>Ga0208379_1001224_pt1 | contig 10153 bp, 11 predicted proteins | sample CryBogCBE02Aug07_FD_184559 | JGI IMG/M metagenome (GOLD analysis project Ga0208379, IMG submission 184559) | Freshwater microbial communities from Crystal Bog, Wisconsin, USA - CBE02Aug07 (SPAdes) | ecosystem: Environmental > Aquatic > Freshwater > Lake | place: Crystal Bog, Wisconsin, USA... | reverse complement strand
GATAAGCGCCCAAGCCATCGATGAGATCAGCGTACTGATCCTTAAAAGCCTTACCAGCCACCGTACTAGTAGGTTTACCCTCCAACAGTAAACCCTTGACGATAGCGGGAAAGCGACCACGATGCCCATCGCCATCACTAGCAGAGTGAGCCAATTCATGGCAAAGGATGGCGAACACTTCAACCGCATCATCCACTACAGGCGAGATCAGGATCTCATGGTTCGCACCGACACTAGCTTTGTCCGACCAATGTTCGCCAATTGCCCTGTTTAAACTGCGAGCATGGCGGGATGGGAAACCGCAAGTCACCTTGATCTTCTCAGGCAACGGATAACCTAGTGTGTCGAACACAGGGCGCAATTCAGTTACTGCATTGTTAAGCCAATTTTCTCTATTCAAGATAGCCTCCGATTAATAAATGAGAAAGTGATTAACCAAGCCAAAGGCGATATTGCCTAGGACGATGGCGATAAGTACTGCTACTGCAAGATTAATTAATTCACGCATAAAGCCTCCATTAAAAGATGCTAGATCGCATCCTCTTAAGCTTTAGTCAAACCCCGATAGGATAGGTGGGTGTTTAGTAAAAGCTTAATGAGATTAGATCTATAAAAGAACTAGAGATCGCTCTCTAACTTCGCACTCGCCACACCAGTCAACGTGTGGGTCAAAGCGGTCTGCCCTTGCTACTCGGTATGCGCAACGGTACTGAGCGCCTAGTTTCCCGATCGGGTGGTTTCCTTTTTTTATTCCGCTGATTCCGTAGCGGTGATGCAACTGCGAGTCTCCATTGTAATGCAATTGTTTAAACGGATGCAAATAGTATTTCGTTTAATAACCACACAGATTACTCAGGTTTTAGACATAGCTATATAGAGTAAAGACGATCTAAAACCCAAAAAGTCAGGCATAACTAAAAGTAATGATTTGGGGTTTTTATATAACCATTTTTCTGCACCAAAATAGTGAAAAACGTCATGGTGACCAAAACGATAGCACGGTAATGCAAAGTGATGCAAACACGAGAAAACGGCTAAAAAGGGGCTTAAAATCGGTTTAAACCGTATGTATATTTATACAGTATGGCATGATTCTTGCATGGGTAATTTTTAAAAGCGGGAGCAGATAGCACAGGCTCATGTAGTGAGCTAGTAAAACGTGCGGATGGTTTAAACAAGGTAGATCACGAACTAATCACGAACTTTATTTACACGATGACGTACTGGTGTCAGCATGGTGTCGTTTTATTCCGAGTAACCAAAATTCAGAAAGCGGTATTTATGAGTACAAAAAACAAGCCTGATTTAGCAAAGTCAGAAACAAGCATTCAAAACGATGTCGACACTAGCATTTACAAAGCGGGGCAATCTGTCGAAGACAGGCGGTCTGCTATTGATGCTATAGAGATAAAGGTAAAACAGAATGGATTGCCATTCGGAGTCAACGTAGATCCTAATGCTGAGACAGACGATCAGGATGAGACTACACATAACAGAATCACCGCCAAGATGAGATTGTTTACCAGTTACATCGCACAGGGCGATAGTGCAGTTGATGCTTATAAGAAGTCTTATGACTGCTCACGTTATCAAGAGTCGAGCATCGTTACCAATGCGAACAAGCTTATGAGGGATGCAAGGATCATCAGGATCCTAGAGCCGATCTTGAGAGCCAAAGAAGATATGGTGATCAACGATGCCATAGCGACACGCAGACACGTCATGAGCCAATTGTTTAAACACTCAGATGATGTAGGCATTCCTATCAGCGTCAGGGTTCGCTCACTCGAACTGATGGGCAAAGCCGTTGGAATGTTCGTGGACAAAGTAGAGAGCAAGGTCGAAGAGATCAATGCAGAACAACTCAAGAACGAACTGTCTTCGCATTTAGAACTGCTCAACAAGGCAACGTCTAAGCACTAATGATGATCGTTCTCTGCCACCCCTTGTCGATTTGCGCCATGCGTAACCCACGCTACCCCCATACCCCCTTTTTGACGGGAGGGTCTGCATTGGACTATACACTATGATCCACACCAACAATTATACATATTTAGTAATCAGAACGTTCTGTGTTTCACGTGGAACCACCCCCTCACGATTTAAACGCTTGACAGAGTTTAAACGTTATGGCAAAGTACCCCCTAGAACGTTTCTATTTTGTTACCCCGGGGGTATATATATGTATGAAAAACAACTTTGGATATTGTTAGCCGTTATTGTGTTTTTATTAATTTTTGGACAAATCGTATGACTGAGCGACAATTAGATGTATTAAACTTTATTAAAGACTTTATTAAGGTTAAAGGGTTTTCCCCTAGCTATACAGACATTGCTAAAGGATTAGGTATGTCTAGCAAGTCAAATATCCATAGACTTGTGCATAGCTTAAGAGAGCAAGGACTGTTAAAGATGAAGCCTTATATGGTGCGTTCAGTACAGCCTGTGGATAACACTATTCAAAAAATGGTTTCTCTTTGAGTCTATTAACTAAGGATGAAATCGAGAAGTACATTAAGTACCTCGAAACGGCAAAGCCGGGAGATCCTCAAGTACCCAAGATTCATGCATTACTCAAGGCGGATAAGATTGAGAGGTGCAAGGAAAACTTTTTGCCTTTTGTACGGCAAATGTGGACTGCGTTTATACCGGGCGATCATCATGCACGTATGGCAGAAGCCTTTGAACAAGTAGCTAATGGTACATTAAAGAGGCTAATCATTAATATGCCTCCCCGCCACACTAAGTCAGAGTTTGCTTCCTATCTGTTCCCGGCTTGGTTCCTAGGTAAATACCCGCATAAGAAGATTATCCAAACAGCCCACACTGCTGAACTGGCGGTTGGTTTTGGTCGTAAGGTGCGTAACCTAGTAGCTACAGAAGACTATCAATCTATCTTTCCTACCAAGCTATCCTCCGACAGCAAGGCGGCAGGACGCTGGAATACAGACAAAGGCGGTGATTACTTTGCGATTGGTGTGGGCGGTGCCGTAACGGGTAAAGGTGCGGACGTATTAATTATTGACGACCCACATTCAGAGCAAGAGGCTATGCAAGGTAATCCCGAAGTCTATGACAGGGTCTACGAGTGGTATGGCTCAGGACCACGTCAACGTCTGCAACCAGGAGGCGCAATTATTGTGGTAATGACCCGCTGGTCTAAACGGGATCTTACTGGTCAAATTATTGATAATGCTGCAAAGAGAGACAATGATGAATGGAAAGTTATCGAATTCCCTGCACTTCTTCCGTCTGGTAAACCGTTATGGCCCGAATTCTGGAATCAAAAGGAACTTGAGGCAATCAAGGCTGAAATTCCTGTCAGCAAGTGGGAAGCCCAGTATCAGCAGAATCCAACATCTGAGGAAGGCGCAATTATTAAGAGAGAGTATTGGAAAATCTGGGACTCGGAAGTCGCACCTTACTGTGACTATATCATCCAAAGTTGGGACACTGCTTTTGAAAAGAACAATCGTGCAGACTATTCCGCTGTCACTACGTGGGGCATTTTCTACAAAACCAATGCGGATGGCTTTGAAGTACCCAACATTATTCTCTTAGATGCGTTTAAAGCCCGCATGGAGTTCCCAGAACTCAAGGCTAAAGCGTTTGAATACTATAAGCATTGGAACCCTGACACCTTGATTGTGGAGAAAAAAGCGGCTGGTGCGCCCCTAATCTATGAGATGCGGGCAATGGGTATCCCGGTGTCGGAGTATACACCAAGCAAGGGTAATGATAAAATAGCCCGTGTAAACGCTATATCGGATATTTTTGCCTCTGGTTATGTATGGTGTCCAGAAGCTCGATGGGCGGAAGAAGTCGTAGAAGAATGTGCAGCCTTTCCAAACGGAAATAACGATGACTTGGTTGACTCAACGTCCCAAGCATTACTGAGGTTCCGTCAGGGAGGATTTATCCGTTTAAACAGCGATGAACCAGATGAAGTAAAAGAATTTAGATCAAACCGACATAAGGGTTACTACTAAGGAATATTATGGCAATTGATAAAGCGCTATACCAAGCCCCACAAGGCATCGAATCATTGGCGGAAGAAGAGCAGCCAATTGAAATTGAAATTGAAAACCCTGATGCAATTCACATTAGTGCGGGTGATCTAGAGATTGACATAGAAGCTGGCGAAGTAGATTTTGGTGAAAACCTTGCCGAAGAACTGGGCGACCAGTACCTATCGATGTTGGCTAGTGAATTAGTGGCTGACTATGATACAGACGTAGCAAGCCGCAAAGATTGGCTACAAACCTATGTAGACGGTTTAGAACTGCTAGGTTTAAAAATTGAAGAGCGTAGCGAGCCTTGGGAAGGCGCTTGTGGTATCTACCACCCTATCCTAGCAGAAGCGTTGGTGAAGTTCCAATCAGAGACCATTATGAGTCTGTTTCCCGCTCAAGGTCCTTGCCGCACCAAAATTATTGGCAAAGAAACCAAAGATAAAGTAGAAGCGGCTAATCGTGTTGAGGTGGATATGAACCACCGTTTAACAGACCGTATGCCTGAGTACCGCCCTGAGATGGAGCGCACAATTTGGGGATTAGGTTTGGCTGGTAATGCATTTAAGAAAGTTTACTTTGATCCAAGCTTTAACCGTCCTATGGCGCTCTTTGTGCCAGCAGAAGACGTAGTAGTGCCTTATGGCGCAGCCAATCTAGAGTCTGCCGACCGTGTCACGCACGTTATGCGCAAGACCGAAAATGAACTGCGCAAACTACAAGTGGCGGGATTCTACCGAGACATTGATATTGGCGATCCTGTAAACGCTTTAGATGAAGTAGAAAAGAAAATTGCCGAGAAACTGGGCTTTAGAGCTACATCAGACGACCGCTATAAGCTTTTAGAAATGCACGTTAACCTTGATTTAGAAGGTTACGAGCACAAAGATGAAGACGGCAACCACACAGGTATTGCTTTGCCTTACGTAGTCACGATTGAAAAAGGCACAAACACCATCCTAGCAATCCGAAGAAACTGGAAAGAAGAAGATGAAACCTATCAAAAACGTGCTCACTTTATTCATTACGGCTATATTCCCGGCTTTGGCTTCTATCACTTTGGTCTTATTCATCTCATCGGTGCTTATGCTAAAAGTGGCACTTCCATCGTTAGGCAGTTGGTTGATGCAGGGTCACTCGCAAATTTGCCGGGTGGCTTTAAGACCCGTGGGCTGCGAGTAAAAGGAGACGACACTCCGATTGCACCGGGCGAGTTTAGGGACGTTGACGTACCTAGTGGGGCAATGAAAGACAACATCATGCCGCTCCCATACAAGGAGCCAAGCCAAACCCTATTGACTTTGCTCAACGGCATCATTGAAGAGGCACGTAGATTTGCTAATACCGCAGATCTTTCTGTGTCTGATATGTCTGCTGCGGCTCCAGTTGGTACAACTTTTGCTATCTTAGAGCGTACCCTTAAGGTGATGAGTGCGGTTCAAGCCCGTATTCACTTTGCTTTGAAACAAGAATTAAAGCTGCTCAAAGAGATTATTGCAGAAGATACCCCAGAAGATTATGACTTTGACCCAGAGCACGGCAACCGCCACGCTAAGAAGTCTGACTATGACTCTGTAGATATTATCCCTGTATCAGATCCTAACGCCTCTACGATGGCGCAAAAGATTGTGCAATATCAGGCGGTAATGCAGTTAGCGCAAGCTAATCCGCAATTTTTTAATATGCAACTGATGAACCGCCAGATGGTGGAAATCATGGGTATTAAAGACGCAGACAAGCTAGTGCCAATGGCTGACGACATCAAGCCTACTGATCCAGTATCAGAGAATCAGAATATCCTGATGAACAAACCTGTTAAAGCTTTTGAATATCAAGATCACCAAGCGCATATTCAAGTGCATATGACCGCAATGCAAGATCCTAAGATCCTGCAAGTATTGGGTCAAAGCCCACAAGCCCAGACCCTACAAGCCGCTATGCAAGCACATATTAATGAGCATTTAGGTTTTGCTTATCGAGTTGAGATTGAGAAACAATTGGGTATGTCTTTGCCGCCTAAATCTGATGAGATGGGTGATGACGTGGGTATGGATCCAGAAGTGGAAGCTCGTTTGGCTCCGCTATTGGCTCAAGCCGCACAACGTTTGTTGCAGTCCAATCAACAACAGGCGGCACAGCAACAAGCTCAGCAGCAAGCCCAAGATCCTTTGGTTCAGATGCAGCAACAAGAATTGCAGCTTAAACAGGCTGACCTTGAGCGCAAGAAGCAAAAAGATATGATGGACGCTCAATTAAAAGCCAGCCAACAACAAATTGAAAAGAGCCGTATTCAAGCCCAGTCTGTACTAGAGGCGGCTAAGACTCAAGCTAATTTGCAAACTCAAGAAAACAAACAGAAGATGCAAGTTGGGGTTGATTTGGTTAAGCATATCTCCCAAAAAGAACACGACAAACAGCAACAAGATAAACAGCTATATGCGCAAGGTTTGCAGTCGGCACACCAACACGCATTAACTGAAATGCAAAACCGTTTAAACAAGGGGAATAAATGACGGAACTAGAGGTGGCGATTAGCAAAGTTGATGAACGTATATCAATTGTGCAAGGCGAATTAGGTAATGGTGTGGTGCACGAATACAACAATTACCTAGTTATGTGTGGGGAGATTAAAGGTCTTCTTACCGCACGTAGAGAACTAACAGACCTTAAATACAATTTGGAGAACTCGGATGAGTGAAACAATCGATTTATCTCAGGCGGTCGATCTATCAGCGCTAATGGATAAGTCAACAGAAGAAAAAGCAAGTCAACTCCCGAAGCCGTCAGGCTATCGGATCCTTTGTGCAATACCTGATATTGATGATGCGTACGAAAGCGGACTCTTAAAGGCAGAATCGACCATTAACTTTGAAGAAAAACTGGCAACAGTTCTATTTGTAGTTGCGTTGGGTCCAGACTGCTACAAAGATCCTGCACGATTCCCTTCAGGTCCGTGGTGTAAGGTCGGTGATTTTATTGTGGTTCGCCCCAATTCAGGAAGCCGTTTAAACATTCATGGTCGTGAATTCCGCATGATTAACGATGACACCGTTGAAGCTGTTGTGGATGATCCACGTGGCATTAAACGTTCATAAAGGAGAAAAAAATGGCAGAAGCCTACCAATTTCCTGATGAGATTGAATCAAAACAGGAATTAGATCAAGATTTACCCGTAACAAAGCTAGAAATTGAAGCAAAAGACGCTGATTTTGAGATAGAAATTGAAAATGATGTCCCAAAAGAAGACCGTAGACGCAGAAATTTACCTGAAGATGTCGTAAAAGACCTTGAAAACGATGAACTTTCTCAGTATGACGAGGGTGTTCAAGAGCGTTTAAAGCAGTATAAGAAGGTTTGGCACGATGAACGCAGGGCAAAAGAGCAAGCTTTGCGGGAACAGCAAGAAGCTATTGCTGCAACGCAGCGTTTATTGGAAGAAAACAAGAAAATCAAGTCTTTGTTGTCTTCTGGTGAGAAAGAGTACGTAGCTGCTGTAAAGAATTCTGTTGAATTAGAGCTAGATAAAGCCAAGCGGGAGTACCGTGAAGCCTATGAGTCTGGCGATACAGACAGAATTATTGAGGCGCAACAAAGAATGAGTGAAGCGGTCTACAAAATGGATCGTGTAAACAATTTTAAGATGCCCCCTTTACAAAACGAGGAAAATGATGTACAAATACAACATCAGCCAGTTCCAAAACCCGATAGTCGGGCACAGAAATGGCAAGAATCAAATCCTTGGTTCGGACAAGACGAGGAAATGACAGCCGCAGCGCTTGGTTTACACGAAAAACTAAAGCGTAACGGTGTCCATGTTGGTTCTGATGAATATTATGCGACCCTCGACCGTACGATTCGCAAACGCTTCCCCGAAAATTTTGAGGCGGAAGAAGAAGTACCAGTCAAAGAAACTCCCAAGGCAAAGCCAAAAACGGTAGTTGCACCTGCGACTCGCAGTACGAATGCGAAAAAAGTCACGCTTACAACCTCGCAAGTTGCGTTGGCAAAGAAGCTTGGCATCACCCCAGAGCAATACGTTAAAGAAGTACTTAAATTAGGAGCTTAAAATGGCTGAGAAAAGAAATAACCGTGATACAGAAGTTCGTGAAATGGCGGAGCGCCCTAAGCAGTGGCGACCACCAGAATTGTTACCAGAACCAGATAAAGAAGCTGGTTTTGCATACAGATGGATTCGAGTATCCACACTAAATACACCTGATCCACGTAATTTATCGTCAAAACTCAGGTCTGGTTGGGAGGCTGTTCGAATTGAAGAACAACCAAAGTTTAAACTGCTAGTCGATCCAGATGGACGTTTTAAAGACAACATCGAAATTGGCGGATTGTTACTTTGCAAGATTCCAGAAGAATTTGTTCAACAAGAGCAAGAATATTATGCTAAACAGACCAAAGATCAAACGGAAGCTGTGGATAACAATTTAATGCGTCAATCCGATGCTCGTATGCCTATTTTCAAAGAAAGTAAGTCTACAGTAACGGTTGGCAGATAACTTTAATTTTAAGGAGATTTAAATGGCATATCCAATCGTCCCAAGTACGTACGGTTTCCGCCCAGTAAATCTTATTGGTGGTCAAGTTTTCTCTGGATCGACTCGTCAGATTCCTATCCAGTATGGCTTCGGCACTAATATTTTTTACGGTGATATCGTAGGTATTTCACGTGGTTTTATCACACGCTCCACAGTTACTACTGGTGCTGGCGCTACTACTGGCGCAGCAGGTAATGGTACTGTAGGTGTGTTCTTAGGTTGCAACTACACTGATCCTGTTACTAAGCAAAAGCGCTACAGCCAATACTGGCCCGCAAGCACTTTAGCTGGTGACGCTTATGCAGTTGTTACTGATGATCCAGATACTTTATTCCAAGTTGCTGTTGCTTCAACCCAAGGCGCTCAAGCCATCGGTTCTGCTGCTACTTCAATGATTGGTTTAAACATTGCTGGTTCTGACTTAGCTGGTTCTGTAAACACTGGTGATTCTTACAACGGTGTTTTGGCTTCAAACGTTGGTAACAACGCAACATTGCCTTTCCGTATTGTTGATTTGAAGCGTGATACCGCTATTTCATTCACTGCTACTTATACTAGCGGTACAGGCACATTAACCGTTTCAGCATTGCCTTCTAACTTGTTAGTTGGTACTGAAGTTGGTTACCTTGCTTCTAATGGTCAGTATGTTGGTACTGGTTCCTATGTTTCTACATTTGCTGCTGCTGGTACAACTTCTGTTGTATTGAATAGCGCTCAAGTAACTGTAAACAGCCCAACTGGAACTGCATCTACTGCAATGACAATCCCTGCATCGAGCACGTTGGTATTTACTCAATATCCTGAAGTTTACGTTAAGTTTAACTTTGGTTTACACGAGTACTATAACAATACTGCTCAAGCTGTAACACTTTAATCTAAGGAGCATTAAATGGCTATTTCTCGTGCACAACTACTGAAAGAGTTGCTCCCCGGCTTGAATGCATTGTTCGGCTTGGAGTATGCTCGTTATGGTGAAGAACACAAAGAGATCTACGAAACAGAGACCTCTGAGCGTTCATTCGAAGAAGAAACAAAACTGTCTGGTTTTAGCGCTGCCCCAGTAAAACCTGAAGGCAATGCAATTGCGTATGATAATGCGCAAGAAGCATGGACAGCACGTTACAACCACGAAACTATCGCCCTTGGCTTTAGCTTGACTGAAGAAGCAATCGAAGATAACCTCTACGATTCTTTATCTGCTCGCTACACCAAAGGTCTAGCTCGTGCTATGGCTTATACCAAACAGGTAAAAGCTGCTGCTGTTTTGAACAACGGTTTTAACGCTGCCTACACTTATGGTGACGGTCAGCCTTTGTTCTCTACATCACACCCGTTGGTTAACGGTGGTACTAACGCCAACACTCCATCTACTCCTGCTGACTTGAACGAAACTGCGTTGGAAAACGCTGTTATTCAAATCGCTGCTTGGACAGATGAGCGTGGTCTGTTGATCGCTGCTAAACCACGTAAATTGGTTGTTCCACCTGCATTGCAATTCGTTGCAACTCGTTTGTTAGAAACCGAACTCCGTGTTGGTACTAACAATAACGACATCAACGCAATTAAGAACAATGGTTCAGTTCCAGAAGGTTA
>Ga0208379_1001217_pt1 | contig 10191 bp, 17 predicted proteins | sample CryBogCBE02Aug07_FD_184559 | JGI IMG/M metagenome (GOLD analysis project Ga0208379, IMG submission 184559) | Freshwater microbial communities from Crystal Bog, Wisconsin, USA - CBE02Aug07 (SPAdes) | ecosystem: Environmental > Aquatic > Freshwater > Lake | place: Crystal Bog, Wisconsin, USA... | reverse complement strand
CAACAGCTACAGAATAAGTTGTTGTTGTAACTGTTTTGGATGCGCAATTAAAGCCGCCAGCACCTCCACCTCCACCATAACCGCGACCAGAAGCGCCCCCACCTGCTACAACTAAAGCAGTGACAGATGCACCTTCTGATGTGTCGTAGCCAAGTTTATTTACTGTTAAGGAACCGCTTCCATTGAATACGGCTATTTTGTAATTGCCACTTGTTGTTACGCACGCACCAGAACTGGTAATGCATGGGTATTTTGGGCCGGGTGGAGTATATGTCCCCCCCGTATAAGCATTAAGTATTCCGCTCATGTTACATTAGCCCCTGTAAGTAACCATTGAGTTGTTGCAATCTTGATGCAGTTGGCCACACCGTACTGTGCCAATGTTCTTGATCCAGAAGTGCCACCAGACGCCCATGTCAACGTGTCAGAGTTAATAGCAATTGTTACGTTGCTTGATGACATATTGATAAATTGAATGACTGTGCCAATAGCATAAGGTACTGAAGCGTTTGCTGCAATTGTAAAAGTGCGAGCATTTGCATCACTTGCTGGATGAAATATTGTTGTACCTGCGTCTGCTGCAACCGTTGTATAAGCCGCTGATTGGCTATTTTGAGGAATGTTCAAGTAACCAATAGATACGGTGCCAGAGGGAAAAGTAAGAGTTGAACTTCCTGTACCGCCTTGCGCAGTTGTGACTAAAGCGGCTGTGCTAAGTAATGTTCCGCTTGTTGGTAATGTGACAGCAGTTGTGCCAGTAACAGTTAATGTTGTTCCAAAGTTACCTGAAATAGTAATGGTGCTTGCTGAATTGTTTGCTACGCCTGTACCACCGTTTGTAGCAGAAACAACACCACTAATACCTGATGCAGTTACTACTGAAGATGCAATTTTAATAACATCAGTAGCAGTTACATTATCGTAATAACAAATAGCTTTTTCGCCGTTGGCAACAGATACTCCTGTGCCACCCGACTTTTTAACAGTGACTGATTGCCCACCAGATGTGTTGTTGTAGACAATGTATGTTTTGCTATATGCAGGTACGATAATGTTTTGCGTTGTGCTTCTTGATCCAGTCAAATTAATGACTGCGTACTGAGCAACCGTGGAGTTTGTAGCGGTTGAACTAAACGATGAAGAGTTATTACCGTTTGTTATTGACAGCGTTACATCGGTTGTTACTGTGATGTTGTTTGTTCCCGCGAGCGATATTTCAACCAGCTCTGTCATGCCGTTGTTAATATCGTCACCCCAAATACCTGAATCACCGCCAGTTTGCGGTAGATTAAGGCCCAATAGCGTTGTATTTGATGACATGTTGTACTACCTCGTTGAAATTATCGCCCATGAACTTGCTTGGCTGTCGTCAATTAACGACCATGAACTTGCTTGGCTGTCGTCAATCAATTCCCAATATTTGTTTCCAATTACAAAATCCGTAATCGCCGCTGTCTCGGAATCACTCACATTGTAGTTAGTCAGTGCTGCAATTTGTGCATCAATTGTTGCGGTTTCAATTATAGATTTTACAAAAGTTGCCGCAACTGTTTGCGTATCGGTCAGAGCTGCTGTCTCACTATCGCTTACATTATAAGCAGTTTGTGCTGCATTTGTATCTGTTGTCGCTGTGGTTTCTGTTATAGCGGCATTGAAATAGCTACCAACAGCCTGGGTTGTTGTAACGGCCATTGTCTCTGTTACTGTGCCGTTTCCACCATAGGAATAAGACTCTGACTCCGTGGCTGCTGCTGTTTCTGTTACTGCCACCGCTGCCGTGTAAGCGACTGCTTCAGTCTCAGTTGCCGCTGCTGTTTCTGTAACCGACCCGGTATAAGTTGTTGCTGAACTTTCAGAGTCAGAAATAGCCACTGTTTCTGATACCGTTGTACCCGCTGTATACGCTACAGTCTGGGTATCCGTCATGGTGTTTGTGCCACCCCATGCGTAGTTACCCCAAGTACTTTGACCCCATCCCGCGTATGCGCTTACCTGCTCTGTTACAGAAACAGAAAATATTTGTCCACCGCCAAGCGCATCTGTAAATACTGCCGTTTCGGAAACACTGACGTTATAGCTCGTAGAGGCACTAGGACTATCTGATACAGTAACCGTTTCAGTTACGCTATCAGAATAAGGGGTTCCGCCTCCCCAGAGGCCAGCACCCCAGTTGCCGTAACCCCATGCCGTTGCCATATTAGGTCAATGTAGCAGTGTAAGTAACAGCAATGGTATCGCCAGAAACAACAGACTTGGAGCTAGAAAAATCTCCAGCAGAGAACAAAATCCCTGTTGTAGTGTCTTTTGTTGCGCTTCCATTAATGTTTATAAAACAACCTGCAACAGTACCAGTACCAGTCATGGTAAAAGTAACAGCAGATGATGTCTGTTTACTACCAGAAGAAGCAGCACTAAATGTGGGGGTAGGACGATTGCCTGAGTAAGATGGGGCGTTTGTTCCACCAACTTCTAGCCATGATGAATGCGATGTCATGGTGTCTGCGGCAAGTGCTGTTCCAGTACCTTTAAGACCCATCACTACAGCACCTTGAGCAGAGTTGCCCAAAATACCATCTAGCGTAGCATTTTTACCAACGGTACACACTACATTGTGGATGTCTTCTGACCACTTTACAAAACCATCAGCACTATAACAAATGGCTGTATAAAAACCTTCAATTGACATTGAGTCAGAAGGCTGTGTATTGTATTTGGTGGATGCCTCGACTTGATCGTTGGCAGTTACGTTATCATTCATGAAAACTCCTTATGCAATCCTTAAAATTGCGGTTGTGTTGGTAACCGATGGGAACTGAATCGTAAATGTACTGGTACAAATTTTATCTGCGCCAAAATCAAGTATTGCTACCGATGCATTGTTCTGACTAGCATTGTAAATCAGCGCACCACGAGCTGTAAATGCTGCTGGATTCCAGACTGCATTGGCAAATGACCAGTAAGCCACCGTGCCGTTTGTGGCCCCTGATGTTGGTGTTTGGCTAACAACAAGTTGCTGTCCGCCTTGCGTATAACCTGTACCTGTTACTTCGCCAACAAGTTGCGTTGTGTACTGAGTTGTGGCGGCATTTAATGTAGCCGTTGAATTGAACAACGCAACATAAAAAGTGTTTGGGCTGGTGGGCCCAAAGTTGTGTAAGCCCTGCGCAAGCTGGACTTTGAAACTGGTGGTGGCTGTTTGAACAATAGACATTACGGCACATCCACTCTAGCTTGACCTGATCTGTAGGCATCTCTGCGCTCCATACCATCGCCAAGACGTTTAGCCAATGCAAGGGCTTCGCCATACTTCTGGTTGTATAGCGCAAGCATATCTGCCTCGCCTTTCATAAATGTGTAGGCTTCAACCAAAGTACCGTACAACAAGACGGTATCAAAGTTTTGACCAAGCCAACTTGTGCCAGCCGCATTATTAATAGCGGTGACTTGCACTTGGAATCCAGAGCCGCCGGGCAAATTGGCGTTGATGATGTCGCCAACAGCGTAATAAGAGCCTGCATAATTAATTGTTGCCGATGTGACTACATTGCCACTAACAACAATATCTGCACGAGCCCCACTACCAGTACCACCAGATAGTGTCTGGTTGTAATATGTTCCGTTTGTGTATCCGCTACCCGGTGCATAAATGCTCGTTGTGTTTATTGCGCCTTGCACAATCGACACTGGGTAATAGTAGTAGTGCAGCTCTGTTAAATATGATACATCAGGGGTTGGGCCCAGAATAATGGATAGATTATTGGTAACTGTGCCACTGGTTACAGTAGGCCCGTACAAAGCGTAGTAAGCAGGAGTGCCATACGCAATTGGGTTGCTGTATGCTTCACGAATAAAGTTGACGTCTTTATTCAAAAGGAATGTTTGTGCGCCTTGGAATGTTATTGTTCCAGAAACCGCATTTGTATTGGCGAGACTTAGGGTTATTACTACGCCATTGACGTTGGTAACAATCGCTCCAATAGCTATGCCAGTTCCAGAAACGTACTGCCCAACTGAAACACCAGAAGAACTTGTAACCGTTATAGAAAATGCACCTGAAGTACCTGTTCCAGTCGTGGTGGCATTTTGATACAACGCAATCGAATAAACGGCCAAGAAGTCTGTTGGCAACGACAGATACTGATTGTATTGTGTAAGGACACCCGTCACGTTTTTCCTGATTGAAGGAAACTGAATCGAGTTGTAGATGCGCTGTTCCGCTTGTTCAACGAACATAGGAATATCCGCTACGAAAGTGGTCTCGTAGTTTTGCGTGTAATCCTGTACTAGTTGAACAAGTTCGGAATAGGTCATGCCATCGGGCCTCTTGCCATCACGCCTTTAGTCGCTGCGCCTGTACCACGAATCTTGATGCCTTCGGTCTCAACACGGTCATCCATCGTAATAGACACGCCCATAAGTGGTACCCAGTTCTTTTTCTTCTGGAACTCAGGCTCTGTACCCGCATCTTTAGGGCCAATGGCTTTACCAGTCATTGTGTGGGGTTTTGCGTAATCTGACGCAGGACGATTATTTTTAGCCATTTTGGCAGACTCTTTTTTATCTAGGAATTTAACTTTAAATTCTTTATCTCCGCGTTTTTCGGCAGCTTTTAATGCTGCTACAGCACTTGGATAGTTTTTCATTTAACCACCTCTTTGGTTTTTGGCGCGGGCCATGTTACGGCCTTGCGCGCGCATGTCTTTACCTGTGGGGCCACCCTTTTTCAACTTGGACAAGTTGGTGTGTTTGCCGGGGTGTTCTTGTTTATCGTGCATAGAAAAAGCTTTTTTGATTAGCTTTTTATCTTCTTTAATGTCATCGTGTTTCATTCTAAACTCCTACGTTGTAACTATCGTAACTGTACCAACTTGTACCGATGGCATCAAGGCATTTTGAGTCAAAGCAACATCAAAATTACTAGCGCCCCCTACTGGATTCCAGCCCCACTGAAAAACTCTACTGCCTTCGCCAATACTACCATTAGATGTTGTACCTGATGCGTAGTATGTGGTGTCAGGACGCGGATCTCGCACGCCTTGAGGGTCATCTACTGGGTACATACCCAATTGCAACTGAGGCTGATCTGGATCCCAGCAAGCTGGACAGACTTTGAGGTCATAAACCTTGGTTTTAATGATCTCTTTTTTAAGTTCTGTCAGTTTAAACTGGAATCCGCACCGATCACACTCGGCAATCGAGTTCTTGCCAGAGGAAAATCGGTTACCCATTACGAATAACCCCCACCAATGTACATTCTGCGGGGCACAAAACGCACTGCCGCCTTCTCATGATCTTCTTGTGCAGCCAATTCCCACGCTTCATCGTACTGAGCCTTCAAAACTTGCAGTCTTTCAAGCGCTCCAGGTACTTTTAAAGCCATGTAGTAGGACAAACCAGCTACCAAACAAGGAATAAAACGGAAAGGTACGTCTGGAATGTTGGCTCCGCCCCCAGCATCTTGGACTCTGCGCATGCGCCAGTAGACCAATTGCCAAGTTGTCGAACCATCAGGCGTTGGCCACACAGTTACGCTGTTCTTTTGGGTCAAAAGCACTGCAATTCCAGCGCTATGGGTAGCGGCAGTTGTGTTTCCTTGACCTCTAGTGCAGTTTAATAAATATGCGGGGTTACCATTAGCGGCGGGTTGTAGTTCGTTGTAGCCTATCAACTCACTATCTAATGTAATAAAGCCTGCATTGGGCATGCCATTCAAAGAACTGATAGCAATTTGCGTATCTGTTGTGCCTACAGCCGCATAAACAGTGTTTGCTGTGGGTTGTGTATTGGCTGTCAGACGCTGAATCCATAACTGGATTGGGCGTCCTTGAATCAATTTGTTAGGAATTGTGGCGTAAGTAGAAACACTGATACGCGTGATGGTCAAGTCCGCCTGATTACTGGGCTGGTTTTGTTGGGTTCTGATAACGTGTTCTAGTAGATCAACTGTGTCATCTGGCAACACATATGTGGGTTGTCCTTGAGCCAACGTGATAACGTCTTGCTCAAATGTCCACATGTTGATCCCGCGATTTGCCCAGTCGGCAAATAACAGATTCATTGACCTGCGTGCGGTTCTAATGTCATATCCAGTGCGCGACTCACCACCACAACGTTCAAAAGCTTCTTCAACAAGCTCTGTCAGTTGTAGGTTAAACGATGATGCGCCTGATGTCTGTGCCATTACTTAGCCGCCCGCATGTTATCAATCAAATTTGGGTAGGGTCTACCTGCCGCTTTTGCGGCTTTCTTTGCTGCAGTCTTTTTAGCGGGGCTTAGTTTTTTGGATTTACCCAAACCTTTGGGTCTAGGCTTGTCCCAAACTTCGCCACCCTTTTTGTAGACTGATACATCGTTTGGATTATCTTTGCGATGTATCGTTTTTCTACCGGGCATTTTGGATGGGTTGATGTCGCCCATACCCCGGCTGGCAATCATTTTTTGGCCATCCCACCGCCACACATCACGATGTGACCTTTGGTCTTGCCTTTTGAACAACAGCCATCTGCACGCTCAGAAGCGCGGTGTGCTGTGCCACCTTTTTTCATACCACCGGGACGCATCGCAGCCATACCAGGATTAATAGGCATGCGAGAACCTGTTGGGCGAGTCATTGGTCTAGCCATTGGCATCATAGGCATGATGTACTCCTAGTCGTGTTTTTGGTGCTTGTGCAAATGCTCGATCTCGTGGTGGTGCAATTCGTGACCAGCCGCGTGCTCTTTGTAGTGGTGATGGTGGTGCATATGACCGCCTTCATGGTGCTCCTTCATGTGGTGCACATGGTGTTTGTGCTCATGGGGATGCTCGTGTCCAGCGGGATGAACGTGCTTGTGGTGTTCGTGATGTTTGCTATGCATGATGTCCTCACTTCTTGTGATGATGTTTAGCGTGACCACCACGCTTCATACCAGTTGTAGAACCAGCCATTTTGGGCTCCATGCCTTTGGTGTGGCCACGCTCTTGAACAGCATGTTCGCCAAAACGCTTGTTACCGCCTTCTTTGACCTTGGCCATCTTGGCTGTGGTCATGCCCTTTTTTTCTTCAACGCCATGCTTGCCAGTGACTTCGCCACCTTTAGCATAAGCTTTGTGATGGGCTGTACCGCCGTGCTTCATCGCTTCTTTCAAGTGATGATGCGCCATCTTCATGTGATGAGAATGCATTTCGTGCTTTTCCATGTTTCCACCTTCTTTAAAAGTCTTGCCTTTGTCGGCGTTGCTAAAATCTTGCCCCACTTTTTGTGGAACCCCTACCTTCTTTGCAAACGCCTTGTTATGGGCAATTGCTTCCATAAACTTGTGTTGTTTTGCGCTGGAGCTTGGCATATTAAACAACCCTTCCTTTTGTGTGTCCCCTGATGGCACAGCCATCAGCACAGTTCCAAGCCCGAAGGCTTTTGTTAATCCGACTGTTGGGATCGTTGGCCGTCTTTGATGACGTTAACTTCTTTTTCATCCCCGACATTCGTGCGCAAAAAGAATCCCTGCGAGAGCCGCCCTCGGGTTGCGGACGCTTTAAATGCATCCCCTCCTTCGCGGCTGACGCTCTTCCTTTGGCGTTTAGACCGCCATTCGGATTCTTCCCTTCTTTGCGTTGCCATGCTGGAGTGCTCATGATTAACCATTCAAAATCAAATAGCCCTCTTGCGAAACCGTTAAGGCCGCAGTACCGGTACTGGCTTTTGCTTGCAATTGGATGTCCGTTTTTTCCGCCACAGCTCTGGGCATGACCCGTTGCGTATGGTAGTTGTTTGTAAACGGAGCAATGATCGTAACAGTGGATACACCAGTGTTAGTTGTTTGGTAATTTTGATACGTCGCAAAACCAGCAGGATTAGCATTCAAGCTAGTATTGATGTCAATACGGCTTAAATAAAACGTATAGCCCGCAGGGACGGTATAGATGCCCATCAAAGTGCGACCGTTGCCAGCTAAAATTTCCGCATACAAAGTTGTATCAGATGTATCTTTTAGCGTGATGTTACCAGTGGGTGCGCCGGTGGTTACTGACATGCTATTGATACGAAAGTACGATTTCACTGTAGTCACAGCGGTCGTTCCGTTCAGCTTTATAGTTTCAGAAATTTGGTTATAGTTTGCATCCAACCCATTGATAAGAACAAAAGTGTTTGTCTTGTCATCGCCAGTGTTAACAGAACTAGCAACGTGCATTTGGATCGCGGACGATGGAAAAGTGTAGGTGGTATTGCCTTCCCACACAGGCACAAACGATGTGCCTACCGCTGCTTGGTAACCATAAATGTTTAAAACACTATGTCCATAAACTTGGCCACGCGCAACTTGTAAATCAAAAGGCTCGTACTTTGCTTGACGAGTAATTGAATTAAACGTGTTGTTGGTTGCGGGAATTCCGTTTGAGCTTTGCGCCATGAATAATCTCCTTAATTAAAGACGGGGGCCGAAGCCCCCAGAAGATCAGTCAAAGTTACCGTAGGGGTAAGTTGTCAAGTTGCCGATGTTCGGATCGTTCTGTGCGTAGCGCATTGTAAAGTTGAACTTACCGCCAGTAGGAGCCGCAACACTTGTACCAGTAATGGACAATGTGAACACAACTTGTGAGAAGAAACTAGGCTGTGTACCAACTTGGGGATTTTGAATATCCGAAGTTGTGGCAGTCATGTTCAACAAATTTGTGCCAGTAAAGGTGATGGTTTGACGACCAGCAGTACCCACTGTGGTTGTGCCAAGAGCGGCAGTAGCGTAAACAGGTGTTCCGCCACCAGCAGTGTAGTTGTTAGAAACAAACACGCTTACATTGCTCAATGTTGCGCCGCCCTCGCCAGTAATGGCAGCGATGTAATCAATATCAAAAGTGATGATTTGGCTATTGATGGGCACATACATTACCACGCCGCGATACACTTGTGTAGAAGTATCAGCAGGTAGAGTCTGTACGGTTGGGCCATTAATACTAAAAGTAGAACTGGGGGTGTACACAACACCGTTCAAATTGGGGATGGTATTGGAAGAAACAAACTGTCCTGAACCACCGCTGTAGCCAGCAGTACCAAGAGTTGTGTTTGATAAATCAATATAACAGTCTTGCTCTAAAACTGTATATCCAATATCACGAAGGGGGCCAAAACGCTGGTCACCAGATATGATTGGCCCTTCAAAAGTACTACGTCCCATGATAATTCCTTATGCAAAAGTCTCTTGTTAATCGTTGCATCGTGACCTCTGGGCAGGCTGGCAACAAGAGAAAAAATCCCAGACACCTGCAATATACACTATTCCTTGGGTGTGTCAAGAAGTTTGTTATATTTTTTTAAATTCTCTTCTTGAGTAATAACTTCTAAATTCCAAGGCACATGTAGGCCACAAATATTATCACCGTGCAAAGGAATAATATGGTCTACGGCGTGTCTTATGTTTGTGGATCTACTCAACTCTATTGCCAGTCTGTACTTTAGCCTTATTTCCATCTTATCTTCAGCTGTTAACCATTTTGGTGTTGCATCCCTAAACCTGCGTCTTCTAAGACTGGTTAACTCTTTGTACATATCGGGATTATTTAACTTGTGCTTTTTTTTATATCTTCTTTTATCTTCATCTGTTCTAGCTTGAGCTTTAGCAATTACAAGGCTTTTGTTTTTCTCATAATATGTTTGTTTTGATTTTTGTCCTGCCTCTGATTTATTGTAGTTTTTAAAGTATTCAGCCCTAGTCACTTTGGTTTTTTCATTCTCAATTTTTATACACTCAACACAAGTACCTTTGGTTTTACGCAAAGCTATATGTCCGTGTTTGCAAGGTTGTCCAGTGAAATAATACTTACTGCCGGTTTTCTTTGCTTCTTCTCTTGTGGTTGGGTATTCCATGTGTACTCCTTAGTTTTGACACAGAAATTATAACACAAAAGAAAGGGGCCGAAGCCCCGATCTTAATTAATCATTTTAAGATTAATATGAGCCGTAAATTCCGAGTGGATCACTCCATCCGAAAGAATAACGTTCACGAGACTTGTAACGTACGTTACCCGTATCAAAATCGCCATCCATTGAATTCTGGAGAGGTGTACGCTCAAAGTGCTTCAAGCCATTTGGAATGTCAGTGGTCAAGAACCATGCATTAGGCGCGGTCAAGAAGTGGTTAACGGTGTAGCCTTCTGGGACTGAACCGTTGTTCTTGATAGCGTTAATGTCATTGTTGTTTGTACCAACGCGCAAT
>Ga0208379_1001210_pt1 | contig 10213 bp, 26 predicted proteins | sample CryBogCBE02Aug07_FD_184559 | JGI IMG/M metagenome (GOLD analysis project Ga0208379, IMG submission 184559) | Freshwater microbial communities from Crystal Bog, Wisconsin, USA - CBE02Aug07 (SPAdes) | ecosystem: Environmental > Aquatic > Freshwater > Lake | place: Crystal Bog, Wisconsin, USA... | reverse complement strand
ACCGATTACTAAATTAACAGGAATCCACTTGGAAACCGGTGATCCGGTGGCAGCATTAGAGAGGGCGGATCTAAAGTCTACCTTCTTATATGGATCAACTAAATAGGCTTCTAAATCCTCAGGGAAGAGGACAAACTTTACTTTCTCCGGTGTAACGGCAGCAAAGCGGGTAGCGTTATAAGCCTGTTCTAATAAGAAGAATTCGTCGTTCATGTAATATTACTTATTCCAGACGAATATTGTTTTACCAGTAGGTGTTAGTTCCCAGTGTGCGCACCCATGCTTAATGACATCTTCCTTAGAGACGGCATTAGGTCCGGGGGTAAACCAGAAGAGCATTAGTACGGCAACAGTGCAGGAGAAGGAGAGAATAATCTTAATAGCATCTAAGAGTGCTGTCATACTAGTACTTATAGAAAAGCCTATATAGAAAACCACCAGGAAAATGCTAAAAAAAATTTTGCTAAAAAAAGTTGGCATGCGGCTCTAGAGCTCACACCCCCTTTTGTCTATATCTATAAATTCCCGTGCTTGGGTCTATATCCCCGTGGGGGTTTCTAGAGGTGTAGTGGGGTTTTAGAACCCCCTATATGGTCTAGTAACCGTATGTTATATCTGTATGAAGGCTTCTGTTGTAGGTTGATAATGATACCTAGTATGGTGAGTGCGATGATACTAATCAATAGAGTAACTACAGCCTCTTTATAATGTGGATCGTTCATGCTATTGTCTCCAATTGATCAGCTCGATAGTCCCTCCCTATAGGCTCTACCCAATACTTCTTTGAGAAGGTAACAGCATAGAATGATCTGTTCATTCGAATGCCTTTAAAGACTAGCTCTTTAGTCTCGTCATCCAAGACCTTGAAGGTCATATCATCCTTCTCGATGATGTATTTAACTCTCTTTGCCTCCTTCAGGTACTCTTTAACTGTTTGTGGGGCCATTAACTTAATGAATGTATCTTTGTTCATATTAATATATTGGTATGTATTAGACTGCAACAGCATCAAGTTCAACTTGGGCGTTAATGTAGCTATCGTTAATAACCTCTTGTAAGGTTCTGGTACCTTTATAGTACCCCTTAACCTCCCAATCTAGGATGGCCTGGATGGTACCTAACGCGTACGAATGGGCGAAGTCGCGATTGCCTTTAGCTGTCTGTAACTCGACAATCTTATTGACGAGTTCGGTTACTGTTCTGTTCGTTATTTTTTTCTTATTTTTCATACTCTTATTATGGCTCCCTTGGCCGGAACACTCAAGCTTCTTCCGAGGGTAACCCAAGAACAATCTCTGAGTACTTGTTGTGAAATACCTCCTGGATCTCATCCACTAAGCAGAACTTAATATATGCCTTATCATTAGCTCCGGCTGAGAACTCGTTCTCTAAGTCCTTCAAGTAATCGGAGATGAAGGCGATGAATTGTTCGTTCTTATCTTTCATAATTAGTTCCCGATATGGTAGACAAGCTCTACCTTGACGTGACCCTCATCCATCCATTCTATCCCTCCGACGGTGGTATACCCGCCGAAGTAATTGCCGGTATTGGGGTACCTCTTCGATAGAGCCGTCCTCATCTTATGAGGCTCGTAATCACCCTCGAAAGGGACCTTATAGCAGGTTAGATCGTAATAGGGGCTCTGATCACCTTTGATGACCTCTCTCTTACCCCACTTCAATGTGCCGTTATTTTTCATACGATCAGTATAAGGTCTATTGATGGAATGGTCAAGGCTAAAGGCTACCACCTGACCCTGTAGCGATTGTATTGCTCTACTGAGCACCCCTCTTCGTATTCCCCAAGCATCATGTTCTCACATTGCTGCTCACGAAGGTTCTCAAGCTCGTGATTGATCCTGGTGAGCTCCCCGAGGCCCTTTGCCTTGTTGGCTTGAAGCTCGAGTTCGTTGATTCGGTATTGGATTGTGTTCTTATTTTCCATACTATCAGTATAAGGGAATCTGGCCGAACGTTCAAGCTCCTTCTACAACATATCCATGCATGTCTCGGACAACGTTTCGCTCTTCCAAGGCCTCTTCGTTCTCTCTTAATTCAGCCTCAAAGACATCAATCAGGTACTCCCATTGATCATCTCGGTACTTAAAGCCCATCTCCTCAAACGCATCCTTAATGTACTCCATGTTCCCAGTACGAATGGTTCGTCTCCAGACCTGATTCAAATAGCTATCATTGTCAATCCAAAGCTCAAGCTCCTGCTGACAATTGTGGGTAACGTCGTTGTTAATCATATTAGCGAGGCATCAAAGCGAAGGCCACAATGTTGATGATAACTACGGCTGACACTCCGAAGAGGAACCAAAGGTTGATCGGGTTATTGACGTTGTTCTTATTTTTCATACGATCAGTATAAAGGAACTTCGGACGAACCTCAAGCCTAGATTCCGTACGAGCGAAGGACTAGGAAGGTATGACCCTCATCCAGAACATCGTTCTCCGCCTCAACAGCCACGGCTACATGATTGACAGCGCAATAGTCATCCCGATCGGGATCATAAACGGTGATGGTATCGTCGAGGCGCTCGGCTGGAATCTTCCCTAGCTCTTCGATGAGTTCAGCGTATGTCATATTAGTGGCGGCAGAGTTCCAATCCGTAACGGACGACGTTATCAAATCCCTCGCAGCAGTTATAGAGTCCGACGATCTCGCAATTCACGTCAGATGATCCGATCTCCGGAGCTCCCTGCTCCTTCAACGACAGCTTGGCCGTATTACGGACCATGCTCTGCATTCCAGTTTCCAGAGCCTTAAACTCTGCCATTACCTCTTCGAACGTTTTTCTTATTTTCATATGATTATTATGGCTCAATTGGTTGGAATGGTCAAGCTATTCCCTGGCCCATCCTTCAGCCAAGTCCTGGACAAAGCAACTAAACTCACCATGCAAATTGTTATCACAATCATTCTCTTCCTGATCCCATTTCAGAGCCTTTTTGAACTCCTTAGTTGCCATCAGATCCTTCAGATCATTCAGGGCTTTGTAGATGGTTCCGACGGTGGCTTCGTATTGTTCGATGGTTTCGATGTTCTTATTTTTCATACTCTTATTATGGCTTCTGATTGCGGAACACTCAAGCTTATTCCTTATTCCAGAGGTACGCAACCTCAGTTAGATCCTGAATGAAGCAGCTAAATTCACCATTCATGCATGCGTTTTCTACAGCAATAGCAGCCTCTTCCATCGCCGGATCCTCGGTATAGATAACATCGACTGCTTCCTTATATCCAGGCTTATCCATAAAACCTTTCAGCTCTTTCAGAGCCTTATAAACATTGCCTGTGAGGTCCTCGTACTTGGAGGCGATGGCGATTACTTCTTCGGTGGTTAGGGTGTTCTTATTTTCCATACTATTAGTATAAAGGAAATCAGATGGAACCTCCAGCCTCAAGGGTCGAAATGACTTCCAACCAACTCTCACGCCATGACTTGAACTCGTCTCCGGCCATGGCGAATTGATTGACCATTTCGCGGATGTTAGCGATGAGCTTCTGATTCTTTTTGCTTACCTTGTTCTTATTTTTCATACCATGATTATGATGGCCGAACAAGGAATAGTCAAGCCCGAAAAATACGAAAGCGCACCGGTGCCAGCTTCCTGCCCGATGCGCTTTCTAGTTTTGTGTTCTCTTTGGCTGGCTTTACAGGACCTCCTTTAGGAGGTGAATCTTTAAATTGCGACCGCTTCGATAACCGTCCGTCCCTCAGGAATGGATGTCACAGCCAATCGGACTCCAGACTTCTTCGTCGTACGGGAGATCGACAGTCCGAGTCGGTAGGCGTCAGGGTTGGCAGTCAGGATCATCTCCCCAGGGTTGAGGTTGTGGAGGATGTCCGTCAGACGCTCAACGTTGGAGGGACGTCCGATGGCACGACGAGCCATACGACCAATGCGGGTGCGAGATACGTTCTTCATGATTAGGCTCCCTTCTTGGTCTTGCCGTTATAACGGAGGATCGTCTCAATGGGCTGATCCATGATCGGAGACTCAAACGTGGATCCGAGAATTCCCTGGATCTCAGCTACGGTCTTTCCTGAGCGGAGGAGCTTAGCGACGTCGCGGGAGACGTAGAAGGAGAGGATCTCGGCGGTGGAGCAGTTACGAGCAGCTGCCTTCTTCTGGAGGTACTGAGCGTTGGTATAGCGACCGACACCGGTGACCTGACAGACGAGCTTCGGGGTAACCGTACGCTCGATCTTCTCGACCTTGGGCTGCGCACTTTGGGTGGTCTTGCGCTTAACCTGGCTCTTAGGAGCCACTGTTGGGGTTTCGACTGTGGTAGTCATATTGTTCATGTTTAAGTATGGCTGAATTTATTCGGACCGGCAAGGGTTATTTTATGTACTTGTGCAGATTGTTCTGATCCAGGCGATCGGCCAACCAACTATTATAGGTGAACGCAACCATGTGGCGGGCAAGTAGGGTTGGTTTAGGAAGGGGCAGGCCGAACATTTGACGGATGATGTATTTGATGGGCATATTATTTGAGAATCATATCGTTGGTGAGAAGGTTATGCTCCACCATCAGAAGATAGATCGGATCATCTAGATCGCGCTTCTGAATCCGCTTGAAGAGGTAGTGGTAGGCGTTGCCGTTCTTGGCATTCTTCTGTCCAATCCTCAACACATCGCCTCGAATGTCTCCAGGAAGGGAAAGGATGGCTTCGATGAATTTGTCGTAACTGTTCTTATTTTTCATACGTTCAGTATAATGGCTTTTGGTGGAAGGGTCAAGCTTTATAGGATGGTTCTCTCAGCATCCATCAAACGCTGCTCTTTGATGCTCCGGAGAGCCCAGACAGTGTCTTTGAGTACGTCGATGGTTAATCGAAGGGACTTCTTCAGGTCAGCGATCTCTATATAGAGCGCTTCAATTTCGGCTTTGGTTGCGTTTTCGAACTTATTTGTCATACAATGATTGTGGCTGCTTTGATCGGTATGGTCAAGAGGAAAAGCGATCTAGGTGTTCAATGAGGCATAAGTGCCCGAGTAGGTTCTCCCTAGCAATCTATTCCTGGATCGCTATAAAATGTTAGTATGTTTCCTCTTCTTGTTCAAGCTTGGACTTGAAGTAGTCTGGAAAGAAGCCCTCTTCGTAGAGGTAGTCACCGAGCTTCTCCATCTCTGCTTCGCCGAATGGTTCTTCATCAGCTGCTATAATCATCATCTCGTTCTGAGGAGTGACCCAAGCACACCACTCCCGTCCAAGGGCTTTGATGTAGATGATTCGATCGATGTCGTTGTGCATGTTATTCCTTTCGAGTCCTCCATCCAGCTTCTTTGTAATCGACAATCGGGAATCCATTCTCGTCATGATGATCGCAATCAACCAGATAGATGTACTCGATGTCTCCATGGTCTTCGGTGCTTACTCCAATGCCAGAGAAGCGAAGCGGATTAGGATTATCATCATCGCATTGGCTGAGGGCGTACCAAACGACGAACTTCGCAGCAAGGTACTCGGCGTCGTGGAACCGGCAATCGCCAGAACACTGCTCCTTGACGTCCTTAAAGAATAGCTGAAGCTGATTCAAACGACCGGCCTCTCCATCTGGATAGCCATCATAGTGGACGTAGATGTTTGAACGAACGACTCCTCCATCGGAGAATTTGACTTGGGATCTTGTTGCCATATGTTGTTTCTTATTGTTTATCTATTGTGAATGAATCTATTGGATTGGTCAAGCTTAAAACAAACCTGCTGGATCACCCTCGGTGTCAATGAACTCCTGAATCTCTTCAAAGAGTGCGGGAACTTCTACTGCGTATCCATCAATAGTCTCCAATCGGCTATCGATGACCTTTCCGTCTTCATTGTAATAATCAACGTAGCGGTAGGTTTGATCGTCTTTCTGGACGGTATAGGACTTCGTGATAACTTTACATTCGTCAGTGGCTAGGAGTTTCATGCGTATTGGAGGTTGTATTTTGCTTTACGTGAGTAGGCTTTCTTATTACGAAAGGCCTTCTGTTTGGGAGCGAAAGGTTGTCGAACCTTCAGCTCTTTGATTTCGATTATCCATTTCTCATTTTTCATACATTCATTATGAATGCATCCGGTGGAAGGGTCAAGCCTATTATGCCGCTTTCAGCGCGCATTGACAATGCTTGAAGAACGCACACCCATCACAGGACCGATTATGATCCAGGTAGAAGTTCGGAGCCGCACAACTAAAGGAGGTAACAGCTTCGATGATATCTGGAGCGTCCTTGAGAAGTACATCCCGAGGGATACTGAACTTCATTTTAGGAATATCCATCTTCTTAAGCTCTTCCTTCTTTGCCTTTTTTGTCTTCCTTACAGAGACCTTTTTCTCCTTCTTAGGCTTAGAGGCTGACACACACTTCCGGCACTTAAACTCGTCGAGAAGGCTCCAAAGAGTACCGAACTTATTGATACGATTCTCGAGGTTAGATCCGAACATCGTAACGTCGCATTCGCATTGGTTACACTGGATCTTCTTATTGATAAGATGACCGGTCTTCAGGAAGTGGTTTTGTTGTTCTTTATTTTTCATACGTTCATTATGGCTGCTGGATTCGGAACCTGCAAGCTATTCGGAAGGCAATCTCTCCTCCGATTTGCCGTGCTGGTGGTATTGGATGCGCAAACAAAGTGGGTCTCCCAAGGGCTCCCTAGGGGATTCTATGAATGATCCGTTTGATTCAGCAGCATCTCGTCCGCAGCTACTGACTCACTAGCGTTTTTAAGGTCAGAATAGTTCTCCATTACAAAGAGATACTCGTCTTTAGTAAGACCTGAGGCAAGACGCGCCCTAGAATCGAACATATTATAGGCACCGGACTTACGGATGATTTCGTAGGACTTAAAGTGATTGATTTGACGTTTAGTAAAGGTCATGATTAGGCAGTGGTTAGGGTTGACTTCTTGTTAAAGGTTTCAGCTCGGTCCTGGATACCTACCAGTTCACCGACAATATTCTCAAGCTTTGTGATCTTCTGTCCGATGAAAGGATCATCAGAACGGAGTACCTTATGAAGAGACTTAACTACATCCTCAATCTCTTCTAACGTATAGAAAATGTGCATAGACTTATCGTCTTCACACATCTGGTTAATCTCTTGAGCGCGGACTCGATTGTATAGGTTGGTATTCATGTTCTTATTTTTGATACTATCAGTATAAGGGAATTTGAAAGGAACTTCAAGATTAAAGGCCGGAACCGTCGTAGTCTTCGTCCATGTTATTTGTGATGTTAAATGTGGTGGGCCCGGTGGGATTCTAACCCACGATCCTCCGGTTATGAGCCAGACGCTTTGGAACACTAAGCTACAAGCCCTAAATTGTTAAAGGTCCACGTATAGTGGAGGTAGAATCTTACGAAGTTGGAGATCGAGTTCCCGAGCTGTCTTCATATCAATAACCTGAATGTAGTTAGTATTATATCCTTTGAAGGAGATTTCTACAACAGTTCTATTCTGTTCGTCGTACTGGTGGACGCCGGAACGAACGGAGACTGCTTCGATGATGGAACCATTGATGGGGTCGTTATTTTTCATACCTTCAGTATAAAGGAACTTCTAGGCTAGGTCAATGATAGAATCGACAATAGAATCCATTCGCTCGTTCTGGAAGTCCTCTACTGTAGCATGGAAATACTCTTCGTAGTGGGATTCAACCTCTTGGCGAGTTACATCAATGCCCTGATCTTTAAGGGCATCGATAACATCTTGGATTTCTTGATTATCAATATGGATTTCAATTTTCATGTTAATTACCAGTTAAAGATTTCGTCTGGGTCGTTCTTAATTTCGCAGATCTCTTCCTGTTCTTCGTCAGTGAGGCTATCGAAGTTCTCTTCACACCAGGCCATAAAGGCTTTGAAGCGTTCGATTTCTTTCGTTATGTTGTACTTATTTTTCATACTCTTATTATGATATCAATCCCTGGAAGCGGCAAGCTCTAACTCATGATGAACCTCCTGCTCGTACCTCTCGTACGCGTCGTTAATCTGTTCCTGGAGGGTTCTGATTCCCTTGGCATATCCCTTGACTTCGAAGTCAAGAATCGCTTCGAGAATACCGCAGGTATAAGCCCACTTCATCGAAGGATCGGTGGGGAATTTGGCTTGGCACGACTCAGCGATCTTATCGGTGAGCTCTTTGACGGTTCTATTGTTCTTATTTTGCATACGCTTATTATGGCAGCTCAGGGAGGAACACTCAAGCTATTTTGACAACTGTCCATCCCTCACATTCAGAAATTGGATATGTATACCCCTCTCCATCTGCATAAAAGGAAAAGCTATCTTCCGTGACGTTAACTAGCGTTCCTTCTTGATCCTCAACCGGACAGTCCATAATGGAGCCGACATGATAGATCGTTTCATTTTCGTTCATTAGCGCGTATTTATTTTTCATACATTCATTATGGCTGCAGGCGAGAGGGAATACAAGCATGATTTCCTGCTTGTGGGTTCCGGGCGAAGCCCTTATAATGATAGCAGAATAAAGAACGGAAGAGCCTCGATCCGAAACCACAGGGCGAACAGGGTATAAGAGCCCGAGGGTAGGGGACTGGACCCTGCCTTGATTGCCTAACATCAAGAAAACAAAGTGAAGGGGCCCTTTCGGGGCCCGATCACTGCGACGAGCTAAATGTTAGTACTTCTGGTTACCCCAGCCGTAATCTTTGAAATCTCCATCAGCCTCGTTGGCGTCATACCCAGCATGGTAGGCTTCGAGCTCCTCAGAAGTCATGTCCTCAGCTCCAACAGACGGGGTGGAACCTGTAGCACCCAGGTAGTAGTGAGGATTGCGTCCACGGCGATAGTAGCTATCGGCTGATCCGCGATCGTAAGGGCCTCCGTGACGTTCATCGTATTTCTTATTTTTCATACATTCATTATGGCGGCAGTCTGCCGGAACCTCAAGCCTATTCAAACCAAATCTCCTCAGCTGCACTGGCCTGGAAATTGGCTAGTGAGATCTGATCATCTGTATCCAGTTTCTCGAAGTTAGTACGAGCCCAGCTAACGAAGTCCTGAAAACGGCTCAGTTCTTCGACAATATTGTATTCTTTATTTTCCATAGATTGATTATGAATGCCAGCGTCGGAATAATCAAGGGGAAAGTATTTTAGATTCCGCTTGTAGTTCCCCCTGGGGGCTATTATAATGAATGGATAATAAAGGAAGGGTCGTTGAGCAGGGACCAGGTTTAAAAACAGCTCGATAGTCTGGTAAGACAGATGTATGTTTGTTAGCTGGGGGTACTCCGATTCACTCACATCGGAGCTAACATCCGGAATTCGCCCTATTTAACATCACAATTTTTATTAAGTTAGTTGGCCGATGTTAACGGCAGACTTTAGTAGGCCGAAAAAAGTGCTTGATTTGTCCGTTTAGTTCCATTAAATTAAGTGTAGATGATGAAGTTAAGTAGTAAGTTAATTCATCCACTAAATAGTATAGTGTATGGATAACATACTAACTAACGATATTGGGAATGTTAGTTCCGTAGTATTATTCTTCATCATATGTATAGGTATAGGAATGGTACTAGCCCATAGAGAGAAGCACCCGACATTACCTAGACAGAAGAAAAGACATTATACCCCGAACTCCGATGACTATTAATGAACTACTAACCCAGGATCTACAGACTGAGCTCTCGGTAACCATTGCTTTCATCATTCTCAGTCTCTGCTTTCTAGTATATAGAAGTGACATAAAGAGGCAGAAGGATATAGAAGCCTGGGAAGCCTATAGAGTAAGGAAGGCTTTAGAGGATCGAGGTCTAGGGAATAAGGAATAGGTTCCTTAAAACCGTTTTCGCCGTAGATGTAGCAGTTTAGATCTAGGTCCTAGGAACCAAATCAGGCACGGATAAAGCGCTTGAGGGAGGATCTCCCCCCGGGGGCAGTTTCTGCTTAAACGGGGATTATATTTAAACGCGGCTAATAGACGTCTGAGGAAATCTGAGAGGGGTTTGCGTAAACTTGAACGGGGATAATCGTTGAACGGGTATCTGAATCGCGTAATAGCTTTCTAGGAATCCGAAAACAAACTCCAGGGTATTTGTATTTCTCTTTATATCTGTATTCCTAAGATCCTATTTATATAGATCACTATCTCTTTTTTCTATATAAAAGTTTTCTCTGACTATGAGAGCACCCTTCTTTCCTAGTGTTTTGAAACTTTTTCTTTCACTTCTACCTACGCTTTAGACT
>Ga0208379_1001202_pt1 | contig 10249 bp, 16 predicted proteins | sample CryBogCBE02Aug07_FD_184559 | JGI IMG/M metagenome (GOLD analysis project Ga0208379, IMG submission 184559) | Freshwater microbial communities from Crystal Bog, Wisconsin, USA - CBE02Aug07 (SPAdes) | ecosystem: Environmental > Aquatic > Freshwater > Lake | place: Crystal Bog, Wisconsin, USA... | reverse complement strand
TCAGATGCTGCAGCTGATCAAGGACATGGACCTATCCAGCGGTCTTAAGATACCGTCGGCGATAAGTCCAGAGGCGTTCGGCAAGGGATCGGTTCGAGACAAGTACAGGTTCGACGAGAAGACCGGCAAGTGGGTAGAAAAGAGCACCAATAAGCCGATCACCGACGCCGAGGCGAACAAGCTAAAGCTGAACGAGGGCGGCGCGGCTAAGACTGGAATGGGTAAGGTGGGTGGAGCGGCCCTATCAGCCGCCAATTGGTTGGCCGTAATATACACGGTCTATCAGGGCTACAACGCTATCAGAGAACTAAACCCTCTAGATCCAGACTACAAGAAGAACGTCACTAAGATAGTAGCCGACCTGACCGCTAGATTCGGAGTGGCTACCGTAGCCTCGACTCTCGGAGCCATAGTAACAGCGCCTCTGCTGGGACCATTCGCGATCCTATCCGGACTCGCCGCTGGATACTACGCCGACAAGTACCTAGGTGACTCAACGGACGAGATAGTAAACTCGGTCATAGACAAGCTGTGGCCGTCCGATGCTAGCATCTCCGACAAGCAGAAAGTTCTATCTCAGAAGGTGGACACACCGGAAGCAGATCTACCGTCTAGGAGAGCCAACAACGTAGAGCTAGAAACTGGAAAGAGCGGGTTCTTTATTCCGGGTGAGAAGAACGCACAGGTCTCTAGTCCAGTTACTACCGCAAAGAGCATACTGTTCAAGGCTGACAAGATCACCTTCATAGGTGCTAGAAATAACCCGACGTCCGAGAGAGAAGAGCGAGTAGCTCCAGTCTCAGCCACTCCAGCCTCACCTCCTCCGGCACCGGCAGCGATCGCGCCGTCCATGAACGTATCACCACCGTCAGGTGGCTCTTCGAGCGCGGGCAGCGGACAGTCACTGCCAACATTCGCTATGGGAGGCGCGCCGACGAGCACTCCTTCCAAGCCATCTTACGCAGCGCCTCAGAGATCTATGAAGGCGGCGCCCGCGACTCCAGGTCCGGGTCAGATAGGTCAGTTTGGGATAAGCGGGGTCGAGGCAAAGGACATGCCTACCAACGTGAGCTTGGGTCCTAACGTAGATCTATCGAGAGTTGACAGGGGGCTGCTCAGTAAGTTCTTCGAGGCTGCCAAGCTGTACGGCAAGCCCGTTAACATCAACTCGGCCTACAGGAGCGATGAGTATCAGGCACAGCTATGGGCTAGGTGGAAGCTGGGTGAGCCGGGTCTCTACATGCCAGCGAAGCCGGTCAATCCTCAGACCGTCAACATAGGCGGCAAGTCAGTCGACGTACCCGGAGGTGGCAGGGGAAGCGCCCACAGCTCGGGTCTAGCCCTCGACGTCAGGCAGGCTCCGGACATGGAGGCCGCGGGCATTCTATCAAAAGTTGGGCTGTCAAGACCGTTCGGGGACAGCGATCCACCGCACATACAGAAGCTGGGTAGCGCCGGCGCAGCGGAACCTCAGGGTGGAACCGGAGCTCCCAAGCCGGTAGCGTCTCAGAACACCGAGGGAAAGCAGATGAACGACGCCTCTACTAAGAGGGTAGCCGCGATGGATCAGAAGCCAAAGACCGTCATCAACAACATAACTAATGGCTCCGACAACAAGCAGCAGCCGGTCAGCTACAGCAGGGAGGTCAGCAACGACGTTCCCGTAAAGAGAAGAATACAAGACGTATTCGGACCTCCCGCCGCGGCATAAAAAAAGAGGGCCGAAGCCCTCTCTCAATTACTTTGTCAGCTTCTTGAAGAACTCGAGACCGTCGTCTTCGTCGTCATCGAAGGACGCCGCTGACTTGGACTTAAATTCTGGAGCTGGACTCTCGACTGCCCAAGGTACATCGTCCTCCTTGGCCTTGGCCACCTTCTCAACCGCCGCCTCGCGGACAGCCTGCATTGAAGACGCCTTGTCTAGTCCGAGCACGCGATTGAGCTTTGCCTTGAGCTCCTCGTAAGACTTGAACTTGCTCGGGTCAATGAACTCCTGAAGCGAGTGCTGCTTCTTCCACACGACCTCGAGATCGTCGTCGTCCTCGAACAGAGGAGCGGGCTTGGCGAACTCAGACTTGTCATAGTTGCGATAGCCCTCGACGTTGCGGATCTTGAGCTTGAAGTTAGCCCCTTCCCAGAAGTCAAATGGGTTCATCGCGTCCTCGTCGGCGAACTCGGGGTTCATTGCCTCGTTGAGCTTGTCAAAGATCTTCTTGCCGTACTTGAACAAGAATACCTTGCCCTCGTTCTCAGGGTTCTGCTGGTCAGTGATGACGTAGACGTTAGAGATGAAGCCGAGCTTGCGCTTCTGCTTGCGGGCGATCTCCTTGTCGGAGTCGAGGCCGCTGTTCCAGAGCTGAGAGTTGTACTCAGACACCGGATCCTGCTTGCCGATCGTGGTAAGTGAGTTCTCAATGTACCAAGATCCGGTAGGACCCTGAAAGCCGTGCTCAAAGACGCGGACGAACGGCATGTCTTCATCTGGAGGGGGAGGAAGGAAGCGGATGACGGCGTAGCCATTGCCAGCCTTATCCACGTTGGGGTACCAGAACCGATCGTCCTTCTTGTTGTCGGTCTGACCACCGGCGAGCTTGGTGAGCTCTGAGGTGAGTTTGTCCAGCGATGATTTACCAGACATCTTCTTTAGTTGCGAAAAGTCAACCATAGTATTCTCCGTATTTTGAGTATTGATCGTATTGTGAGTGTAGAGCAGTGTGGCGCTCTACATTTATTTATACCACACCCAGCGATATAAGTAAACTATTTCTTGTCGGTTCCGGACTTGCCGGACTTCTTCCACTTGCCGGAAGACTTGCTGTAGGTGGTGAACGAGCCGCTCTTGTTCTTCACTACCTTAGTCTTGTTCTGCCTGTTGACGTTGACGGTCTTACCCATGTCTCACCTCAGAATGGAAGCTTGGCTGTCTTCTTGACTATGTTCATCTCCTCGGCCTCGACCTGAAGCTTAGATCTGAGTACCGGATCCTTCTTTATCATGGAGGCGGCGTACTCGACCTCGACGCCGTTCTTCTCGCACCACGTCACTATGGCGTCGACGTACTCGAGCTTGCCGTTTCGGCGCATGGACTCAATGTCAGTCGTAAATTGATTAGCGCTGATGATCTTCATGTGTACTTCATTACCTCTTTGCCATTCTTTAGAGTTATGGTGGCGTGCGGCCACTTTAGCTTTTCGTAGTAGTGGAATTCTAGGAAGCTGAAGAACTTCTCTGCTTCTGAGAGGTCGTCGAAGGTCTTTCGCTCGTAGAGCTTGCCCTTGCCTCTCGCCTCGACTCTATATGGTCTCATACTATACTCTCTAAACTGGTAGGGATGGAGGGATTCGAACCCCCGATAAAACCGTTATGAGCGGCTGGCCTTAAACCACTTGGCGACATCCCCTGAAAATGGCGATCCCTGCACGACTCGAACGTGCGACCCACAGCTTAGAAGGCTGTTGCTCTATCCGGCTGAGCTAAGGGACCATTAAAAGTGTTTTTCAAAGAAGATCAAAGAAGCTACTGTAACAAAGAAACCGAGAGATACGTAGAACATCGTATCGAATACGATCGGCCCACACGTTGATAGTACTACGGTCATAGTAGCTCCTTAAAGAGGTGGAGGGATTCTGTTTCCAAGCTCCCTCCGAGCTCATGCTTAGGCAGCTAGTGCCACAGCGAGAGGTGCATTATCGTTTGCATCTATAACGTTTGCCATGATCTCAGTAGTACCTTTATCACACCTGTCGATCCTATTTCGCCCCCAGCAGAGATACACCGTGATATTGGATCCATATCGGCATATGATAATTGGTTAACCAGCAACCTTTACGATGTATCCGTGGTGGAGGCGGCGGGTACTGCCCCCGCGTCCAGTGTGCTTATGCCGTATACGTCAACGACCATCGCAATTTTATTTATATCACGAGACACCAGTAATGTCAACAGGTAATTAGCTCGACCCACTGATCGATCACCACCGGCCAGTCATAGTTGTCTCTAGCGAATGTCTGAGCGGCCTCGCACATGGTCCTGTAGGCGTAAGGGCTGTCCCTGAACATGCAGAGAGTTGAGCGAGTCTTCTCGACAAACTGAGACTCCTCGAGCGGTACCACGATTCCGGCGCCTCGCGGGCCGTTCTCCTCGAAGTAGCCGACCGGTGTTCCGATGGGTAGCCTGCCGGCTGCCGCGGCCTCCATCATCGGTAGACCTCCGGCCTCCTCGGTCGAGCTCATCACCACGGCGTCTATTGTCCTGTAGTAACCCGGCATGCACAGGTGGTTGTAGTAGGAGTGCTCCACCAGCTCCAGTCCGGTACCCTCTACCGCCGACCTCACTAGGTGGGATCTCTTTATCTCCTCGCCGAAGAAGTTCTTGACCTCCTTGTCCCCGCTGTACCCGACTCGAGCTAGGCTCTCGCTCGGCCTGTTGTAGAGAACGTCGAAGTGAATGCCGAGTCTGGCGACTGCGGGCTCTCTCGATATTCCGAACTCCGCTGACTTTCTCTTGAGGACGTCGGATATGACGCCGTAGTTTCGCAGGTGAGGGTAGAAGTCGAAGTCTGGGTTGATGGAGTGAAGCAGGTCCCACTGCCCGTGACCCATGGCGACGACCCTGTCGAGAGGCACGCCGTACATGTGGTGCATTCCCATCACCGCCTCAGGGTGGGTGACGAACACGTCGTAGGTGGCCATCAGAAGCTTGAACTCCTCCCTAGAGTAGGTCTGAGTCCAGTCCATCAAGTTGGCGTAGATGCCCTTCTTGTAGAGCTCCTTGGCAAGCGCGTGGTGGATGGTGCCGTAGGCCCACCTGTTCTGAGTGAAGAATAGTACCCTGAGCATCAAGAGTCCCTTATGAAGGTGTAGTCCATGTACTGCTCCTGAACGTCGGAGAAGTCTGGTACCTGAAATGCGAGCTGGGGCGTCGCGACGTACGCGTTGAGACCTCGGTGGCTCTCGGCGTAGTGGACGTCGCACGGCTTCGACAGGTCTACGAGCTTTCTGGCGAACAGGTCGAACACGGTGTGCCTGAAGGCGACCGCGTGAGTGGTGAGTGTGTAGTTGGTGCGGGACAGGGTGTCGGTCACCGAAGCCAGCTCCCCGTGCCAGTGGTTGCCTCCGAGGTACAGCAGGTCCCAGTCGCTGGGGAGGTCGGCCATCACCTTGGCGAGCGACTCGTTGAACTGAGCCACCCCTCCGGTCGGGCTGCAGTCGTCCTCCATGATGAGGAAGGAGTCCAAGCCCATCTGCATGGCCATGCGGTGAGCGACCATGTGAGTCAGCGAGCACCCGGCGGCCCCTCTCTTGAAAGGGTAACCCGCCGGCGTCCACTCGTCGGTGTTTATGCCTATGTTCGAGCCATCCACGGCCGGAAGCCTCTCTATGTCGAGATCTGCCCCCTGAAACGAGCTGTAGAAGCGCTCCAGACGGTCCGGACGGCGGTCTAGGTTGATGCAGAAGGTCCGAAGCCTCATAGTACCCTCAGCAGGATGGTGTTCTCGTTGATCCGAGCGTTAAAGTTGCTCTCCTTGAGCGTAGAGATGAGCTTCTTTAGGTTCAACTTGCCCATTTTGGCCACATCGTCGACTATTTTCGCGGTCTGGCGGCCCGTCTTGTAAGATTTTGAGGCATTTTCATCAAATTTATCGATAGAAGTGCCTCGAACAGACAACCCGCCGCGGTCTAGGGCCACGAAGTGAGTCAAGAAGCCGTACTTTGTGTTGAAAGTCCACAGTTCTTGAGCCCCGATGAGCTTGGAGGGCGCTACGGAGGCCAACTTGTAGTCGGCGGACTCCTTCTGGAACTTAAAGTTCTTGAGAAGCTTGTCGGCGGAGACGGTCTTGGGCTTTCGGACGGCCCTCGTCTTCTTCGTGACGCCGGCGTAGCGCTCGCAGTCGTCGATAAGCTTGCCGACGAACAGCATCTTGGCCTTCATCTCCTTGTTCGAGTAGTTCTTGTAGCCCTCTCTGACGCCTTCGTCGCCGTGTGCGGCAAGAGCGTACTCCTCCAGCAGCGGCTTGTAGTACGCAGAGATCTTGAGGGCGTGTGCAGGAGGCATCTCGGCCTTCTGGAGGTAGGAGTACATGTCGAACTCCTCGCCCGTATCGAGCATCGCCTCGACATCGCCGATGATCTCGCTGACTCGGTCGCGAACTCGGTCCTGAATGGACGGCCGATCGGCCTTCTTGACCTCTGGCTTCTCCTCGACGGCGTGGGCGAGTGAGTTGGCGACCGCCTTCTCGATGTGCTCTCGCCACGTGTCGGCCGATGGGTGGTCCGGATCTATGGCCAGAAGCCGAGCGGCCCATCCGGCGTACAGCGGCCACCAAGTGTCGGGTATGCGATTGAGGTCCCTCACCTTATGCTTGCGGCCGGTGGCCTCCATGTATGCCCTGACGAAGGCCTTGGAGTCGTCCCTGTCGCACATGGAGCTGAACCAAGTCAGGGCTCGCATCTCGCTCTCGCGGACCTCGGCCTGAGTCGGCTCGTCGCCCATGTACTTGTGGTTGATGAGGTAGATCTCGGAGCGAGACTTCTGTACCTTCTTCTTAGTCTTGAGCTGCAGCAGACTCTTTGCCATCGTACCAATCCTTTATTAGAAGCCTGTCTATGATGCCGGAGAGCTCCTTCTTCTCGCGCTCCAGCTCGGCTATCCGCCTCTTGTAGTCCGAGATGGTCGGCTCAGTGCCGTGCAGGTAGATCACCGAGAGAGTGACTATGACAGGAGCGAGTGAGAACACGCACCCGATGAAGCCGACGCAGAATGCCTGCGTCAGCGGGTCAAGCTCGGCTATCATGCCGCCTCTGCCATCTCGACGGCCAGGTCGAGGGCCTTCGACTTGAGGTTGCGGTTTCCGCCGTACCAAGCCGAGGACAGCCGGTTGTCGGCGTTGCGACCCATGACGTGGTCGGTCATGTAGGTGACGGCATTGAACACCTGCCACCAAGAGCCCTCGGCGTACTGAGCTCCGGGTTGGCGGAACAGGACGTCGACCGCGGTCTCGGCGTTTCGAGACATGTCCTTCTTCTTGTTCTCGTGAGAGCCTGTCACCGGAAACACGCGCTTGAAGTAGTCCACTACGCTCTCGTCGGTGTAGCGCTTCGAGCCTAAGAAGGAAGCAACCTCCTTGTACTGAGCCAAGCGGTCGTGGGCCACGCCGAGTACGGACTTGACCTCGTCAGCGTTGAACTTGCGACGGTGAGAGATCTTCACCATGTTGGCTGCCTCTTGACCGAGGGCGGCGGTAACGGTGTTGTTGCAGACCGCTCGGATCGAGGTGAAGCGAACGTCGGTCGAGAAGCCGTACTTGTGGAAGTTGGTGAAGAGCAGGTAGCCGTCCACTCGGTCGCCGCCGAAGAGCTCGAAGGTGTCGTTCACCTTGGCGAGACCCCACACGATCTGACCGTCTCGGAGGGATCCAGCCGTCTCCATCGACATGTCACCGGCACCGATGAAGTCGTTGAAGAACTCGAATGCCTCTGAGTTCTGGATTGGGTTCCAGTCGTCGGACACGACGTCGAGGACGGAGTCGTCCATAGAGCGGACCAGAGCGGAGCGACCCACAGAGACCTGCTTGCCGTTGATGTCGGCGAAGGCGGGAACCTTGCGGACTGACCAGTCGAGACCCGCGGCTTCCAGCATCTGGGCTGGAGTCAGGTCGGCCGGTACCTGAGTGCCGAGGCCGTGCCACGGGACCTCGCCGGTGTAAGCCATGGAAGCCTTGCCGTTAACCATTTCAATCATATGAGCCATGATGTATTTCCTTTCAATCAGCTTATATTGTTATAATAACAACTAGTGCCAATTATGTCAACAGGAAAGTTCAACTATTTTTGGGCTCCGGCTTCGGGATGATCTGGACCCGAGTGCTGGGGTGAGCCCCGAACTCTCGAGCGTACACCGTCTTCCCGCCGTCCGGACTCTCAAAGATCATCGGCTTCTTGTCCACACTCTCTGAGATGATCGGCTTCTTGTCCCCGTCGCTCATGCTACCTCCCTCTGCGTTATGACGTACGTCATCCCAAAGCCCTCGGTTGCCTTCTTGGCTGCTTCCTCGGCCTTCTCTTGACTGTCGTACACCCCGTGAATGCCAGCGAACTCCTGCATGTGGTTCTTCCACAGCATCACTACAAATACACTCATTCGTTCTCTCCATCGTGTATAACTTCAACAACTCTCGCGGTCTCGACCCAGTAGTCGACTGCCTTGGTCGACTTGAAGTCCCACCACCTGTAGTACTTGGCCAGCGCGTCCGCCTCGCTGGAGGCCTGAACGACCCGAGAGTCATCTATCTCTGTGGACGCCTCCGAGTGCTTCTCCACCCTGATCAGACCCCTTATGACGTAGGACCTCACAGCGACCACCTCGTCTTGGCTGGGTTGGTGTAGCCCTTGACGTGCTCGTCGGTCTCGTTGAGCTCCCGCAGCTTCCTGTAGATGTTGATCACGTTGACGAAGTAAGCCCTAGGGTCTCCCCAGCGAGGGTCCATTCGAATGTACTCGTCCCGCTGCTGCTCGTACTTCTCGATCTCACCCATCACGACGTTGCCGGCCTCCTGCATGCACTTCTTGCCGGACCAGTGCGGGTTGATGACGTGATAGTACATTGAGATCTCGTCGTGGACCATCATGGCCATGCCGACGCTGTCAGCCGGCGCCTCGTGCACCTCAAGTACGACGTGCTTCCTAGCTTTCTTCAAGTCGAACGATTGCTTCATAGTCTATATCCTGTTACCGTGATAGATCTATTATACACGGATTGGAAATAATGTCAACAGTTATCTTTACTTTAAAAGTAAAAGGACCACTACGAGCGCGGCGGCCAGTAGCAGTCCCTGTATCATATCTTTGTCGTACTTCATGATAGCCTCCATTTAGGCTATTTAGTAGTTTCTCCCTCGCGAGGGACGTCCATCCATTCGGACCACCCGCGAAACCCGGGTTCTCGCTGGACCCTGTACTGCAGGACATTCTCCTCCTTGGTGAATATCTGATCCTTCATAGGACCTGACTTGATGTTGATCTCGCTGGCTCTTCTCACCCAGCGCAGCTCGACGTTCTTCAATGCCTCAGTCATCTGTCTCTCCCTCGTATCTTGACTGTGCCAGACGCTTCTTGCCGGCAAACCCGTGCTTCTGACCATCCTCGTAGTCTGCTACCGCCTGCTTGGCGATCATGATGTAGTCATCTACGTTCTCGTACCTGACTGAGCACATGTGATGGATAGCTTCTTTATATATCTTGAGACGTTCAGTCTCTTCTGCTGCATCACCGACGTGATTTAGAGCAATATCTAACATTCTATCAAAGCTACTCATTCTGTCACCACACGCTTCCACTCGCCACCCTTGGACTTCAACCAGAGATTGCCATCTTTACCAACTGCCATAGACAAGGCTCTATCCGCGTCGACTTCAGCCATTTGTATAAATTTTGGATGAGGCGGACGAGAAGTCTCCTTAGAAGGCAACAACATCATTACTGACTCTTGGGCATGAGGCTCACCCTCAGGCTTTGGCTTTGCAAATGCCTCGACAACCATAACAGGCGCCAGTGCAATTGCTGCAAATAATCCACGTCTATTCATCGTTCTACTCCAAACCGTTGTTTGATCAATTGTGCTGTTTCCCAAAGTGGGTCAGCCTCATGATAACTGTACTCTTTCCTATTCACAATATCCAAGCATTCCTTGACAATTAACTCGGAGAACCGCCCTAACGCGCCTTCCCACTTGACCCTGTCGAGACCTAATCCGTAGATGTCCATTCCCGACTGCCTAGCGAGCTCCCTGATTCGCTCGTTCATTGCTTCTCTCCCACTCATTGTAGCCATCATCATTGACTGTAACATATATCTTTAGTTTAGTCAACTCGATAATTCTCTGGTAAGCGTGCTCGTACATCTTGTTGCAGATCAGCATTCTTACAGGATTAACCAACTTATAAAATTCGTCTCGATCCATCACTCTTTCTTCATCCACTCTTGCATGAATTCGAGGCATTCTTCCAAAGTACCGGCGAACAACAATTTGGTCATTGAATGACTTAGGTCATGCTGTTTGACCACATAGCCACCAAATTCCAGCTGTATCAACATGACTGCCTTTTCCATCACCACTCCACTCCCAGCCAATCAGTGTCTGCAGGCATCAGCTCGACCATACCCGGAGCCTGCTCACTCAGCGAGTTATAGATGTCGAACGACATACCGTTGAACCCATACATCTCGGGGTGGCACCAGTACTCCGAGCCGGA
>Ga0208379_1001200_pt1 | contig 10260 bp, 5 predicted proteins | sample CryBogCBE02Aug07_FD_184559 | JGI IMG/M metagenome (GOLD analysis project Ga0208379, IMG submission 184559) | Freshwater microbial communities from Crystal Bog, Wisconsin, USA - CBE02Aug07 (SPAdes) | ecosystem: Environmental > Aquatic > Freshwater > Lake | place: Crystal Bog, Wisconsin, USA... | reverse complement strand
ATATAATAAAATACGTTGCCGTTTATTGAACCTTGTTCAACAAAAGTTAGCGCACCACTTGTGATTGTACGCCAATCATTAAAATCGCCTGTTCTAGTCCAAGTACCATTGCTACCACTTCCTAAAGTAGCAACACGATAGATACCATTTTGAGTATTATCTGTCTGATCTTTAACAAGAACACGATCATTTACAGAAAGAGAAATACCATCAAGTGAAGTAGGAGCGCCACCAACTAGCGTGATATTACTACCAGTTGTTGCTGCTTTTACACTATCTTTATAGTCTGAAATTGGACGGGTTAATGCCATTATAATTCTCTAATATAGTATTTACTCTATTAGAGTCTGCCCACAACAACCTCTATAACACCCACTCCATCGCCAAAATTTTCTAATGCTTTACCAATAACGCTGCCCATTTTTGGATTGTTTTCACTACGAGCAGTTCCATCTCCATTGGATACCATCATTTGACCTTTGCGAACAGGACCAGTAACTTTTGTAGGAACACGTCCAGTTAGTGCAATATACAAACCATCAGCATCGCTATTCATCATATACGCTGGATTAGTTGATACGACACCAGCAACATATTGACTACCATCAATATTGCTTAGAGTTACTTCTGCATCACCACCAAAATCAACAACAGTTCCACTTTCATATTCTGCGTCGCTTGTATAACGTTCGGCCAAGTCGGCGTATTTTGCAGTAGTTGAAGTTCCAAGGAAGTTTACAGCATATACGTTATTAAAATATTGTGAACCTGTTCCACCAATATTAATACTTGCGTTACTGCTTGGAACAATTGCACCACTAACTGTAAGACCGCTCAATGTACCAACACTTGTAATATTGGTCTGTGCAGCACTTGCACTATTAAGTGTTCCATATAATACAGCACCGCTATTGCCAATTGTACCAGCTTGTACAGTAGGTGCGCTTAGAGTATCTGTTGTATTAATTACTGTTGTATTAATAAATGTAGTATTGCCTGCTACTTTCAATGCATTAACAATATTAAAATTGCCGCTTGTATCAATAAATGCTGCAGTAGTATTATTTTGTTTAAAATTAACTTGTGTATTTGTATATGAACCTACATGAACATTGCTTGTATCGGCAATTACATAACCACTAACCCCACCAGTGGCAGTTTGAACATATATATTTCCATAACCATTACTTTGTAAAGAAGTATTGCCTGTTACAACTACAGAACCGTTTGCTCCAATAAAAGCTGGTGTTTGTCCTGCAACTTTAAAATTTAATTGTGTAGCCGATGCTGCACCAATATGAACATAATTTGAATCAGCAGTAAGATATCCAACATTTGTTCCACTGACAGAAGAAACGTTTGCTGCGGTTACAGTACCGCTAATTCCAGCGCCACCATTAACAATTAATGCGCCAGTTGATGTAGATGTAGATGTAGTTGAACTACTAACCACGAAACTATTAGTGTTAGCACGAAAACGTGCTATTTCATTACCAGTTGCAGAACCAGCAAGAGAAAATACAATATCTTTTAAAGTATAGGTAGAAATAACAAGATTACCACCACCAGTACTTGTATTGCCAGCAACATATAGATATCCATCATTTGGACCAGTTAAGTTATATGCTGCTTGGTTGTATCCACTGCTATTAATACCAAAATCAATAAATGTATCATTGTCATTTCCATTATTTGCTACTGCAACAATATCTGTTGTTGCTTGATTTCCATTGTTTTGATTTTGTACTACTAACTGAACATAGTTGTTAATATTATCACCATGTTGCAATCTTGCATACAGCGGAGTATAATTTAAACTAGTGCCTAAAAAAACTGAACCAGTTATTGTTATATTACCGCTGGAATTTATATTGCCTGTGGCAGCATCAATTGTTGTTGGTCCTACGGTAAGACCATTATGTACCGTAAAATTTGTATTTGCCATAGTTCCATATCTCCCTGCTGGCTATTATACTGGCATATAAGTTTGGAATACCGTTGCAGTTGCCGTGCTGCTCCAAGTATTTGCTAATAGATTCACACTACCAGCACTTAGTGTTGTGCTAAAGTTAGCAAGTGAATTTGCGCCTGTATTTACAACACCGTAAATTTGACTTGTTGGTGTAGTACCGTTATGCACAACAATTACCTCTGCCATACTATAAACACCATTTGTACCATCGGTTACCTTAATGACATACTTTGCACCACGGAATGCGCTTGCTGAGAATGTATCAATTGCGGTAGGTGTATTTTGAGTAAGAGCAATATTGCTCATCATTGGTGCTTGACCGCCAGTAAAGTAGTTGCTTCCACTTGTACCTACGTTTGCAACATAACGAGTTATATTGTTTGCAATAACACTGATATTTGCAGTTGTACCACCAGTATCGCTGACATTAATAGAACTATTTGCTTGACCTAGCGCAGTTACGGTTGCTGTTGTAACTACAACACGAGCATCAATAATATCAGTTGATAGTGGTGCTTCTGTAAATGTTAGTGTTGTTCCACTTACGCTATAAGCAGTTGTTGGAATTTGAACAACACCGTTGATTGCTACAATAGTGCTGTTTGTAGTAGCACTTTGACTTAAAGTAAATGCTACGTTTGCTCCGTCACCAGTAAATTGGTTACTTGTTACAGTAGTAAATGTACTACCTGTTCCAGTCCATTGACTGGTACCCGCATTATAAAATTCTACTTGGTTTGTAGTAGTATTATAACGAATCATACCAGCAGCACCAGTTGGACGATTGCCGGTAGTGCCTGCTGGAATTATAATACTATCTGTGCTATTAACCTGTAAGCTTGCGCCACTTGTAATTGCATTTGGACCAACCTTTATACCAACTTGTCCAGTTAAACCATTTGTAACAAGTAGGTTTTGCCAACCAGCAGCACTGTTGCCATGTACTACAAGGTTTGCAGCAACTTGTGCAGCGTTAACTGTAAGGTTAGCATTACGTGGTATGTAAACATTTAAGTTTCCAACACCATCATAAGTGCTAATGTTTTGTGTATAAACACCTGCTGTTACGCTGTTAGTAATAACGGAGTTGCATGTGTTTATATTGCCATTAACGCTTAGATTGTTTAAGAAACCAACGCTTGTAAGACTTGAGTTGGTAACACCACTTGCAAGAGTTGTACCTGTTAAGTTATTGGCATCTACAGTGACAGTAATATCGCTTGTTCCATTGAATGGGACGCCATTAATGTTTCTTGAAGTTTGCAATGCTGTTGCAGTGCCTGCGTTACCACTAACACTACCAGTGATTGTATTTGTAACTGTTAGATTAACAAGTGTGCCAACAGCAGTAATGTTAGGTTGTGAAGCAGTTGTTAGATAACCAGTATGTAGCGTATTTGTATTACCAACTTGTACTGCAGTAATTGTGTTTGCTGCAATATTACCGTTATATACTGTTAAATATGCAGCGGCTTGGGTATTGCCATAACTCTGCGCAGCAATAGTGCTTGCAATACTCACACCATTTGTATAGTAAAACTGACCACTGTATATTGCTGTATTTGCATTTAAATTACCAGCATATATGTTTGCAGTTTGAGCAGTAATATTGCCACTTGAAACAACTGTTGTAAATGTACCACTATTTGCAGTATTTGCACCAATCGCACCATTTAAATAACCAATTACTTGATTAGCACCTGTGATATTTCCACTTGCAGTAATAGTTGTAAATGCACCACTGTTAGCAACATTTGCGCCGATAGCACCTGTTATGTAACCAGCTATCTGTCCACCACCGCTTGCTGTTATGTTACCAGCGGATAGATTTCCACTATAAGTTGATAGATAAGAACCAACATTGCTGTTGGCGTAAGTTCCTGTGATAGTAGATGCAAATGAAACACCATTTGACCAATAGGCACCAGTTGCAGTAATGTTACCGTATACAGCACCGTTTGCATAAACAAATGTTCCGCCAGGACCACTTAAACTTCCGTTATTGTTAAATGTGTACTGATATGCGGCAGGTTTAATAGCTATTTGATATGGTGCAACGATTGCCAAGTCAAGTGGATTGTCTTCAAGAATTGATGCACCACCAACAGTAAATTGAATCTTCGGTGTAGCAAGTTGTGTAATTGCATTGAAATTATTTGCATATGCATTTGCAAAATAATTTGTGCTGTTGCCTAGATAATATGTTGTATTAGCAAGAGGTATTAAATTACCAGTTGCTAGATTACCAACATTAGCATTTTGTAAATAGGCACTTACGTTACTATTACCGTATTGTCCAGTAATAGTACTTGCAAGAGTTGCACCATTGCTCCAATAGAACTGACCACCGTAAAGTGCAGTATTGCCGATTACGTTAGCAGCATATACGTTAGCAGTCTGTGCAGTAATATTACCACTTGCAGTAACAGTTGTAAATGCACCGCTATTAGCAGTATTTGCACCAATTGCACCATTAAAGTAACCAACAACTTGACCAGCACCAGTGATGGTTCCACTTGCAGTTAGAGTGGTGAAAGCACCAGTAGATGCTGCACCATTGCCGATTGGCGTTGCTTGAATTGCAGAGGCATAAATGTTACCACCAACACCCATACCACCATAAATTACAGCAGCACCAGTTGTTGTAGAAGTAGAAGTATTGCCACTATAAGCAATGATATTACCAAGTTTTACAGTATCATATACTGTATTTGCGTTACCAAGATCAACAGTTGAATCTGGTTCTGTGCGGACGTTACTAAAGAAATACCAAGAATTATCAAGATGGTTTCTTACGACACCTGTATGGTTATATCCTTCAACTGCATCATATTTGTGACTATAAAAACCAAGTTCATAGTTATAAGTTGAAATGCTTCCTACTGATAGGTAAAGTAACGGAGCATTAGCAATTAATTGGCTATATCCAACAGATGTAAGGTTGCCTTTAATTTGCAAGTTACCGTTGATATAAGAATCACCGCCAGCATAGAAACCGCCACCAATTTGTAGAGCACCTTGACCACTGCCATAAGAGTTTGCACCGTTCGTGATACTTACCGTAGTAAATGCAGCACTATTTGCAGCATTTGCACCAATTGTTCCATTTAGATAACCAGTGATGTTGTTTAGCGCAGTAATATTGCCTGCTAGTAAGTTACCAGTGTAAGTTGTTAGGTATGCAGCAGCATTTGTATTGCTATAAGCGCACTATTTTACCGCATTAAGAATGTTCACACCGTTTGCATAATAGTAAACAGGGCTATAACTTGCAGTGTTTGCAACAAAGTTAGCACCATATACGTTTGCAGTTTGTGCTGTAATATTACCAGTTGAATTAAGTGATGTTAGTGTTCCAACACTTGTAATATTTGGTTGACTTGGGGTAGCACTACCGATAGTACCTTCAAGAATTGTATTTGTATTACCAATTTGGAATGCGCTGATAGCATTAACACTTGCATTGCCTGTTAGGTTGATGCTTGCGCCGTTGAATACGGCACCACTATTGCCAATAGTTCCAGCATTTACTGTAGGAGCAGAAATAGTTCCCTGTGAAGTAAATGTACTCGTAGATGTAAGAGTTGTAAACGCACCACTATTTGCAGTGTTAGCACCAATTGCGCCATTGAAGTAACCAACAACCTGACCACCACCAGTAATAGTTCCCTGTGCTGTTAGCGCACCAGTTGCAGTAACAGTCGTAAATGCACCGCTATTTGCAGTATTTGCACCAATTGCACCTGTTAGATAACCACTTACCTGTCCGCCACTATTAGTTGTTAGACTACTTGGTGATAGTGTACCAGTATAAGTTGGTAGATATGAAGCAACATTACTATTGCTATATGTACCAGTGATTGTAGATGCAAGAGTTGCACCATTTGTCCAATAATATTGCGCACTTACTGCTGCTGTATTACCAATAACATATGCAGCATATACGTTGGCGGTTTGTGCTGTGATGTTACCGCTTGATGTTAATGCGCTTGCGGTGATGGTTGTAAATGCACCGCTATTAGCAGTATTAGCACCAATCGCACCGTTAAAGTAACCAATTATTTGACCAGCACCAGTGAAAGTTCCGCTTGTAGTTAATGTAGTAAAGGAACCGCTATTTGGTGTATTAGCACCAATTGCACCAGTTAAGTAACCACTGACTTGACCACCGCTCGAAGTTGTTATGCTAGTTGCAACCACTGAGTTAGGAGAATTTGCACCAAGTGCACCAGTGAAATAGCCGCTTAACTGTCCACCGCTACTTGTAGTAACACTAGTAGCAACAACGCTGTTAGGGGTATTTGCTCCTAATGCACCATTAAAATAACCTGAAATTTGACCACCATTAGTAACACTAAGTGTAGTAAATGTACCGGCAGCAGGTATAAGATTACCAATTACTGTAGCATTAATGCTTGCAGTTTGAATACCAAGCTGTAAACCATTTACATCAAGAATTTGCAGATAACCGCCGCCGTCACTTATTCCAATCCCACCGATGTATACTGTATTACCTGCTAGGTAAAGTGACTTCCATCGCAGTGTTGGGCTACCTAAATTATATGTAACATTGGCACTTGGTAAAATATTTCCAGTAATAGCAATGTTTCCACCAACTGTTAGGTTACCGGTTGTGCTTGCAGTTGTAAATGCACCTGTATTTGCAGTATTGGCACCGATAGCACCATTAAAATAACCAATAACTTGACCTGTACTAGTAATGGTTGTAAACACACCAGTATTAGGAGTTGTAGCACCGATAGTGGTGTTGTTAATTGTACCGCCCTGTACTGCTATATTTGGAAAGATTGCATTAGCAATATTAGCAGTTGTAATACTTGCAGTGCCAATAGTAGCGTTGTTTAAAGATACACCATACGCCTGTAGGTTAGCAAAACCACTGTTATTAATTGTGCCGTAGGTTGTACTTGCAGTAGATTCTGTAGTATATTGTAGTTGAAACTGTTTTGCAGTTTCTTCCCAAATGAAAGCAACATTAGTTTGGTTACCACGACCCATGATTGTACCAAGGTCATATGTAGGAGTGCCGCTTTGATTTCGGTTAATGGCAAATAGTGGGTCAGCAATAACAAGATTCGTGGTATCCAGCGTAGTTGTATTACCATTGACTGTAAGGTTACCAATGGTCATATTGCCCGTGTAGGTAAAATTATCGCTTAGTAAACCACCGGTTACACTTTTAGCAACTAATTTTGCCGATGCATAAATGTCACTATTATAAACCTGATTATTACGAACTCTTGTTAAATTTCCACCGCTCATGCTTAAAGTGCTCCCACGAAGTATTTATGGCAAGATTAAATTTTTTAAACCTGCATATTCTTTATTTGCTAGTAAGTGCTGCTACCTGAGATTTAAGCTCTTGAATTTGATTATTAAGTTCTTTTATTGCACTAGTTAGCAGTGGTATAACTTGAATATAATCAACCGTAAGTTTAATGCCTGCTGGACTAGTAAATCCATCACTATCTGTAGTTTCTTCAAGTTCACTATCTGGAACATGACCAACCATATTACCAAATCCTGATTTGATTAAATCTTGTGCGATAAATCCAAATTTATCGCCATCATCGATATGGTTTTTTATTTGATAATGGATAGGATTTATATTTGCAACAAACTGTAGACTATCAGCAGTATTGATTGTACCAATTATATTTTTAATACGAGCATCTGAATAAGCATTAAATTCAGTGGCAATAATACGATCACTAGCATAAATGCTAATTGGTGCAGTATTTCCAGCATTATATCCAGTAATACTACCGTAGATTGCAGCTTGGGTAGGATTAGCTAACCAGTCATAAGCAGGCACCACAACAGAAACATTTGCGCTCACAGTGATAGGATAGGTAGGATTATTTATAGATGAACCTACACCTATTTTTCCACGTACAATATTGTTGATTGAAGAAGTAATGTTACCTGTTACCGAAAGAGTACTGCTGCTATATGTAAGCCCACTGCTTCCAGATACAGCATTACTATTAGAATATATTGCAACCTGACCAGCGGCACCACCAGCAACACTACTGCCTGGAATTACTACATTGCCCCAACTTAAATTACCACTTCCATCCGTTGATAGATAGCTACCTGAACTTCCACCAGTAATTTGAATATAACTTACATTACCTAATATAAGTTTATTTGATGATGTAGGGTTAAATGTTACTGTGCCAGAAGTAAATCCAGTAGTTCCACTTACTTGTAATCCTGTTAATATACCTACGCTAGTAATATTTGGTTGTGCAGCAGTAACAATGTTACCAACCAGCAATGCACCATTATTACCAATTGTGCCAGCAGCAATAGTGGATGCATTTATAGCATTGACTGATAAAGTGCCGCCAGTAATAACAAGATTTCCCACTGAAAGTAATCCAGTCATTGTATTAAGAGAACCACCCGTATTGATATTTCCAATAATACCAACACCGCCTCCTACTTGAAGTGCACCACTTGTTGTAGTAGTGCTTGAAGAATTACCGTTAATAAAAGCAGTAAAACCAGACGCAATTAAATTACCAGTTATTTGGACATCTGCATTTGCTAAAACATTCAAAGCAGAAGTTTGTGTACCATTAATATTAGCACGTAATCTAATTATACTATTACTTGCAGTATTATCTAAACGAAGTTCATTACTAGTTACATTTATACTAGTTTGATTACTTGTACCAATATTGATACCACTGTTGTTTTGTACGCTCAAAACACCAATTGTGCTAGTATTTTGATCACTGCGCATAAAACTTGTTGCTTGAACGTACCCAAGAGCATCACTATTAGTTGCTGTACCAACAAAACGGTTATTGTTTACAAAAGATGCACTAGCAATATTCATGCCAGGTGAAATAGTAGAAAATCCAATAATACCAGGTACTTGAGGAGTAAATGTTTGATCACTGCTTAATATTGCAAATCTAATATTAGAAATTTTGAAACTAACTACACTGTGATTTACTAAACTTGTGTCTGTAATAACTTCTGCAACAACTGCGCCAGTATTAATTGGTCCAACTACAACCCAACTTGTACCATTATATACGTCGAGTTGTTGATTAGCTGTATCCCACCAAAAATCACCAATGTTTGGGCTAGTAGGTTGACTTACGCCGCTTGTGGCACTGCTAACATTTTTGAATGTGGTTCCATTGTAAATTTTTAATGAACTAGTTGCACTATTATACCATAACTGTCCGCTTATAGGATTTGATGGGCTGCTACTATTAGAAAAATTTTCTAACATATTCAAAAAATTTTGATCTAAGTATTGTCCATAACTTGGTGTATTTCTGCCTACCAATGCAATGCTAGTACTTGTGTCTACTGTACCTTCATTGATAACAATCGGGTTAGCTCCATTTGCATGGGTAATCGTATACGACATAAAAGCGGCTCCTGTCCAAATATTTATATTATATTAACAATAGACAAACGAACAAGAATCATTATTAGGTCCAAGTAATCTTTATACCACCTGTTCCACCATTGGTACCGCCACCACTACCTGAATTTCCAATAATATAAGTAAGCACATTTCCGAATGGTACTACATTACCATTATAGGTAATGTTTATGTATGCGCCTGCTCCGCCGCTTCCGCCAGTTGCGCTCCCATATGACGTACTTGCATCACTGCCACCACCGCCATATCCAACATTGGCATTAGTTGCACTATTGTTTTGTCTAGTAGAACCGCCAATTCCACTATTGCCATTTAAAAAAACAAATGTTTTAGGATTTGCAATACTTGGGCTTACATTTGCTCCTATTGTACCACCAATTCCACCACCGCCATCTGACATTTTTAATTTCCTACTTTATTATTCATCTGATATTTTACCTGTATCAATAGCATTTTGTACATCTTTACTGGTTGCAACTGTTATACTTCCATCTGAATTTATAAATCCAACAACTCTTCCGAGTCCAGTTGTATCAAAGAATACGCCAACAATATCAGGCACAAGGGAACCGCCTTTTCCTCCGCTTGTGCTTACATCAACAGGCGGAGGAGGAACAGGAATAGAACCAGCTTGCCCACCTTGACCGCCGCCAACAGTAATACCTAATACGCTGCTATCACCACCATTGCCACCGTCGCCGCCATTGCCGCCGCCACCGCCGCCGCCACCGCCCCAAATTTCTATTGTTAATGAATTTCTATACAGCGGAGTTGTAAAAGTTCCAGAATTTTTTACATTTCCTGTAATAACACTAGTAGCAACAGTTCCATTAGATATATTTCTTCCAATAATAGG
>Ga0208379_1001186_pt1 | contig 10325 bp, 10 predicted proteins | sample CryBogCBE02Aug07_FD_184559 | JGI IMG/M metagenome (GOLD analysis project Ga0208379, IMG submission 184559) | Freshwater microbial communities from Crystal Bog, Wisconsin, USA - CBE02Aug07 (SPAdes) | ecosystem: Environmental > Aquatic > Freshwater > Lake | place: Crystal Bog, Wisconsin, USA... | reverse complement strand
TTTTTGATCCTTGGGTCATGCCCAGCGTAGACGTTGATGCTTGTTTGATCGCTATCCGTGTTGCCAGCTATGGTAACGACATGAATATATCAACTACTTGCCCTAGTTGCAAACATGTCAATGATCACACCATTGAACTCACAGCGGCTTTAGAACAGATCACCATGCCCAATTTCAATGATCTGATCACAGATACTGATTTAACTATAAAACTTAGACCTCAGACTTATTTTGCTATGAATAAGACCAACAGCGTGACTTACAAAGAACAGCGTATTTTAGATTTGTTAGCCAAATCTGAAGATGAAATCAGCCAAGAAGACCGTGAAACAAATCTAAAAGCAGTCACTGATGAACTAATTGATCTAAACATGGATAACCTAACGGCCAGCACAGAATATATATTAATGAGCGATGGTACCAAAGTCATTGACCCAGCATTTATTAAAGAATTCTACAGTAATACCAGCAGTGCATTGATACGCAAAGTCCAAGAAAAACTAGGAGACATCGCTGCCGCAGCGGGACTTAAACCCTACGACAATGTCTGTGAAGAATGTAAATTTGAATTTAAAACAGATGTTACATTTGATTACGCAAATTTTTTCGCAGTCGGCTCTTAGCTCTAAGCAATGAAGAAATCGTCCAGATGATTGAAAAGATGGACAAAGAGGTAAGAGCCTATAAAGAAGATGCCCTAAGAATGTGCTGGTATATGCGCGGTGGATTGAGCTATGACGATAGTATGTTGCTCAGCAAAACTGAACGCGAACTCATAAACGAAATAATCAAAGACAATCTAGAAACTACCAAAAAGAGCAAACTACCATTCTTTTAAGATGTCTGCGACATCTGCATTTCGCTTGCGCTCATGCTTTTCTTTCTACTCTATAAACTTTGAATTAACTTTGATTAATGATAAGTTCTTAACTGCTTTATCCAGATCTTTCAGTCACAATTTACCTATCCGAGGCAAATTGCAACAGAGACTTTATCCGAGTCCTACTCGCACACTAACTAAAAGAGATTGCATTCACTTGCACGGAGGCGGTCAGCCGGTACCCCCTACTCTAGATTTTTCTGGCGGTAGCTCACATAGCCGTAGTTAGCCAACTATGTTTTTGCTCTCAGGTTGGTTTGTTTCAGAGCCTGAATCTTTTGGTTTTTACACCTAATTGATTGCCGTGCCGTCATGTGTGTAGTCTAATCTACACGTTCCACCAGCGGCCATTATGCGAGCTGGATCTCCTCATGACACAGTACGAAACTGCGATATTAGCTATTTTGTAAACTTTAAATCTTTAACGGAATTCTTACCTAGTCTAATCTGTATGATGCCATTGTAGTTGTCTTCTCTCAACAGCACGCCTTCAGTAAATTGGTAATAGGCTTCCATGTAATTCGTTTCGCCACGTGTCTTACACAAATGTATGATCTCGCGTGTGAACTTGTCCTTGCCTAGTCGGTCGATATCTTCTTGTAGACGTGGGCTACTACCCCAGTAGTCTTTCCAATCAGTTTCAACCGTTTCTCTGCGCTTGTTTTTCTTGCCTTTTAGAGGTGGTCTCTTTTTGATTGTAGTAAAGTATTTGCGGCCTACGTAATCGTGGCCATTTGTAGTGTTGGTTATCCTATAAATGAAGCCATAGTTGTCGAGAATATCCTCAGAATCAAAAGTTTTACCGTTATAAGTCCAAGGATATTCATATGACATAGTTTTTACTTCACGGCCTTGGCTGCGTTCTTCTTTTCTTGGATTTCAGCACGACGAGCCTTGGCTAGTTTGCCTAGGTCACCTAGAGCACCACGAGCACGTGTACCTGCTGCGCCTACACCCTTGCCTTCAAATTTTTCATTTTCTGTTAGGTATGCTTCATATGCCGCTATGATTTGTTCATGTGTTGTTGCCATATTTACTTTTCCTTTTTAAAAAATTATACTGCTAGGCTTGCTTGTTTACGAGTGATCTCTCTCGAGATTTTCGCTCGGTCTTTCTTACGTTGTGTTTTGTCTGCTAGTGCTGTTAGCTGTGTGATGTTCAATGGACGTAATCTTGGTTTACCACTTTTATATTGTAGTGGGTGATTGTGTCTTTTACTTGGATGTACTTTGCTTGCTGGACCTGCCATAATTATATTTCCTTGTGTGTTACTCTATTGTATATAGTATAATAAAATTATACAATGTTTAATCCTGAAATTCTACTTCTCTTTGCCATAATGTTTTTTATTTGATCAACAGTCATTCGATGATCTCTGCTTTATTTCTAAGTTTCTTATGAATAGATTAGTTGGGTAGAATAGTTTAAAACTATAAGTACCAGTGAAGCCCATGAAACCATTTGTACCTAGAACCGGTTCTTTTGTTTTTTTAATATATCTACCTTTTGGTAAGACAAATCTGGTTACATCAAAATCATCCACTTTGAATTCTTTGATAATAACATAAAGGTCATCGATGATATTACCTGCAGAATCTAATACTGTATCTTTAGATTCTTTATTGACCAGTTCAACATTAAATCGATTCCATCCCAAATTAAGGATGGATTCAAAAGATGCTGTATCTCGGTCGCAGATTATTTCTGTAGCTTTTTTATTAAACACTACATTTATCCTGGGACATTTATCTTTAAATCTCTTAATTTCAAATGTAACTTTTAATTTTTTTTCTGTCATTGTAAAATTCTAATTGTTTATCAAGTATCTTCTGCATATTGATAATCTCATTGATGTCAAATACCGAAATATCATAATGTAAAATCAAATCTACCAATCGATTAAATCTATCTATGCGTACTGGTAATGTGTTCTCAAGATTGAATAAACTAGTCCAGTTAAATTCTTTGTATCCACCGACGATATCTGATTCTAATCCTAGTGCATCAATATAATGTTGTTCAGATATGGGAGTTCCGTTAAGCATCTGAAATACCCCCAATGGAGCAATACTGACTAAATCTTTGCCATAGTTTCCGTATTTCTTAATGAGATCTAATGTGTCTTGGAAATCTTTCTCATATTCAGTGGGATACCCAACAAATATATTCCATATTTGTTTTATATTATATTTTATACACATATCTAGTGTGTGGTGTATGTCAGCGTTGCTGAATTTCTTTTTCATGTGATTTCTGACTCGTTCACTACCACTTTCTATACCAATGGTTATAAGATCTAATCCCGCCAGTGCGGCATTTGCAAATTCTTCTTCTTTCATAGTTTCGGCAGGACGACAGATAAATTGGCCATAATATTTTATAGTATTGGGTAATTTTTTTATCAAAGTTAAGTTTAGATCTTTAAAGGCACTAACAGATCCATTGATTAAACTATCTGTGAATACAAAATAAGTAGCATTATATTTTTTATAATGATAGATCATTTCGTCAGCCACACTTTCTCCGGATCTAAATTTAAACTTAGGCCAAAACTTTCCAATGTCACAAAACGTACAATCTCTAACACAGCCTTTGCTGGCAGTTATTGGCAGCATTATGCCAGGATCACAGTCTCTTAATCCCGGAAATTGTTTATAATCATATAAATTAAAATTGTAGTCGTCAAAATTTGCCTTTGGTAATGCGCTAAAACTAGCATTGTCTATCTGATCATCGGACACTATTCCTCTAAGGTCATTTAAAATTACCCTAGAAACTACACGCTCACCCTCACTGATACAAACACAATCTGCTAGATCGTTGTCTAACATGACTTCAGCAAACTTTTTATCGTAAAAATTCTGCACGACATTAACACCAGACCCACCCAAAACTATTTTAATATCTGGATCTAACAGTCGCAGATAAAAGCAAAAATCTTCAACGAATCGTTGACTATCTTGCGTTAATAAACTTACTCCGACCCAACGAGGATTTAATCCTATTACTCTGGTCGCATATTCTTTAACTTTTTTACGATACCAACGATGTGCGGGTAAGCTAGGACATAGTTCAACAATACGCATCCATGTTAGGATTTCTGTTAAATGGTCAGACGTCTCTGCTAGTAGTTCTGCATTAAAATCTATAGTTACTGCTGATAGATTATCTTGTTCTAAACAAGCCTTTAATATTGCAGGAGCCAATGGAGGATTTATGTTGATCACATATGGAGCAAATACTAATACGCAATCTATCATAATTTAAATAGTCCTTGTTATATACTTATTTAATTTTAGGATATCTCAACATCTGTGTTGTAACTGGTAAATCCATTCTCTTTTACCACAGTTAATATATTATTCACCCGACCTCCTAGTTCGTCTCTATGACTTACTAACCAAATTGATTTGTGTGCTTCACGTGACATTTTCTTAAGAATAGCCAGGGCATTTTCTACACCTGATGCATCCATACCGCTGTCAACAAGCTCGTCAATGAATAATAAATTAATTGGTTGATATAGACTTTCCCACACATCACGGAAAGCCCACGACATGGAAAGTATCAAACGATTGCGTTCACCGCGGCTCAAATTGTCAAAATCTAATTCTCTACCTAGCTCAGTGATGTTTACACTTAGGTCATTCATAAACACCACAGTATGAGGTAAGCCAATACGATCTAGATACTGACTTAATCGAGCGTTCAAGTAGCTTAAATTTTGATCAATAATACGTTTACGTATATAAGAATCTTTGTTAGTCAATAGTTTGTGTAAGAACTCTTGATGTTCTTTAAGACGAGTCAGCTCATTCATCATAGAATAATCAATTTCAGCTAGGGCAGTGGTTTTCATATCTGCAATCTGCTCTGTGTATGGATCTTCTTCTTTTGATTTGGCAGCTAGCTGTTGTTGTAAGCCAGCAACACTGCTACGATGTTGAATAGCATCAGCTTCGGTATCATAGAACGTAGTAGGTTTAACCCCTAGTTCGCCTATGATTGTTTTAGCCGCAATAAGTTCTTCTAACTGACCAGCATGAACACCCTGCTGTGTTTCTGCATCACGCAGTTTACTTTCTTTAATAGCTAATAGTTCTGCATGTTTATTATCGTGCAGATCTTGCCCACAGGTATTACATTTATGATCACGTAGAGTTTCAATATCGCTGGTTAAGTTAGCAATGCCTTTGACTTCGCGCTGTAGATCCTGTGTAGATCGTTGGATAGCAGTGTTTAAATCAGCAATGTCTTTACTTTTTTGATTGTAGGCTGACAATTCTTTATGTGCTGAAATTTCTGCATCAATGTCTAGTTTTTGCAGTTCATCGAGAGCTTCTTGTAGTTTACGAACATCATCTTTGTGTTTAGTTAACCACAGCATTTGACGACGCTGTGCTGCTTCAATCTGCTCTTCAATACGTTTATTAGCATCAGACACAGCTTTAATGTTAGCTTCTTCCTGCTGAATGGCGTCCCTTGTAGCCTTACTTTGCTCTTTAAGTAGTTCTGCTTTCTCACTTAATAAAGTAATACCTAACAGTTGTTCGATGATAGTGCGTTGATCATTGGGTTTCAGTGCAAGAAATGGTTCAGTATAGGTGTTCAATGCAACTACGTGCTTGAACATCTCGTGACTCATGCCTAATAAACGTTCTATTTCTTGCTGTGTTTCTCTGCTGTCACCTTGACTGTTATCGTCTTTAGCCTCTTGTTCTTGCTCACCTATATAGAATTTAAGTACATTGGGTTTACGCCCACGTTCAATACGATAATCAACACCATTAACTTCAAAGTCAATAGTAACCAGCATGGCTTTTTGATTAGTTTTGTTTACAAGATTGTCTTTGCGAATATTAGTTAAGGCATTGCCATATAAGGCATAGCTTAAGGCATTGATAATAGTAGTTTTACCTGTGCCATTACGTGCACCAGTGTCATCGCCACCTAGGTCAACGTTCTCGCCTAGGACTAAAGTTAAGTCCTTGCGATCAAAGTTAACAGCCTGTGTGGCATTGCCTACGCTCATGAAGTTCTTCACAGTAAGATACTTTATCTTAAAAGTCATTCGTTGTATTGCCTCATTAAATTATTTTTCCAAGATAGCATTCGCAAGTTTGATACCGCAGATGCCTCTTCAATAGATAACTTTTTTTCAAAACATTCTTTTATTGGTATAATATGATCAAGTTGCCACCCCCCTTCTACCCCACATAATGTTCTGGGATAATTGTTTGGGTTTATTTTATCTATATTTTGTAAATATGTCTTATGACTTAAATGATGCACTTTTCTAGCATACCTAGTATATTCTTTTATTAACGGATTTCTAATCTTTCTTGATCCTGTTCCTTTTTTTGCTACGTTTGCTGTTCGCTGTTGGCACGAGTGAGAACAATATTTTTTCTTAGATGCTTGGTTAACAGTAAATGTATTAGTGCAATTTTTTCCTATACAAATACGTTCAACTTGACGCATTTTTTTAATATTTGGTTTCCCAACTTTAGCACCAATAGCTACCTGTACTCCTAAGTGTTTTCTAGCACGGTATATTGTTATTGGATGCACGTTTAGTATTTTTCCTATTTCTTCAGCTGTTTTAATAGGATCGCTTATTAATTCTGTTTCCTCTTTAGTATACACTCTTGCAGTTCTCATGTAAACACTCCTTTACAGTATTTACCTATTAACTGTTAAATTACTTATTTTGAACAAATTATAGATGCCTATAGATATCAAGTAGTAAGTTAGGATCGTAATGCCCATCACCTGCAATATTAGTCAATTGATTAGTGACAATAGTATCAATACTTTCAAATTGTATATTGCCCATGACGATATCACTGCCAACAGTAACATCTTTAACAGGTAGTAGTGTTAATTCACGCAGATTGTAGGTACCAACAAATGTTTCTTTGATAAATGTTGCTTCTTCGTAACTGATGTCAATGTCTAGATTAACACGACAGTGCATGTTTGGCAGTAGTAAATTTTCTGGAGTGCGTAGAACATCACTCAGATTATATACTCTATATTTAGGTTGGTCAGCCCATGTGCGATATTCTGGCTCTTTACCCCATTCAATGATCATCATGCCACGACTATCATCACCTGCATCTGCGTAGTTATGTGGGAAACAGTTACCTAAGTAGACAATGTTGCCTTTGGTTTGACGTTTGTGAAAGTGCCCACTGAATACCTTATCAAACCCATGGAAAGCGTCTGCTTGTATTTCTCCGGTATCTGGCATCTGTACCATAGCATTCATGTAGAAGTGCGGTAATTCAAAATGTCCAAAGCAATATTTGCCTTCTAGCTTCTGTACCCGTTTATGGTCGTCACCAACAAGCCAAGGAGCGATAACAACATCACCGTCGCTAAACCAATCGTTAACAATGCGGACGTTAGGGAGATGTCTCGCCCACTCCACTGATTGTATGTCTCTCTTGTCTCTATAATATAGATCATGATTACCGGGAATAAAGTAAACCACATCAAAAGCCGCATTCAGCATCTCCAATGCTCTAAGACTGTAATTAAGTGTGACGATGTTGATGGCCGCACGATTGTTGTGCCAATCACCTGTGAAAAAACAGGTCTCACATCCTTGTGCTTTAGCAGTAGCGATAAACCACTTGATGAAATTTAGACAGTCGTCGTTGTGTGTAGAGCTGTTACTCTTTAATCCAAAATGGATATCCGTACAAACAGCCGCTTTCTTGAATAGATTAGCCATGACTTATATTATACCTTATTGATTGTGGTTTGTCTATGTTTTTGGCAACATTTAACATTTGAATTACAGAATCGAATATTTCATGTTGTGGATATTGTTTAAGTTTTTCTATAACAGCTAATTTTGCCTGTGGTTTCAACGATCCTATATTATATGATTGTGGTTGGTGTAATATATTAAATGCCGTATGATCAAAATCTTGTGTAGATATCCACGCTAACAATTCTGGCAACCAATAAACATTCTGGACATTTACAGTAGGAAAAACTTCAGTTATAAATTTTCCAGATCGGTGGCTGTTATATTTTTTTATATTCTCACAGACTTGATCCCATTTTGCACCAACTCTTTGTGCTTCGAACCTATCACCAATATCATCTATACTAAAACTCAATTTGATTTCTTTAAATTGATTCCATAAGTCAAAAAACTTTTCAGAATAGATTGTGCCGTTGGTGTTATAATCAATTTTTATATTTTTAGCAACATCTAGATCAATTAATTTTTTTAAAAAATCAAAATGCATTTTGCTCATCAATGGTTCACCACCATACAAATCTAAATATTTGACATTCTCTATCACTTCTAGCATCTGATCCCAAAATTCTTCTGTGTCTGCCCATTTAACTGACTTTTTCAATGATTGAAATTCTACTGTAGAAATAATTCCATCGGCATGCTCTTGGTTTGCTATAGTCGAACTTGATGTTCGACTACAGATCTTACAACCTAAATTACAACTGTTGCCTAGATTTAAATCAAATAATTGTAAATTATTGATATTTTCTTGTTGATAATCTAGTCTATAATATATTTCTTTAAATTTATGTTGTCCTCGTTGTCGCATACTGGGTTTACCTACATTTTCTTCTTCCCAACATGCTGAACAAGAAGTAGGATATTCGCCATTTAAGAATTTTTGGCGTAAATCCTTCATCACTGTACCTTGATACGCATCTTGGATAGTAGTATCTGCTAGATTAGCAATTTTTTGATTGTGCATACAACAGGGGCTAATATCACCTACAGTAGAAATACGTAAATTTATCCAAGGATATATGCAGAAACTATCACTGAAATTGAAATCGATTCCACTGACACTGTCAGTAGTTTCAAAAACAACAAAGAAATCTGGAATATCGATAGCTAACAATAATTGATCAATGAGTTTCTTTTGATTAGCAGAATTATAAACGATGACGATACGTTCGTTATCAGCAAATACATCACGTTTAACTGCCAATAGATCTTCATACAAATCTTTAAGGGACTTGTATGAAGTTACATCTATAATTGCTAGGATATTATTCTTCGTAATGCCCACCACCTGCTCCCCAATCACCTTGGCGTGTATAGCTTGGACTGTAGTTGTTCATTTCTAAAATATCATCACGGATATTTTGATTACGCTTTTCAATGTTTAGAACACGTGTAAAACTGTTGGTAATGGCCGCTGTGTAATAAGCAAATGGGTTTTGACTTTTAGCTTCGTCAAACTGTAGACCAATCTGACTTAACTGTAGTAATGCTTGGCTACGCATTTCATCATTATAAGTATAACCACGCCAGTTACTACGAGTAGCATAGCGTTCACATAATTTAATAAACATGTGTGCTAGTTTAGCAGTCATAGTGCCGTGATCTTTGCTGAACTTGCCTTTTTCTAAACCACCTTTCCAATGACTTTTACCTACGCAAATAGGCGTGCCTTCTTCATCTACTTTGTAATGTTGGAATGGGGGAAAATTAACCTTGGTATATTTTGTAGCACCCTTGACCACTACTGGTTCATCATACTCTGTTTCAAAGTTATCTTCATCAGCATCATACTCTTCCTGGGCTTTAGCATCAGCTTTTTTCTGTTTAGCTTCATCAATTGGTATATGCGCCCAGGTCATCACACGGAAAACCACGTCAGTCTGTGGAATATCTTTAGTAGGAGTTAGGTATTCGTCTAGTTTTTTCTTAACGCCATTGAGTAGATCAGCTTCTTGTGCTTCTTTAGCTAGACGTTCTGCACGAGCTTTGCGTGCCTCTTGTATGGCTTTTTTAGTAATCTTGTCAACACCCGTGACGATCATATCGTAACTCTTGACACTGTCGTCAATGAAACTACAATATGTCAGCTTACTTTTAGCGATTTCTTTTAAAATATCTTTATTGTTCAAGTAGTTCACTTTTCGCATTGCGATGGGTTCCTTTTAATATACTACTATTATAATACCTATAAATACATAAAAGCAAGAGGTATTTTAAAAATGGCATCATTTACAGATCAAGTGGTATCAAATCAGCTAACCAGCGGTGATGCAGCCGCTTCTGCCACTGCTGGCAGTGGTGGTAGTGTATTTGATCTATTAAAAACAGGTGTAAGCAGGCTAGCTGGCACGGGATTAAATGTAGGTGGCATACCAGGTTTACCAAAAAGTATTCCTAACATTGGTACACAGAGCCTAAATCAACAGGGCGGAGCGACTGCACCAGCAGAAGACGATTGGCGTGTGCGTGTGAGTCTGGCTCCAGGTGCTTATATACTCTATCAAGACGTTGGACTAGCGACAAATTCATTGATGTATCCTTTGGTAGAAACCAACGGAGTCATTTGGCCCTATACTCCACAGATTTCAATAACACATAATGCTAACTATGCGACAGCACAGCTTACACATAGTAATTATCCCGCACACTTCTACAACTATTCAGAAG
>Ga0208379_1001183_pt1 | contig 10350 bp, 4 predicted proteins | sample CryBogCBE02Aug07_FD_184559 | JGI IMG/M metagenome (GOLD analysis project Ga0208379, IMG submission 184559) | Freshwater microbial communities from Crystal Bog, Wisconsin, USA - CBE02Aug07 (SPAdes) | ecosystem: Environmental > Aquatic > Freshwater > Lake | place: Crystal Bog, Wisconsin, USA... | reverse complement strand
ATATCTAGAAACAATTCAAATGTCTGAGCCAAATAAAACAGATTTAGATTTGCTAGAAGCAAAATCACAATATGAAAAATTCGTTATTTTTCTTCCTAGCAAATTCTTCAATAAATCATCAATCTTTAAAACCGTGTATCAACATATTCGTAAAAAGTTACGTTATAAAGGCATAATGACCTATGATATTGATGAATACGCCAAGAATTTACTTCGACAAAATAATTATTGCAGCACAATTAAGGATAATTTACTTAATATTGCTAGTGAATTTGAATGTCAACCTGATGTTAGTATAAATTATTTATTAAAAAATAAATTCGGAGATGGCTTTATTCAACAAAAATTTGATGATTTAGATTATCCATCTGCGAATGTTCTATACATACACTTATACGGTGGTTATTATTATAATGATAAAATTTATGCTAAAAAGAAATTCGAACTAGAACGTGAACTATTATTCTTTATTGCAGGTAATCTAGGTGTTGGTAAAATTACTTATACCATAACCAATACAGAAACAGTAATCACAAAAATCAAATCGGATGCAAATATTCGTACTATAAAAAACCAAATTCAGTTTAGCAAGACACATACTGAAAACACCAGCAGTGAATGTATTGAAGTCTATGAAAACAACGGGGCACCTATATTATTTGATGCTAATGGTGATATTAAAAAATTAGAAAAAGAAATAAAGAAATCATTAGAACCTATTAATTCACCCATTTTTAATTACGGTTTTTATAAATCTAATCCGAAAATGGTAGCTTTTGTTTGCAAACGTTTCTTATTCAAAATGAATACTCTAGATTATACTAGCGAATCTGAAGATGTAAGCGAAATGAGCTTAACAGTACAATCCTGTTTTGCAGATTATGGATTGCAAATTGCATTTGAATCTAGCACAACAACTACAGAAAAGGTTACATATAAATTGAAATTTCATAAAGAAGAAAAATTACTAGAAACTTACTTTCAAAAAAAGAAATATAATGATTCTTCTAGCGACCCATTCGTAATGATTAGGAAATTTTATGATGAAGACAAATCCGCAAATAAAATCGATTCCAAAAATATGATTAAAAAATATATTATCACTCTAGCAAATACATGCTTATACAAAATCAGAGGAACTTCTGAAACTGCAACCTTTTCAAAAAAATTAGATGATTTTATTAGGAAATCTGAATTTAAATTAACAAATAAATATCAAAATTTCTATACCACTAGAGATATTAAAAAATGGTTTAATGATAATTTACTTATTCGAAATAGGGAAGAAGTAGCGGATGATGGTGTTGATAATTCTATTTCATGTAGTCAGTCAGCATCTAGTGAATTTGCAACTAGCAATTTTGCAATTAGCAATTTAGAAAAAACAAAATATGAAGAACATATTGCTGCGCTAGAAAACCAATTAAGAGATATTGCAGAACAATTCAATACATATCAAATGGAACAAACTGAATATTCTACCCGTCTGGAATTACAATTGAAAGACGCACACGACAGATTATTAGAAAATCATACCTCCAGAGAGACTTATCAAAATAATTGCGCATCAATAAACCAACCACTAGACCAACCACTAGGCAAATCCAAAGACACACTTAATATTTCATCAAAGCTGGAGCATCTGGAAAAACTTGAAACCCCAGTATCGCAACAAGAATTATTATCCACTCTATCCATTGCAAAACCAGAAGAACAACTACTAAGTCATACATCAAATCAAACTTCAAATCATATATTAATTTCAAATGAATCACGCAATTCGCTTGATGCTTTCGATTCTTTCGATTCGATTGATTCCTGTAATTCCCTTAAGTCTGTAAATACGCTGGAACTTACTAATGCAATTAGTAATGACAACACAATAAATCAATCAAAAAAATCTATGCAAACTGAGGAATATCAACATTCAATACAAAATAATAGTGAAACCAGCAAAATAGAGAAAACAACAGGAGACCTACTTAAGGAAAATGAAGAACAATTGAATCATTATAGGGAATTACATGAAACTATTGAAACCATAAAAATTGAGATTGGAAATAAGACCGAACAACTAGAAAAATATAAAAATGCAAATAAAGATAAGATTACTGAAAATTTAATTGAATTAAGTAGTTGTCAACATTCATTGCAATCATTACGGTCTCGAAAGGTGATTGAGCAAATAAAACAAACTGGCTACAAGAATTTAAATGATGAAGACAGCGCTTTTGATAAATTAAAGTGTATGTTTTCACGTACCAACGCAACAGTAAATAATATCGATAAACAAATTACCAAAACAGCAGAAAAATGCAAAAAAATAGAAGAAGATATTACTATGAATAAACATGAAATGAAAAATAGGCAAGATGAAATAGACCAACTCAAGCGAAAATATGAGGAAAACTTAGAGGAAAAATCTAATCTAGAACAAGAACTATTAGATAAAGGCATATCAATCGAACAACTAAATAATCAACTAAATCATATGTGTTTACAATCTCAAAGCGATTTTAGTAATGATACGAACCATGTAAGCAATAATAGTAATAGTAGTAGTAGTAGTAGTAGCAATATGAATCATATGGCACCACTGACACCAAAAGCAAAATCTGAAAACATTTTATCTAGAACATTTTCAAAAAAACAACAACAAAATATCATTTCTATTTCATCGGTGTAAAATATTTGTAGAGTATCGATATCAATATCAATATCAATATCAATATCAATATTGGATAATCATCAATAAAAAAATTGATATTTATGAATCAACATAATCTAACATATTCAATAACAAATTCAACAACATATTCAATAAATAAAACAATATCCAATAATGCCTTCCGATAATATCATACCTACAGTATTGAACTTCGCATGCACTAGTTTAGACCTATCAAATAAATTGCTCTCTCTAGAACAAATTGCTAATCTGGATTTTTCACAATTCTCACATCTAGAGGAACTAAATCTCTCTAATTTAGGATTAGAACAATTACCTAAAGGATTACCTATCACATTGAAAAAGCTAATTTGTTGTAAAAATAATTTTGAAAATCAGGACAGTTTAATTGAACTTGCCAATTTAATAAATCTAGAATATCTTAATTGTTCTAATTGCAATATATCATCATTGGAATGCATACCACCAAATCTGAAAATTTTAATTTGCCGGGAAAATAATATTTCATCTCTAGATAACTTACCACCAACACTAATCATTCTAAATTGTTGTTGGAATTTAATAACCCATTTGAATTACTTACCATTTGGTTTGCAAGAACTTTATTGTAGTTATAATTCATTAAAAGAACTACCTCATCTACCTCTACAATTAAAAGTTTTAGATTGTTCTAAATGTAGTATTAAGAATCTAGATAACGTTCCGGATAGTGTGGAGATATTATATTGTCAAAAAAATTTAATTATAAAGTTTGCTAGATTACCTTCTAACTTAAAAGAGTTAGCATGTGCTGGAAATCCTTTCATTTACACATTTCCACCAACCATTCAAAATATCATAAAATCATTATGTGAGATTTAAAAATTAGAATCTTGCATCTTGCATCCAGGTTTTTTCATATTAATTTCTAATTTAGAAAAAAATAAAAAAACTTTAGCACATCATTATAATAGCATTAACCAACTCCATAGGTAAAGATATGGCAAAATCGGATTTCTGGAAAGCAGTAATTCTCGCTTTGTAGTTTTGATATCTTTCAACTAGTACTCCAGGAAGCCTGCATATACTGTCATCTTCCTCTAGAATAAAAGGATATGCATCAATTATTTTGAAAATAATAGCCTCTTCTAGATTATTACATTTTATAAAGGTGTCTAAATTTATTTTTAGTAATCTAATATTTCCTTTATCTTTATTAGATGTTATAATATATGGAGACCATGCCTTAGCAAAGCACAATGGATTTTGCTTAATCATCATATATGCATTTATTAGACAATATTCACCAATAGTGTATCCGCGTTCGAAATATTTCTCGGGTTCAGTAAGAATAGTGTTTTCCATTTCGTCTTGTCTTGTATTCCATTCATCAAGTCTATCATCCATTTTCAATGGTGAAAAGTTTATTGAATAGAAATATCTAGAATAATTTAAAATAATTCATTTTTTATAACTTTTTTCCAGTTTTTATTATTTTTATTATTTATTCTAGATATAAAACTTTTTTACTCTAGATATCTAGCAAACTCATACTAGGCAATTAGATACTTAGAAACTTAATATGGATAACCCCGAACCTGTTAAGAAGCCTAGAAAGCCACGTCAACCAAAGCAATCTAATAATACACCTAGCGAGCAAACTAATATTGATAGTTCAAAAATAGAATCTATTCACAATCAAACACCTTTACAAAATATATCCAGCGATATATCTAGCAACATATCTAGCAATACCTTATTAACTAATATGTCAGTGTTAGGTAATACCACAACCAAAAAGATTGTTGCTAAACGTGGTCCTAAAAAGAAATCAACCAATGAACCCACTACAGGTTCTCTTGATGGTATTCTTAATCAACTAGATATACAACCGACACCAAAACAAATTCCGCCCACAAAGAAAATTCAAGAAGAAGCTGCCAACAAAACCGAACCAATTAATCTAGAAAATGTAAAAATACTATCTAGTGGTCCTTCGATAACTCATATATATCATATAAGTGATATTCATATACAACTATATAAGAGGCATCAAGAATATCGCGAAGTATTTCAACGTGTTTATGATTATCTTAACGGAGAAAAAGCAGCTGCCGGCATACCTGCAATCAAAAATAGCGATATTCCTTTTCTAGTTGTGATAACTGGTGATATCCTCCATTCCAAAGCTGACCTTTCACCTGAATGTATTCAACTGACGTATTCCTTTATAAAGACACTCGCGAGTATCATGCCGGTAGTTCTCATTGCAGGCAATCATGACATCAATATAAATAATCGCGACCGGCTAGATTCACTAACACCTATACTAGCAGACCTTCCCGCAGTTGCACCAGTTTATTACTTGCTTGAAAGCGCCATATATCAACTAAACAATATCTTATTTTATTATTCTAGCATCTTGGAAAGCAAAATCGTGATTCAACCACGTGTTAACTCCTCTAATGCCGCAGGAATGGTGCATATTGGATTATATCATGGCCGGGTAAATGGTGCCGTGTATTTTAATGGTATGGAGTGCCAGGATAACGAATCTAGCATAGGTAGCACTGGCGCCGGTGGCAATAAGACTATCACACCTGCTGCATTTGCAGAATATGATATTACCTTTCTAGGTGATATTCATAAGCACCAATTCATGACTTCTAATATCGCATATGCCGGTTCTCTAATCCAGCAAAATATTGGTGAAGATATTGGCGGACATGGATTAATAAAATGGTGTCTAGCTACACGAACTGGCAGCCATATACCAATTCAAAACGATTGGTCCTATGTAAGCATACACGTAGATAACAAAAAAGCCAATTTTCTTTGTACTGCTGCTGATGGCACCCACGCACACGATTGCCCCCTGACTAAGAATATTTCACTACGCATATTATATCGGAATACACCTGAAAGCTACCTAGGCGATTATATTACATTAATGAAGATGAATCATAATGTAGTTGATTTTCGATGGAATTGTGATGATTCCGAACACCCAGTAATACCATTTCTAGAACCAACTAATTTATCAGCATTAGGTAATTGCAATACCTCAAATGCAATAATTCAATCAAAGACTAAAGCATCATTAGTAGATATAACATCACCCGAAGTCCAATTTACCTATTTAGCCGATATAATCCGTGAAAATTATCCCGATATCACCCCTGCCGAACTAGCAAGTATAAAAACTATTAACCAAGAGCAGAATGACCAACTACGTGCTACTAATAAGCAATTTAGCACACAGGGTTTCAACGGTCATTATAAGATATTACGACTAGAGTTTTCCAATCTATTCTCATTTGGTGAATCTAATGTAATTAAGTTCAAAGAGTTCCAAGGCATTGTAGGAATAATTGCACCAAATCATTTAGGTAAATCTTCAATCCTTGATATCATAGTATATACTTTATTCGATGAATTTACTCGCAAAGGTAGCGTGAAAGATATTATCAATATTAATAAGGATGATTTCTCTATTCGGATGGAACTGCAAATTGGCGAATGGATTTATACAATCCAAAAGACAGGTCAACGCACTAAGGTAGGTGCATCGGTGCAAGTCCGATTTTCACGTAAGCACGCACAGACTGGTGTTTTGGAGCGATTGGAAGAGGATACTGCTACGAAGACTAAAGAGAAGATTTTAGAATATTTCGGATGCTATGAAGATATGATTCATACCAGTTTCAGTATCCAACATGATAATGCGTGTTTCATTGACTCTAGCAATGTAAAACGGAAAGAAGAATTAGAACGAATTATGCGATTTGAAATAGTGAAAAAACTATACGAGCAAGTAAATCAGAAATTCACTAAAGACAAAGCTGTCTACGAACATATTAAGAAAAAAGTAAATGGGGATGAATTAGTTAGACTCAAGAAAGAAAAAACCCGTCTCAATAAACTTCTAGATATTATCGCATCTGACCGGGAATATGCCCGCACCAAAGTACGTAAATTGCATCAATCTATTCTAGAGGAATCCGGAAAATTACATAAAGATAAAGAATGCGATACCTTTTTAGAAGAAAATAATGAAGACGAAACCAGAGAACTTCTAGACTCACTAGAAGAAGAACTCCTGGAAAATGAAAAACAGTTGGAATCTTTGAAATCTAGCCAGTCATCACATCTAGCCAATCCAAATGAAACTCAAAGCCTAAAACAACAAGAAACCGAACAAACAACTATAATCGCAGAAACAAATAAAAAGATAAAAACAATTACCCAATCGCTAGAGAAATTATATAAAACTCGCAAACCTATAAATACTAAATTGGAACCCGGTTGCACTTTACTAGGACATCAGAACAAACTAGAACAAACCAGGAAACATCTAGATACTGAGCTGGCTGCTGTGAACCAGTCTATCTTGGAATTGAAAAAGCAAGAAAGCCAGAATCAGGCTAGACAAGACCAAATCTTAGCATTGGAAAAACAGAAAACACGGTTGCCTCCACAATTACAAGCCATTCTGGATAAAGCAGTTAGCGAAGGTGTAGATTTAGAATATATGCAAACCGTGTTTCTAGAAGCGCTGGAAGAATTTGTTTCTAGCAATCCTAGTCTTTCCGATAAGCAATATCTGGGGACGGTGCAATATGAATCACTCAGCAACGCCGCGCGGGATTTCTTTCTATATCAGGAATTGATTCAGTATACCTCTAGCAATTCGAGCGATGCTAGTATCAAATCCCAGCAAGCAGAATTAGAAAGCACGTTCGCAGCTACCAAGAAAAATATATCCATGAAACTGCCAGCTGAAGAAGCAAAGCGTAATACACTTTCTAACAAATTAGCCACACTAGCAAATCAAATTAAATTGCTAGAAACCGATTTAACCAATATGGAGACCAATGCTAAAATAGATGAAGAGATTACTGAACTACAAACACGTCGCACTAAATATGAAAACCGAATAGATACCGCTGAGGCAGAATTAAAAACGATTCGCACCCGTGCTAGCCAACTAGTAGAAATTGAGAAACTGGAGTTAGCTAGTCGCCGGCTAGCAATGGAAATTAAAGATGCCGCTAGTATACTAGAACAATTTGAAACTTATCGCGGGCAAATAGAAGCAAATAAACCCATTCAAACCCGGATAGCAGCGCTAGCGGCTGAACTGTCTGAATTCGAAGAAGTTCTAGAGTTAGTAGAAGCACGAATGCAGACCGAACAAACCGCCCAAACCGAAGTTATAACAAAACTGGAACAAATGAAACGGGATGCATTGGAAGGTCGCGACCTAGAAGCCAAATTACGTCTTCTGGAAATCTATCGTGCCGGGCTAAAGGAATTGCCATATATACTGCTAGGTAAGATTCAACCACTCCTAGAGAAGAAAGTAAATGATTTATTGGCGATAACCACGGATTTCTCAGTTAGGTTTGATATGTCAGATAGCAAGATTGATATTTATTTAGACCGGGCTATTTATAAGGATAAAACCCGTGCCATCTTGATTAATAATGCTAGTGGTTTTGAAAGATTTATGGCTTCGCTCGCCATTCGCCTAGCATTGCTAGAATTGAGTAATCTGCCGAAAATCAACTTCATTGCTATTGATGAAGGCTGGTCTAGCTTCGATACTCATAATATTAATAATGTATCCCTGATTCTAGATTATCTAACTAGCAAATTTGATTTTGTCTTGACTATTTCTCACTTGATACAAATTAAAGAACATTGTGATATGCAGATTTCATTAAAAAGAGATGAACGGGGTTTTAGTAAGATTGTTTATTAAAAATTATAAAAAGGCTGAACTTGTAATTATTTTGATAAAATTGATTATTTAAGTAAAATATCAAAAAATACACAACATTTCTATTTGTTTACCAAAAATAAGAATGGAACCTCCAATAATAACTAGACTTACCAAAAAAGAAACTGCTGCATTATTAGATGAGATGGATAAAAGAGAACAAATGAAAAAGAAAAAACAAAAATACTATGTCGATGAATATGAAGGTATAGTTCATATAGGAGATATTTCCAAATTAAGTAAAACTGGACTAAGTCAAGAAGACGTATTAGAAGAAATCCAAAAATGGAAAAAAGTTATTATTTACAAAGGCAATGATTTATACGATAAGATTCCAGAAGGAACTACTCATTTGCACTTCTCAATATCTAATTTTACAAATCCTCTTGGTAATTTACCATCTACATTAGTATATTTATCAAGAAACTATAAAGAAGATGATTATTGTTCCCAAGGGTGTGGCTATGAATATCAACTTAATAATTTTCCGCACGGATTAAAAGTTCTAATTCTAGTTATTGATATTTATAGCTCAATGTTGAATTTACCACAATCGCTAGAATACATATTTTTAATAGATGGGTACCATCTAGGCGAAATTGATAAAGCGAATCCAAAAACTATTTTAGTTCCTAGTAATGTTAAAGTGTTTGCAATTACTGAGTATTTAAGTAATGCATATAATATTGTCTTTGAAAACGAACAAACCCAAAAAATTATTATTGCTGATAGAACCGGAGGATATGACTACTTCTCATCAGATTATCGACACGACTGGGATTTACATTCGCATTTTATAGAATATTTACCCTTAGAATATCACGATTTTTATAGAGAATCTTTAGAGTTTTAATAATATTGTTGTTTTGTGTTTGTGTTTGTTTTTGTGTTTGTGTTTGTTTTTGTTTTTTGCATAAAATAAATTTATTTATTTAGATTAGTCCTAGAAGTCTTAGATTATTCACATATGAGAGATAAATATGCCTAATATAGATATAATGAATATAATTGATTCCGATAATGAAAAAATAAATAAATTAGATAAAACGAAAATTAATGAAAATCAAATTGGATTAGTTATGTGGGTTGCAATTTCTTGTTTCATATTCTATATCTATATGATATGGGACCACTTATAAATCAAAAAAATTGAAAAAACCAATATAAAAGCTAGATACATATACCAAATACCCACACGATACTGGCAATGGATATTGAATTGATAACTATTATAAATAGTTTCAGAAATACCATTGCATTAAATAACCTATTGATTAAAGAGAAGATCATTCGTAAATTGGAAATGATTCACACTATGCATCGGTATGGGTTTCCGTTGATGAATTACACACAATCCACTAATAATAAGATTATGCAGGAATTGCAACGTATTGATAAAGAGGGTGATATTGTTAAGTATTCTAGTGCAACTAATAATTCAGACACTAATAAATTGCTAGGTGATATTTTACATAATGCATATCAAGCATCAGGGTATAATGTAATTCTTTCTAATGCCCCTACACATGGAACCACTATTGAAGGTGATTTTATCCAATTAGATTGTGAGGCTATATACGATACCCTAGTACAATATGCGCCGGCAGATACTGTGATATCTGTATGCCAAATAGCCGCAGATACTTATCTAGTTAAAATGGCAACCAAAGAGAATGCGCTCACACTATGTAATTTGTTAAATGAGAAACTTTTAGAAGGAAGGATTATCAAAGTCGAATATATTGACCCCCTGCAAATAAGCAATCAGATTGAATTTGTTAGAAATAAAGCATATTCGGAAGCTATAAATGATATTGATTATGATACTGTTTCCAGTTCAAATGTGAATGTGAATTTGAATGTAGATGGAGATAAATCTATTAGACCTACGTATTTTGCG
>Ga0208379_1001181_pt1 | contig 10354 bp, 8 predicted proteins | sample CryBogCBE02Aug07_FD_184559 | JGI IMG/M metagenome (GOLD analysis project Ga0208379, IMG submission 184559) | Freshwater microbial communities from Crystal Bog, Wisconsin, USA - CBE02Aug07 (SPAdes) | ecosystem: Environmental > Aquatic > Freshwater > Lake | place: Crystal Bog, Wisconsin, USA... | reverse complement strand
TGGTGATTTCGAGCGTGCCCTGGAGGACGTAGCCGTACTCGGTACCGACGTGTCGTACCAGGCGTTCCTGAGAGGTGGAGGAACCGCCCACTTCGTAACGGACGAGCATGAACTCGGTCTTGCCACCTCGGGTGGGGGCCAGCGACTCCCAGGTCACTCCCGAATCCAACTGAATCACCTTGCGTTCGTGGGGGTGGAGTGGACTCGCGGTGGCCCGGAAAATTGACGTTGGACCGGGGTCGGCGATCGGTGTGCGGACGTCGACGGCCGACCCACTCGGCGTTGTGGAGGGAGCGGCGTCGCCGTCAAATAGATCGTTCGGAACAATTTCCAACGCGGCACAGATGGCGAACAGCGTGCTTACCGAGGGCTGGACTTTGCCCGTTTCGAGTTGGGAAATAAAGGAAGCCGAGACGTCAATGTCGCGAGCGAGCTGGCGCAGTGAGAGACCGCGGGACAGTCGTCGTTCGCGAATGCGGGGTCCGACGTGGCCCGACGGGGAATCGGTACCGCGCACCGCTACAGGCATTAACCCACTCTCGGCGACTGCTAGTGAAAGTGGAGATGCCTTGACCACGGGTACTACTTTCTCGCTACGAATCAACTGAGCGCTGATTCCTCCAGTTTACTGACCTAACTTCTGTGCCAAGTGTTCCCACTCACGACTGAACCGGTACGAGTGACGGGCCGGTGGCTGTGGGGCCTGGACCTCAATCCACCGAACGCGACCAGTACTACGGTTTTCGAATCCGTGGTCCGCACCGGTGCCGGCCCAGAGAACGTCGCCGGGGTGGAAGACCATGAGTTCACCATCAACGAGGGCGTGCACTTCGCCTTCGACGAAGACGTAGGCCTCTTCGAAGGGGTGGTCATGCGGGTGAGCAATTGCGGTGGGCTGGTAGTCAACGATGAACATCGTGTGCAACTGGGCGCCGACCTGGTTGTCGACCAACATCTTCACCCCGATGCCGCTGTAGGCGAGGAGCGCGGTCGCCATGCTGGGCGAGACGGTCGGGGCATTGACGGGCGAGCCCCCGGCCAATTTGGCCAGGTCCATTGAGTCCGAGTCAAAGCGCGCCGTGTTCTGTCGACGGGGGTCGCGCATGTCGGGGATGACGGGCGTCGTTTCGACCAGTGTTTCACCCGTAAAGAAGGTGTCTTGGCGACGACCGTCGTTTAGTTCAGCCGACGAGGCCATGTTGAGCCACTTCACTGGTCCATCGAGCGCGCGCAAGGTGTAGGGCGTGCCAATGGGGATGCAGATGACGTGATCGGGACCCAACTGGTTGGTCTGCCCTTGGGTGGTGACGAGCAGCGTCCCCGAAAAGACGTACATGCTGACTTCAAAGGAGTGCAGCACGGTGTCGACGGAACCACCTTCGACGAGGTGGCCGACGCCCAGGGTCATGTGCGGCGAGCCGTGTTCGCGCGAGACCAGTACCTGGCGGGTGAAGCCACGACTGTGGCCCTGGTACGCCGGTACTTCGATGGCCTGCTCATCGGCAATGCGAGTGACGTGATTCATTTCAGTTCTCCGATTCGACGTTTACTTAACGAGCCATCCGCCGTCCATGGCGAGATTCACGGCGTTGACGCCACCGTTCGTCAGCATGAACTCAACGGCACCAACAACTTCGCCCATGGTCACGAGACGACCAAGGGGCGTCCGCGCGACGATGTGACTGTTGTCTTTGTCTTCCCAGTAGGGACTGTCACCAATAATGCCGGGGTGAATGGCGTTGATACGGACTGGGGCGAGCTCGGTGGCGAGCGAGTTCACCATGCCCACGACGCCACCATTAACCGTCGACACCGTGGTCGAACCGGGGTAGGGGCGCTGCATGGCGAGACCGCCGAAGAGAACAACAGAGGCCTGAGGGGTGAAGCGATCACGGAGAACGTGAATGGCTTCGGTGTAGCCGACGAGCTTGAGGGTCACCAAGCGGATAGCGCCGGCGATGTCGTAGTCGCCAATGGTGTTCGAGTCGCGCTCGATGGCGCAAATAACGAGACCATCAACGGGCCCCACGCCGGCCAGGGCCTCACGAATGGTGGTTGGTTCGCTGAGGTCAACGGCCAAAGGGCGCGTGCCGAGACCAATCTCGTCAACGGCCTTTTGCGCCGACGCCATCGTTCGACCCGAGAGGTACACGGTGGCCCCTTGGGCGGCCAGATGGGCCACGAGTTCACGGCCAATGCCTTGCGTTCCGCCGAGCACCACAATGGTGCGGTTAGGTGCGGTAACTGAGCTCTCCGACATACGTTCCCCTTAATGTTCAGTGAAGATAAACACACTCTACGAGATTGCCCCTCGCCGTCAAGTTCTCCTCCGAAAAATCTCGGTGACTCGTGGTGGTGCTTATCGCCAGGAGTGTGGACAAGCACCTGTCTATGGGGTTTCACATCCGGAAGTCCCACCGTGCGAGAAAACAAATCCCGTTAATTAGATGTGAAGCAACTCTGTACAAATCGTTCATGGGTGCTATCGTTCGGATGATTTTTTACTTTCATTCCTTAAAGGGGGGACATGAATAAGCCAGTTAGTTCAACCGGAGCATCACTCGAGCACGGCCGATCCATTGTGTTTCGCAATGCCACGGTTATGACGATGAATGATGCACACCACCTACTCAAGGGACACGACGTCTTGATTGTGGGTGGCGTGATCACGGCCATTGGGGTAAACCTCGAGGCACCAGCGGACGCACTGGAAATTAACGCCGACGGTGGCATCTTGATGCCCGGCATGATTGACACGCACCGCCACATGTGGCAGACCGCGATGCGCGCCTACGGTGCCGACTGGACGTTGTCGCAGTACTTCGTCTGGTTCTACCTCCAGCATGGTCGTACCTTCCGTCCACAAGACGTCTACGCCGGCAACTTGTTGTCAGCCGTCGAAGCCATCGACGCCGGTGTGACGACGTCCGTCGACTGGTCCCACGGCCTCCAGACCATCGAGCACGCCGAAGCGGCCGTTGACGCCCTCGAGGCAGTCCCCGCCCGCTTCACCCTGGCGTACGGAAACATCCAGGCCGCCCCATGGGAGTGGTCGACCACGCCGGAATTCAAGTCGTTTGTGGCTCGTCGATTCACGGGTAAGGGCGACATGCTGAAGTTCCAGATGGCCTTTGACGTTGTGGCCGGCCCGGAGTTCCCCGAGCGCGCCGCCTTCGAAGTTGCCCGTGAACTTGGCGTGGCCGTCAACACCCACGCCGGTGTGCTCGGTGCGAATGGTGACCTCAGCATCCAGCTGATGCACGACAACGGTTACATGACGCCGGACACGATTCTGGTGCACTGCTCGACGTTGTCGGACGACTCCTACCAGCGCATCGCCGCCGGCGGTAGCTCGGTGTCGGTGTCGACGGAGAGTGAACAGAGCGCTGGACAGGGCTACCCCTCCTCCTTCAAGCTTCGCGAGTTCAACATTCCGATGTCGCTGTCGAACGACACCTCCGTGTGGTGGAGCGCGGACCTCTTCTCCGCCATGCGCACCACGTTGGGTGCCGACCGTTCGCGCCAGCACCTCGAGGCGCACGCGAAGGGCGAGAACGTCACGCAGATCGACCTTCGTTGCGAGGAAGTTGTGGACTGGGCGACCCGTGGTGGGTCGAAGGCTCTGGGCATGGACAGCACCATTGGCAGTATCGAAGTGGGTAAGCGGGCCGACGTGGTGCTGCTGCACAACGAGAACTCGCCAGTCATGTTCCCCATCATCAACCCCTACGGACACGTCACCCTGCAGGCGCAACGTGGCGACGTCCACACGGTGGTTATCGATGGCAACATCGTCAAGCACGAGCACAAGTTGATCGGCATCGATTTGGCTCGCGTGCGCGCCACCGTTGACGAGACGGTCAGCTACCTCGAGTCAACGTTGGGTGCGGAGGCCTGGGAATCCGGCATGCACCCCGACCTGCCACCGAAGAAGAACATCGCGAACCCGTACAAGTACATCGCGTAAGGAACATCCAGCCCAAAACAATGCGGGGCCCGAAAGGGCCCCGCATTGTTTGTTTAGTATGACTTGACTTGTTAAGTGAACATAGATACATTTACGGGCGTAGACGTTTCACGGACTCGTCGAGTCCGGCGTCTACGACGATGTTGCGCGAACGTGCAACATCAGATTTGGGGGGAATACGAAGTGAAAGCAACTATTGGAAAGTTGTCACTTGGACTGATGGGTGCAGCACTGCTGTCAACCTCACTCGTCTCAGTGGCCAGTGCAAAGACCGTTGTCAAGCCGTCGTTCAAGGTCGCTTACTTGTCCTACGCAATTGCCAACACCTACGACGCACCAATGCTGGCTGCCGCACAGGCTGCCGCAACTAGCACCGCTAATGCGCTCAAGGCAAACGTCAGCGTGACGGTGTTTGACGCTGCCAACAGCTACACGCAGCAGATCTCACAGATTCAGGACGTGACGTCGTCGGGTCAGTACAAGGGCATCATCTTGCAGCCCATCTACGGTCCCGCTGAAATCAGCGCCGTTCAGGCAGCCATGGCTGCTGGCATCAAGGTCGTCAACATTGACCAGATCTTGGGCGGCGACTGGACGACCACCGCAATTCAGGTTCCGGGCCTCTCGGGCAACGTGGTGTTCTTCCCATCGCAGATCGGTACCCAGCTCGGTACCGAGGCTCTTGCCGCATGTGGCAAGGTCAACTTCTGCAGCGTTGGTCTGATCCACAACTACGACGGCTACGAGCCCGACGCGCAGGTCACGACCTCGTTCACGGCCAAGTTGAATAAGTCGAAGATGAGGGGGACGCTGATCAGCCTTGGTGACGGTCTCTACCAGAGTGGCGTGGCCCGTACGGTTGCCGACGGCGCCATCATCGCGCACCCTAACCTCAACGTCATTGTCGGCTCCGACCAGGACTGTGTTGGTGCCCAGGCTGCTCTCGAAGCTGCCAACAACACCACCACCAAGCTGGTCTGCTACGGCGGTTCCACCCAGGCCAAGACGCAGGTTGCTGCTGGGAAGTGGTTCGCTGACGTTGTGCAGGCTCCTGCCACCGAAGGCACCGTTGGTATGAACCTCTTGGTCACCGCAATGCTCGGTAAGGGCAAGGCTGGCGGCACCGTTTCGAACCCAGTTGGTGGCCTGCCAAACGGTGGCATCATGCTGCCGAGCAACATCGACCGATTCACGGGTCAGTGGACTGCCTAAGTAGGTAGTTCCCCGAAACACGTAACAAAGCTAGACGTGATTGTCAGACTATGAACATTGATGCTCACGTGGGCACCGCCGGTGGCGACTTTGTCGCCACCGGCGTGTCCAAGCACTACGGTGGCGTTCCGGCGCTCACCAATGTTTCAATTCGCCTGGAGCCCGGAAAGGTCCATGCTCTCATCGGAGAGAATGGCGCTGGAAAATCCACGCTCGGCAAAATCATCGCGGGAGTTATTGCTCCTGATACGGGATCACTCACCTTTCGTGGTGAGCCGCTGGTCCTTCGTACACCTCGTGACGCCATTGCCGCCGGCATTGTCACTATTGCGCAAGAACTTACCGTTGTACCAAGCCTGACGGTTGCCGAAAATATCTTCCTCGGCTCCGAAACTGCAACAGCGTCGGTGGTGCACCGCTCCGCGATGCGTCAGCGCTACGACGAGCTCGCAGCGTTGGCGGGATTCAACCTGCACCCTGACACGGTGGTCGGGGCACTCTCGACTGCTGAAAAACAGAAGGTTGAGGTTATGCGGGCGCTCTCCCGCAAAGCATCGATCATCATCATGGATGAACCTTCGGCCTCGTTGTCAACGAGTGAAGTGGGTGTCCTCCACGGCATTATTCGCCATCTCGCCGCAAGTGGTGTGGCCATTGTTCTTATTTCGCACTTCCTCCAGGAAGTCCTCGACCTCTCCGACACAATCACCACGTTGCGAGATGGCAGTCTTATTTCAACGGCCCCGGTGCAGGAGTGCACCGAGCACGGCCTCATTGAGGGCATGTTGGGACGCGCCCAGACAGCGGCGTACCCCGAGAAGGTGTTGGCACCGTCGGATGCGCCGCTGGTGCTCGACGTGCAGCACATCAGCGCACCGGGAGTACAGGACTGCTCACTTCAAGTGCGCGCCGGAGAAATCGTCGGTATCGCCGGGTTGGTGGGCTCGGGCCGCTCCGAGTTCGTTCGCGCCATTTTCCGCGACGCCCCACTCAGCGCCGGACGTGTTGTACTTGACGGCACTGAACTAAAGAAGCGGAGCCCGAGCGCGTCAATTCGCGAAGGCGTTGCCTTCATCCCTGAGTCCCGCAAGGAGATGGGGCTGCTGATGGGCCGTTCGATTCGTGACAACGCCGCGTTGTCCCGGTTGCCGTGGTTGAGTCGGTGGTCGTGGATTTCGCGCAAGCGTGAGTTGGCCGCCGTGACCGAACAGGTTGCCAAAGTCGGCGTCAAGGCGGCGTCGCTGGCGCAGTCGGCACGCATGTTGTCGGGTGGCAACCAGCAGAAGATCCTCTTCGCGCGCACGTTGATGTGCGCACCGAAGGTGTTGATATGTGACGAACCAACGCGAGGCGTCGATGTGGGCTCGAAGCGAGCTATTTATGACCTGCTCGTGGCGAAAGCGCAGGAGGGCATGGGCATCGTCGTCGTTTCCTCCGAGTTGGAAGAAATCCTGGGTCTGGCCCATCGCGTGGTGGTGATGCGCCACGGACAGATAACGGCGTCGCTCGAGGGTGACAACGTAAATGAACAAGCAATCCTGGTGGCGGCATTTGCTGACGCCCCCGCGGCATAAGGAAGAACATGACTACTACTGCAACAAATGATGGAGCACCCGTTCTCGAGGCACGATCTGGTATCCGGTTTCCGGCGTTCCTCCGTTCGTGGCGCACAACGGGCATCCTGATTCCATTCGTCGTTCTCTTTGTCGCGCTGTGTCTGAAGAGTGCACCGTTTCACTCAGTAAATAACATCATCAACATCTTTAATCAGCAGGCGTCAACACTGTGCATTGCCGGCGCCTTCGCCCTCGTGCTGGTTGCGGGGGGCATTGACCTCTCCGTTGGCGCGACCTACGGTTTGGCGTCCGTCGTGGGTGGGGAAATGGCCATGCACCACTCCGCCGGCCTGGCCATCGTCGCCGCCATGCTGGCGGCCATTGTCGTGGGTCTGCTGAACGGACTCATTATTACGGTGGTCAAGATCAGTCCGCTGATCACCACCCTCGCAATGTCTTTCGTGGTCAGCGGTATTGCGCTGCGATGCACCCAGGGGAACCTCATTGCGCTACCCCCGCAGGGAGCGTTCTACCTTCTGTCAAATATGCACTTCTTGCGCCTACCGAGTGCCGTCTGGATTACCTTTTGCTTCGTTACCGTGCTGGCGTTGCTGTTGAATCGCACCACGGTTGGTCGCTACATGGTTGCCGCGGGCGGCAACATGGAAGCGGCTCGACTCGCGGGTGTACGAGTTAATGGCATCAAGCTCTTGACGTACGTGCTGAGTGGTGCGGCCGCCGGACTTGGTGGCTGCTTGGACTTGTCGCGCTTGTTGAGCGCGCAGGCCTCAAGTGGTGGCAATGCATTGACCTTTACCGTGCTGGCCGCCGTCGTCGTGGGTGGAACGTCGATTGCCGGTGGCGAAGGATCCGTGTGGCGATCGATGATTGGCGTGCTCTTCATTGCCCTCATCGGAAATGGCTTTATTCTCTTGGGTATCAACTCCCTGTACCAGCAGATTGTGCTGGGGGCGATTTTGCTACTGGCGGTCGGTTTGGACTCCTGGTTCCGCTACCGCCAGAACTAACGAAGTATCGACGTAATTTACGAAGGATGGAGTGCGCATGACGGTGAAGACCTTTGGACTGAATGGTGTCGACTGGGAGGAGCGCGTCGATTTTGACCGCTTGCGCGAGGCTCGACTCGGTCGTTTGAACCAGAAGTTGAACGAAAGCCACCTCGGCTCGTTGCTGACGTTTGACTTCAACAACATTCGCTACATGACGTCAACGCACATTGGTACGTGGGCGATCGACAAGCTGATTCGTTTCGCTCTCCTGCCCCGTGGTGGCATGCCCGTCGTCTGGGACTTCGGTTCGGCGGCCAAGCACCACGTGTTGCAGAACTCGTGGCTGGACCACGGATCCGGCGCCCGTGAGGGCGTCGAGCCCGAACACGGTTCACGACCCGGTATTTCGACGCTTCGCGGTGCCTTCAATCCGGACGCCGGCATCGCCGAAGGTGTCGCTAAGGCCATCAAGCGCGAACTGCAAAAGTACGGCCTAGAAAACGAGCCCCTGGGCATCGACGTGGTCGAGATGCCGATTCTGACCGCGTTACGCAACGAAGGTATTGACGTCGTTGACGGGCAGCAAGTCTTTCTCGAAGCTCGTCGTATTAAGACGATGGATGAAATCACATTGCTGACGACGGCAGCATCGATGGTCGACGCGGCCTACGACGAGCTCTACGCCTTCTTGCGACCCGGTGTTCGTGAAAACGAGTGCGTCGGTCTCGTCAATAAGGTTCTGTACGACTTGGGGAGTGAGCACGTTGAAGGCGTGAACGCGATTTCGGGCGAGCGCTGCTCGCCACACCCGCACGTCTTCACCGACCGACTGTTGCGTCCCGGTGACCCCGCTTTCTTCGACATTCTGCACTCCTTCAATGGTTACCGCACGTGCTACTACCGCACCTTTGCGGTGGGTAGTGCCAGCGTGGCCCAGCGCGACGCTTACACCAAGTGCCGAGAGTTGATGGACAACGCCATCGATCAGGTGAAGCCCGGCGCCACGACGGCCGACGTTGTGTCGGTATGGCCGAAGGCGCAAGAGTTCGGTTTTCCCGACGAAATGGCCGCGTTCGCACTCCAGTACGGCCACGGTATTGGCCTGTCCATCTGGGAGAAGCCAATTTTCTCCCGTCTGGTGTCGCTCGATCACCCCGAGGTGCTCGAAGAAGGCATGTTCTTCGCCCTCGAGACCTACTGGCCATCGAAGGACGGGTGGGGCGCCGCTCGCATCGAAGAGGAGATGGTGGTCACCGCCACCGGTTGCGAAGTCGTCACCAAATTCCCAGCGGAAGAGCTGTTGGTGGCTGGTCAGCGCTACTGGACCGTGGACGGGACGCTCAACCGCACTCGTGACGTACAGTCGCACCTCAACACTCGCGCTTCACGAGGGCTCGAGTAGTACCCGAAGCGCTCGCTTTAAAGTGAGTACATGACATCGAGCTTCAGCGATCACACCGAAGAGGTGCAGATCGCGCTGATGACTGCCTTGGCGCACGAGGTCATGACCGCCTTTTCCTTAGAGGTGGCCTCGCTCGAAATGCTGAACCACGGGTATAACTCGACGCTCGCCGTGGTGACGGCCGACGGCGAGAAGTTCGCCCTTCGCATCAACGTGAACTCACCACGAACTCCCGCAAACTTACGGGCGGAACTGGCGTGGATGGATCGACTGCATCAGTCAGACCGGGTGTCAGTTCCTCAGCCGCTGACGAACGCCAAAGGTGAACTATTCACCACCGTCGACAGTGAGGCCCTGGGGCGAACAACGACCGCGGTCCTTTTTTCCTGGCTCGACGGTGCAGAGGTGGCCACGCTGGAAGACAAGTCTGAGGCGTTCCGCGCAACGGGGCGATTGTTGGCCGTGATGCACGACGAGGGTCGAGGGTTTGAGTTGCCTCACGACGCAACACTCCCGGTGTTCGACTCCCTCTTCTGGGGTTTCGACAACCTGGTGACTGGTCCGGACTCGTTGTTGAACGGTGATGACCAGGCGCTGATGGCTAGGGCATTGGACGAGATTAGTGAAGTCGTCAATCGTCACTACGCGTCGACCCCGCCCCACATCATTCACGCTGACGCCAATGGTGGCAACCTGATGTGGCACAACGGCGCGGTTGCCATTCTCGATTTTGACGACTGCGGCATTGGCCTGCCACTCCAGGACCTCGCCACCGCTTTGTACTACGTGCGACAGCCGAGCGACCGTGATGCACTACTCGAGGGGTATCGAGAGGTGGCTGAGGTGCCGCCACATAAGCCCGGCGATCTCGACGCCCTCATCCTGCTTCGGCGCATTCAAATGTTGAATTACGTCCTCGAGTCGCAGAACCCGAGGCACCGTGCCGAACTGGACAACTTCTGGCCGCTCGTGCGCAGCGAGGTCGAGCACTTTCTTTCTCGGTAGTGGTGTTGCACGGGGTCACGTTGACCCCACGACTGACGCTAGGAAAGAACGCCGGTGAACTTCAGGGCGCCAGTCGCCGAGGGTTGGTCGGTAAGGCTAAAGGCTGAACCCTTCGAGCACGAGCTGGCGTGGGGCAGTGCGAGATGGAGTGTGCCCGCCCACAAGCCGGTTGATGGGTTCTGGGAAATAACGATGTTGCCTG
>Ga0208379_1001177_pt1 | contig 10364 bp, 9 predicted proteins | sample CryBogCBE02Aug07_FD_184559 | JGI IMG/M metagenome (GOLD analysis project Ga0208379, IMG submission 184559) | Freshwater microbial communities from Crystal Bog, Wisconsin, USA - CBE02Aug07 (SPAdes) | ecosystem: Environmental > Aquatic > Freshwater > Lake | place: Crystal Bog, Wisconsin, USA... | reverse complement strand
CAGTTAATTTACTGTCTTCAATGTTCTTTTGAATGTCCTCAGACTTCATTCCTAGCGCAGATTCAAGCGCAGATACCGCCATACCCGCAACTGGAGTACCCAGAGCTGAGGCAATTGTTGGTGCTAGTTGTTCAATCGTTTTAAGCCAATCCATATCAGTCCTTACAATATTTAGGCCAATAGCCTGTCTGTCTGAATAAGTGCTCACATTCTGCGTTTATTGAGTCGTCATAATAGTGTTTCATAAACATGATGTGCCAGTCCTGTCCGCTTTTCTTGTTTTTGTAATCTTGATTAATCTCATACATCAATACTGCAAATGTGAGGATGACCACCAAGACCGCAACACAAATTGCAATTCTAATATTCCACTTCTCCAGCCGTTCAGCTCTTCTTCTTTCGTTAGCTTGTTCTTTTTTTTTAATATAGCGTTATGTTTTGCTTGTTCTGTCGTTAATTTTTGACGTTCCGCTACAAATTCTGTCCATACAGCACCGAGTTCTGGCGGGGATTCATACACCAACATCTGCCTTAAATCGTACTCAGCCTGTTCTAATTGCTTCCTACGCAGTACATTTTCTAATGCAATTGCCTGTAATGACTTACCCTTGGGAGGATTCTTTTTCTGCTCTTCAGCTTCCTTGTGCGCTTTTTCTTGATGGTCAAAGAAACTACCAAGCGCCCCACCCAACTCATTGACAATCTTGACTACTTCACCGCCAGTAGATTTGATTTCCTTATAGGCGGCCACTCCGCTTTTTACAGCAGAGAAAGCCATCATTGCAAGGGTAAAGGGGTCGATTTTATTTCCCCGTCAGGTAATGGACAACAAAACCAACAAAAGAACTGATTGCAGATACCACAATCATGCCCACCCAAAACCCGCCTTTTGATTTATTGGCAAGTTCAACCAAATGACAAACAGATGCCTCTAATTTATCAATCTTTTTCTCAAGAGTTTCTACAGTCGCTACCAGCTGACCATATTTGAACATGTCAATATCGCTCATGGTCATGACTTCATAATATAGCAAAGAGCATAGTAATTAGGTGCGCTTGAACCTGAACTAAATACTGCAGCAGTTGCGTTGACACTATAAGAGTTTCCTGCACCGACAATAAATGTATCTTGAAGATTTGGTGTGCCATTTGAGCCATTACATAAATAATATCCGCTAGGAATAGAACCGATAGAGCCTGACCAAAGAATAATTGATCCACTAGGCAAAGTAGAACTTGAAGACGTAGAACTTGGAATACCATATAAATTGTCGTATGTCGCTATTACATTACTTGAAGCATCAGATAAGACAAACTTATATGAATATCCGCTGTTTAACCAAATTTCGTTAGGAGGTCTGCCACTTGTACCTAAAACAATAGGATTGGAGTTGGCTACAGTTCCAGTTGAATCTGTGTATGTTGTAAGTGGAGTTGTAGAACCAGCTTGGTAAGTGTTTATCTGCCCTCCAGATAAAGGTATGCCTACGTTGTTAAAAAATGCAACGCCATTACCAACAGGTGAAAGTAAGTAACTCATTTTGTTTTTCCTAGATCAGATAAGTTTCGAATTCCTGCAGTTGGTGACAATCTACGCTGGGAAAGTTCTGCCAATGCTTTTTGTTCTGCTTCAAGCGCAAGTCTTTCATTTCTGCCTTTTAGTACGTTTCTTAAAACAGTACCTCCAATTCCAGTTTTGGCATTGATTGCTTGTTCAGCAGCACTAGCCCCTAAACTTGAAATGGTTTCTTTAGCAGCGTTCATTGCATTTTTCTCACGCAACACTTCTGTGTTAGAAGTATTAACATGATGTACGCCCTTGGTATGCTCACTCAAATTAGCAACATCTGCTAGGTCTTGTAATGTTTGGGTTGTCTCATTACCAAACATATAAGGCAAATGTGAGCCGTGTTGATGATAGATTTGCTTATTTAGATTAGCCTGAATAACTGTACCTTTGTCATTTCTGATACCAGAATTTAACTTAAACTCGTCAATCTTTAGTTTATTAAGAGCTTGGTGTTCTGGGGAATCACGACCAATAAGTTGTACAAGTCTTTCCACATTAAGTGGCGCAGTCTTTGACGAATAATGGTTTGCAACAAAATTGTTTGCAGCAGGATGAGGTAAACCAGCCTCTATTTCATCCGCAGTTCTTGTGTCAGAAATAGCAGCCTTATACGCTGGTATTTTTTCTTTTTCTTTTAGCGCCTTGACTTCATTTCTTGCAGCATCATATAAAGGTTTGTATTGAGCAAATTCGTCTTTAATTGGAACTTGCTCTAATTTATCTCTAATAATGTACGCAGCCTGTGATTCCAAAGGGTCTTTTGATGTCCTAGCAATCGTTGCAGTATCTGTTCTAAAGTTTTCGTATTCTTCTGGGGTCATGTAACCCTTGGACAATACTTCATCTAAATCAGCCTGTAAACGAGGAGGAACATATCTAGTGCGTTGTTTTTCTTTTAACCCATTGATAATGTTTTCTCTTAAAGCACCAACATCAATCGGAGACTGTGATTCTCCTGCTGCTTTATTTGCTATTTCGTATGCCTGAGCTATTTTTGATTGATGAGCTGTGTAATCTGCTTTTAGCTTATCCAATGGCATTGATGCCAAACGTATTGGGTCTGTTTCAAATACGTCAGGTGCTATTTTTTCTTTGATGTTATTGAAAGCCTGAATTAATTTAGGATCACGCTCTTCAAATCTAGCTTGTAAGTTGGGGTCTTTTGCCCTTGCGTTTCTTTCTTCAGACATTAAAGTTGTGTCTTCTAACGCTTCTGCTTCAGTTGGTAACATTCCAAACTTTGCAAATTTCTTATGGTTTTTTATTACTTTTAAATCTGTGGGAGATAGTTTAGATGGGTCAACATTTGCCAATGATTCTTGCATATGAGCAGGCAAATCAGCAAGAGCAGCCTTGGCTTCTGCTATTGGTGCAACTGCAGCAGACCCAGCACTTTGTAAAGACGTAAGTGGAGGCGCAATAGGCACTTCAGTTTTGCCAACCTTTTCAATTCTGACCTTGGGAATCATTCCTTTTGCTTCAGATAAAGCTGGTGCAGCTAAAGGCGCAAATCCAGCCAACTCAGGAAGTGGCGTACCAATAGCTTCCCCGACCTTGCCAACAGTTTCTAAATTAGCCTTACCAGCCTCAGTCCTTGGTTGATAAGTAAATGCTTGTTGAATATTGGCAGCAACGTCTTGACCTTTTTTCAATGCTTCTTGTGTGCCAAACTTAGGGCTTATCATGGTATTGATCGCACCAAAGGCAGAACCTAAAGGCGCAGCAATACTTCCAGTAACAGCACTCAATGCAGGCTCTACAACTCCACCGATCTTATTTAAGAAATACTCTTGAGCTTTTTGTCTTTCTTCCAAATGCTTCATAATCATTTGGTGAACAGGACTAGACGCTTTTTCTTCTTTCTTTTTAGTTGGTGCAAACGCTAATATATCTGGATCATTTTCGTAATCAGGATATTGCAAGTCAGGACGTATGCCTGACATTTTGCTTTTTGGCGCATTTGTAGGAATTAAATCAGCAGACGACTTAGGTCTGCTAAATGCCATCACATCTGGATCATTTGCATAATCTGTCATTGATAATCACCTTTTTCCAGACGTTTAAGGTTTTCTTGTTTTTTTCTAAATTCAACTAATTGATCTTCTGTTAAATTACTCATAATTTCTGCTTTCTTTTTTTCTTTTTGTTCTTTTGTTAAATTAGCAGTATTTACATTTTGTATCATTAATAGTAATGGATCGTAATTATTTCTCCAAGCATCTTTGAATCTTTCAGCATTAATGTGACCATTATATTCGCCACGTTTGGCAATGTATTTTTGCAATCCTGAATCAAATTTAGTAGCAAGAGCCACATCTGCTTTAGCTCTTTCTAAAATATCTCTTAATGCTTTTTCACTTATATTATCACTACCTGATGCTGTATTACTTAATGCTGCACCAGCATCTGATTTAACGCCTGCAATATTACTTGCTTTTATTTGCATATCAGCAATATTTTTAAGCAATCCATCATAATCTTCATCACCATAAATCCATTTTTTACCATTTCTTAATAATTGACCTGGTTTACTACCAGCAGCTTTATCAGCAAATTGTTCAACTTTACGAATTGTTTGAGCCATTTTAGTAGCTTCTAATGCAGCATCCGCACTTGTGGATTTAAGTGTTTTACCACTTGAATAAGCAGTTTGTTGTTGCTCGTTCATTTGTGGAATTTTTACGTTTTGAGGTATAGACATTTGTGGGTCTTCTTGCACCAATTTAGGCGCTTGACCTTGTGGAGCATTTGGCGCGGTTTGTGGCGCAGTTTCTTGTTTTGTTGGCGCAGTTTGTTCTTGACCAACTGGCATAAGTTGCATAGTAGTAGGATTAACAAAATATTTAACACGATTAATTTCAACAACTTGTGGTGTTATCAAACCTTGTCTATTTACTGCACCAATTTGCGCTTTTTGTGTATTTTCTAATGTTTGTTTAACAAAATTTAATCCTTTATTTGGATCAACCGCTGCATTAATAACTTTTGCAAATTGCGTTTCAGCAATATGTTTGGGCAAACCTTGATCTATTAATCTATCTCTTTGATCTGCAACGTGTTTAACAAATTCATTAACATTTCCATCTTGCATTGCTTTACTTTGCAACATAGATGTCATTGCATCATTTATTTCATTAGAATATTTTTTTTGTACTTCGTAGACTTCGCCTTGTGATTTAGCCTTACCAGCTTCAATTTCAGATGGTTGTAATGCTTGTCTTTTTTCTAATTCAAGTTTTGATTTTGCAAGTTCTAAAGGATTTAATTGTTTTGCCTGTTGCAACGCTTGTTGATTCTGTTGCAAAATAGTTTGAGCATTTTGCAATTGAACAGGATTTAACTGTTGAGCCTGTTGGTAATTCTGTATACCAGAAGCAGTATTGACCAAATCACCCAAAGTTTGCACCCTTGGGCCTGGCTGATTCATAAAAGAAGTATCAACTGATAATGTTGCCATAATTATTCCTATAAACCAAAGAAGCTACCAACAGCGCCCAATGCACCTCCAATAGCGCTACCAGCACTACCCAAAGCACCAATTAAACCACCGCCAGAAGCGTTACTAGCTATTGTATTTGCTAAATTAGTTGCTTGTCCTACCAATCCACTTGCCCCAGCTCCACCACTTCCACCAGAACCACCTTGAGCACTTCCGCCAGAACCGCCTTGAGCATTTCCACCAGATGCGTTTACTGTAATGTTTGGTGTTGTCTGTTTTGATAATAAAGCAGCTAACGTGTTATTGTTAGCAACAGAATTGAGCGCATTTGAATAAACATTCGCAGCGTTTGTTTGACCTGAAGCAGCAGCTTGGGCAGCAGTAAGTCCAAGTTGCGCTTGATTTTGTGCTGCGCTTGTACCAAGACCAGCTTGTTGTTGTGCAATATTAGAAGCAAGTGTCGCCTGGGATTGAGCAGAACCAATTCCCAAACTTGCCAGTTGTGAAGCAATATTACTTGCAATTTGTGCCTGAGATTGTGCAGAACCAGTTCCAAGTGTTGCTTGTTGTTGTGCAATGTTACTTGCAAGTTGTGCTTGAGACTGAGCAGAACCAATTCCCAAATTTGCTAATTGTGAAGCAATGTTACTTGCAATTTGTGCTTGGGATTGAGCTGCACCAGTTCCAAGTGCCGCCTGTTGTTGCGCTGCATTTGTTGCAAGATTGGCTTGTTGTGTTGCAGCATTTGTACTAATGTTTGCAGTATTAGTGCCCAAGTTTTGTACTAACCCACTCTGAGCATTTAATCCTGCTTGACCTATTCCTGCTATACCAGAAAGAGTATTATAAATATTTTGCTTTTGTGACTGAGCATTGTTAAAAGCGTTTTGATAAGCACCTTGAGCATAATTTTGTGCAAAAATATTAAGTCCTTGAAGCGCATTGCCTCCAACCAAACCACCTAAAGCATTTGCTTGGTTTTGTGCTTGACCTAAACCTTGTTGTAATTGGAATTGATAATTAGGTGCTAATTGAGCATTTAAATCTTTATTAGAAAACTGGCTTGTCAAATAAGGCATATTTTGCTGAAGTGCAGCATTACCTTGTGCGCCAGTTTGAATATAAGGATTGTATTGTTGTGCTTGTGCTCCGTATAAATTGGTTAAATTACCAATGTTTTGTTGGGCATTAGCACCAATATTTGCACCCGCTTGATTAGCTACGCCATAGATATTTTGACCTAACTGTTGGGCAGTATTGGCAATATTTTGACCTTGCTGATAACCAACATTATTTAAATTTTGACTTAAGTTTTGAGTTACATTACCAATATTTTGACCCTGTTGAAGACCAACATTGCCCAAATTTTGTATTTGTTGATTGGCTACATTACTAATGTTTTGACCTTGTTGAAGACCAACATTACTTAAATTTTGACTAAGATTTTGAGTTGTGTTACCAATGTTTTGACCTTGTTGATAGCCAACATTGCCTAAATTTTGTATTTGTTGATTAGCTGCATTGCCAATGTTTAACCCTTGCTGAGTAGCTGCCCCAGCAATATTTTGTCCTGCATTGGTAAGCGCATTACCTAAATAAGCTGCGCCTCCTATGTTTGCAAGACTTTGTCCACCTAAAGCATTACCCAATGTATTACCAGCACCCAACAAACTAGAAAGATTAAAACCAGAATTGTTTGTTGGATTTGTTAAAGAATTTTGATAATTTGAAATTGATTGAAGCGGGTTGCTAGAAGCATCACTTGCACTTGCAATTTGTTGACCATTCTGCAAAAGGTTTCCACTATCATCAACAGAATAACCATCGCTTTGGTTGCCAACAACCTCGCCTGTTGCATTATTGATAACATCGCCATTTGCATCTATTGTAAATCCCATATATCACCTCATGGATTGTAGTAAGGCACTTTGTATGCCTTACCATTTATTGTTACATTCATAAATCCCACAGGTGAAGCTGGAAGTTTCCCCGACCCCTGAGTTGCTGTACTTGAACTGCTAAAATTTAACAAATTAATAAAAAACTGTTGCCATGCCCTAGTAGGTCTTTTTGTTGTTCCATCCAAAAATTCCGTTTGTGGATATGGATTGTTTTGTGTTGATCCAAAAGTATTAATCATTAATTATCCCCTGAACTTGCTTTTAAGTTGGCAGAAATAATAACCGCTTTAACAGGGTCTGTCACCACAACTTCAAACACACGATCTCTTGACCAACCAAGCCTTCTCCATCTAGCTCGGTTTTGATACGCACCTATTGCACCAATACTTGTCCAATGTTCATTAGACCAAGTAGAACCACCATCATTTGACCATCTAAGCATTGCTTGAGGATTTACCCCAGGAGGCGCAATATAAGAACCCCCAGCTACCGCAAACCCAGCAATTGCAATTCCCGCAGTTGCATTGGTGTTAGGCTTGGTTTTATTACCTTGCAGTCCTACACCTGGTTGAAACTGTATCTGCAATTCATCAAAGAATTGTCTTTGTAAATCTGTTGTAATGTGTGGAGTACGTCTTAATCTGCGAACTTCTTGACTGTCATCAGTATAGTTACTAGGGTCTAGTTCGTAAATCTTTCCGTTTTGCCAATCACCAACTAAAACAATGCCTTGAAACTGAGTAGCACAATTTCCTCTATGCCTGTGATACACATTTGAATTGTCAACCCATTGCCATTTATGCCACAGACCAGTCGCTATATCAAATGCCCATGTCAGATCAAGGGTAGGAAACGATACAACGTAAACTTCATGACCTTCTAGTTGATATGTCCAAGCAATCGCATCGCCAATGTATTGATTGACTAAAGTGTTCTCTACGGCATGAGTTGAGATTCTGACAGGAACATATCCGTTCATCAACACAATCGTACCTTGCCCCCTCAAATCCCTTGAGACATAAGCAAATGAGTCTCCAACCCTAGATACAGAAAATTTAGCCACAATTCCATGCTGAGTATTTGTACCAGGCACACGTTGGAAAGGAAAAGGAAAAGTACCTACATCAACCCAAACCTCAGATGATGTTTCGCCTAATAAATATATCTCTCTGTGATCCACAATAATGGACACCAAATTATCAGGTGAGCCATCTTTAGAAGCAAAGGAAAGTTGTGAAGATATTGGAGACAATCCGTTAGAAGCGCCCCACTGTTGTGTACCAGGATAGTTATACACAAAGTAGTTATCCACAATATCCACCACATCAGCGCCACTAAAAGCACCATCAGATGTTGGCAATATTGAGAAATTTAACGCATACATGGTCTCTGATCCAACAGTTTGCGTACCTGATACTGTGTAAGTACCAGCTCCACCAGAACCAGAACCAAAAGTCAAAGAAAGTATTAATCCTGTGCCAGAACCGCTGGTTGTCGTTGTAACTGGAGTAGATGGATTCGTTGTGTAACTTCCACCAGATGTTTGAGATATTCCTGTCACCACACCAGATGAAACGCTTGTAACTACATAAGTAGCAGGCTGAGAATAAGTGCCTCCAACCACAGCTACAAGATCATTTACTGCATATCCTGTACCGCCCGAAGAAACTGAACCAGATAAAACTATACCTGATCCAAGTGCCGTTATTACAGTATTTGCATTAACTGAAGTTCCTTGGATAGTCTGACCAACATATAGAGTACCAGAAGTTACTCCAGTTACAGTCAAAGTTCCAGACCCTAATGAAGCCGTAATAATCGCACCAGAAGCTGCTGTATTCATTGCTTCTGAAGCTACAGTCTGGGATATATTAACAGTCCAACTTGTGCCACTACCTGAAACAATCACAGTCTCAGGAGTTACACCTAAACCAAATACCTGTTGACCGACCGCCAATGCACCAGTTTGTAAATTATTTACAGTTAAAGTTGTGCCTGAAATAGACCCATTGAACTGCGCTACTCCAGGATTAGAAATGCGCCATGTATAACGATACGATCCGTCAACAATATAGACGTTTACTCCGTTGTCAGATATACCAACACGACCAGTAGTAGTCCTGAGTTGACCAACCAAAGATGGAGTAAAGTTAGAGGAAATAACGTACACGTATGGCCCGACCACCGCCATACATTGTGAACCACCTGAAAGAGTCCGTAAGCCTCTGACTTCTTGTTGGTTCTGAGAAACAATCTTTGTAGTCAGTCCTGGAGTTGGATAAAGCGCAACTACCCCTCTCTCACCTTGTGCTTTAGTAGGATCAACTTCAGGTCTCCAGTTGATACATTCTTGAGCATCTTGGTAGATTGATGGTGCTTGGTACGCTGCTCCAACAAATCCAAAGTCTGGCATTTATACGCCTTCCAAAAATTTAAGAAGAACTACAACAACTGAAATAGTCACACCAGCAATCATTTGATGAACTGGGGTTAGTGGAAATTCCATTACAAAACCTTGAAGTACGGATAAAACCGCAACGACCAAAGCCCATTGAACAGACTTTGTTTTTAGAAGTGTGACTAATTTGTTCATGCTATGTTTGCTGCTTTAAGTCTTGCACGGAGAGATTGAAGTTCGGCAATGATAATAGCCATTTTTGCAGAAGTTGAAAAATCACCTTGTTGGTAAATTGGAACTGTTCTTGTACCCATTACCGCAGGAGTTGTTATATTTCCTTGCTCATCCTTTACCGCAGGAGTAACTTCGTATTCTTCTTCTATTGTTGCATCAGGTTGACCAGAAATTGCTGAGGGTAAATTTTGTTGATATTCGTCAGTAATAAAACCTATATCTTCTGAATTATCAGCAATCCAATTAAATTTTCTAGGCTTAAATCCGTCAATGTATTTACCGCTATCTGTGAAATCAACAATATTGGTTTTTAATCTGCGATCAGATGTAATGTTATAAGATGTTGTTGTTCCATTTGTTGAGATAGAACCTGTTTGAGTTGAAGTATTTACATAAAATGCTTGATATACCTGTGACCCTGTTCCTGCATTTACGCAAGTTAAATTTATACCAGAACTATTGTTTGAAAGAACCATAGCATATGATGAGCCACCAACAATATTTACTTTATACCCACCAGCGCTCGTAGTACCAACACACAAATTACCACTATTATCTAGTGTCATTGCTTGGATCCAAGTAATAGTAGACCCAACAGAACCAGCCGCAGCTTGTTGAAAAGTAAATTGTCCGTTAAATTGATTTAATTGACTAACAGCATAAGAAGCACCAGCCCTAACCCAATTGCCAGAGTTATTGATATAACTGTTTGCTCCAATAGTTGCCGCATATCCACTTCCTCCAACATAAGCAGAAGTTGCATCAGTAAATTGCAAAAACTTGTATCCGCTAGTATTCCAAGCATTAGGAGTAACACCAACA
>Ga0208379_1001170_pt1 | contig 10396 bp, 20 predicted proteins | sample CryBogCBE02Aug07_FD_184559 | JGI IMG/M metagenome (GOLD analysis project Ga0208379, IMG submission 184559) | Freshwater microbial communities from Crystal Bog, Wisconsin, USA - CBE02Aug07 (SPAdes) | ecosystem: Environmental > Aquatic > Freshwater > Lake | place: Crystal Bog, Wisconsin, USA... | reverse complement strand
CAATGCGCGCAGCTTCTATTGCTGCTGGTGGTGAATTCAGTTTCGAGAATCTGGTATTCAAAGAGTTACGTAATCGCGGATACCTAGATAAGATGAGTCGTTACGAGCAGAAATTAAAAAATGAAGCTCTAAGTTTATGATTGACTTTTCAGACGATCCAAAGTATAATGAAAGAGTAGCAGTAGTTCAAGAAGAAGATCTGATATACATAAAACTATATCGTGGTGGTGAATTGGTATATATAGGAGTGTTAAAGGATGAACAAGTTGGAAATGAAACTAGAGATAATGGAAATGAAAATCAGCGATCTGGAAAAGCTAGTCGCGATTGATATGATTGATAATGACTTTGTTCCATTTATCGAATCTGATGTTAAAGCATATTGGAGTGAACGCCTATGAGTCTTGGTCATGTAGTTGTTTGGTCTAAGCCAGACTGTCCTTTCTGTTTAAAATCAAAAACAGCTTTGCGCAACGCAAACATTCCTTTCGAAGAAAAGATGCTCGATGTCGATTTTACTCGCGAGCAACTTCTCGAACAATTCCCGCATGCTAAATCATTTCCAGTTGTAGTAGTGGATGGTTTTCATATCGGCGGTTATACACAGCTTCAACAAAAACTTAATGAAGAGTTTAGCAACACACAGAAACTTCTAAACGAATAGGTGAAACATGGGTATGTACAAGCGTGATGATATTCTCAAAGATCTCAAACAATCAGTCATCGAAGTAACATTTACAAAGGTCAATGGTCAAAAGCGTGTTATGCGTTGCAGCCTCGATCCGCGTTATGTTAAAGCTCCGATGGATATGAATCATTTAGATGAAGAGCATAAGAAAAGAGAAAACAAGGACACTATCGTATGTTGGGATGTTCACAACGGCGGATGGCGTTCTTTCCGTGTAGATTCAGTTGAATACGTACAAGAAGTAGAAGGATACTAATATGGCACACTGGTGGGGTTATCATTTGATGTTGGATTGCGCAGATCTGGACAAAGGTCAGATCACAAACTATGCTAACATCTACACATTTGCAAAAGAGCTCGTACGCGACATTGATATGATTGCTTATGGCGAGCCGCAAATCGTTGAGTTCGGTACAGGCAACAAAGCAGGTTATACACTTGTTCAGCTGATTGAAACATCAAACATCTGCGCACACTTTGTTCCTGACGATGGCAATGGCGGTACAGCAATGTATCTTGACGTGTTCTCCTGTAAGGAATACGACACTGACATCGTTATCGAATTGGTAAAGAAGTTTTTCTCAGCAAAGTATATTCGACCTAACTATCTGACACGACAAGCTTGAGGTATACAATGAGTGACACTATTGATCAAATTGTTTTCAACAATGATGAATGGGAAGTAAAACGTATTGGTTCGATAGTTCCATCAGTACGATTTAAAGTTCGTGTTCGTGATGACTCTATTCAAGGTCCAAACCCATTCCGTTGGAGCATGCTAAACACGTTTCAAATGTTTGCTGGTAAAAAAGTTATCGTGTTCTCGCTTCCTGGAGCGTTCACACCAACATGCGATACTTTCCAACTTCCTGGATTTGAAAACAACTACGACAAGTTTAAAGAGCTTGGTGTTGATGACATCTACTGCATCTCAGTCAATGATTCATTTGTAATGAATTGCTGGGCAAAGCAGCAGAACTTGAAGAACGTCAAGGTAATTCCTGATGGTAATGCCGACTTCACAACTGCTATGAACATGTGCGTATCGAAACGTAATCTTGGATTTGGCGAACGTTCTTGGCGTTATGCATTCATTGCTGATGATGGTATCATTACAGCATGGTGGCAAGAGCCTGGATTTGGTAATAACGTAGACCAAGATCCATACGGTGAAACATCGCCAGAAAACATTCTACAATATCTTCGAGCAACAGCAGTAGAGGCAGAACGTTGATAAGAGGTTTTACTTGTAGCGCATTTGATCTGCTTCATGCAGGTCATGTTGAAATGCTGCGTGAATGCAAACAGTACTGCGATTATTTGATTGTTGGGTTACAAACTGATCCAACAATCGATCGCCCAGAAAAGAACAAACCAGTTCAATCTATCTACGAACGCTACGTTCAATTGCGTGCCTGCAGATATGTTGATGAGATTATTGTTTATGAAACAGAACATGATCTCATCAATCTATTAGGTATTGAGCCAATTGATAGAAGATTCGTTGGTATAGAATATGAGAGCGTTTATCTTACTGGACAAGATGTATGCAATCGCCGTGGAATAGAAATCATATATAATAGTAGATATCATATGTATAGTAGTAGTGAATTGAGGAGTCGTTTGAAATGAGTTTTAGTGATCAATTTTTTAATGAAGTCGTAGAGATCGCAAACGCATTAGATAAGAACGAGGTAGAACGACTTGCAGAAGCTCTGGCAACAACAAGAGAATGCGGAGGTCGCGTTTTCATTCTCGGAGTTGGTGGCTCTGCAGGGAATGCTTCTCATATGGTCAATGACTTGCGCAAGTTATGCGGCATCGAAACTTACTGCCCAACAGACAACGTATCAGAGCTTACTGCTCGAACAAATGATGAAGGGTTTGACACCGTATTTGAAGGATATCTCAAAGTTAGCAAGCTCAACCGAGATGACACCATCTTCATTTTATCCGTTGGAGGCGGCAACAAAGAACGTAATGTGTCAGTAGGGCTGATCAAAGCAATCGATTATGCAAAGTCAGTTGGCGCATTAGTTCTTGGTATCGTAGGTAAAGCTGACGGATATACAGCAGAAAAAGCTGATGCATGTGTTGTTGTTCCTCCATTAGTTCCTGATCGTGTTACGCCACACTCAGAATCTTTCCAAGCAGTTGTTTGGCATTCACTTGTTTCCAATCCTAAACTACAGATTAACGCTACAAAATGGTAACTAATGTTGGTGCCATCTAGCTATATTACCTGCATTAGTTGTTTTACCGCAAATATTGCAGGTAATTAGTTTGTTTATATTTTTAGATGTATCAATTTTTATATTTGATTTCTTAGTCCAATGATTTTCACCGAACTGATTTTTTGCATGATGTTTTTCGCTTATTTCTCTATTTTCCCAAGATTTTCTCATGTTATATTTCGCTTGTTCGCTTTTAAAATGACCTTTTATTTTTTTACCTTTGGTTTTTGGTCCAGATATTTTACCACCAAGAGCATAAAGTTCTTTGAGCATTTCTTCTTTTTTCATCAGACCTGCTAACATGCGCCAAGCAATTTCATCTTGTTTTCTACCATGTGTTTCGAAAAGTTGTTTGTGTGCTTCTGCATGCTCTTCTATAGTTAAAAGAACAATATTTGATGGATCATCTGTTCCACCAGCGTGTTTTGGGATTATGTGATGTTTGTGATAAATAGTCATAGCTGTGCCTCCTTACCGAGTTATAGAGTCAGTGGAGCTCCCAACTCGCGACTGACAAATATATTTATAACAATTGAGTGTTTATAATGGTTCGCGCAGTTTTTTTTGATCGGGATGGTATTCTCAACCATCTTATCAAAAGAGAAGATGGAAGTTATACAGCTCCTTGGAATGTCAACGAATTTGAGTTTGTTGACTTCGCTAAAGAAGCTGTAAGCATTGTTACCAATTTGGGATATGGTGCTCTTTGCGTTACCAATCAACCAGACGTTTATGACGGCAAGCTCGATAAAACACATCTCAACATTATGAATCGAATGTGTATAAATTGGCTAGGTCTTGATGATATTCTTTGCGCATACGAGCGCGGATCTGCTTGGTACAAACCAAACAATGGTATGATTGAAACATTCATCAAGAAATATAAAATTGATCGTAGTCAATCATATATAATAGGCGATCGTTGGAAAGATATTGTTGCTGGTCACAAAAGCAAATTAACAACGATTTACGTTGGTGCTAATTACACCAAAGAACAAAGACCAGAAAAATACAAAGATATATTTCCAGACTATATAGTTGATAGCACGTTGCAAGCAGCAACACTGATTGAGGAGCTAAGTTACGATGATTAAATTATACGCCGATGGCGCTGCAATGGATGGTATTATTGCAGCCGCAAAAGATGATACTATTTCTGGATTCACAACTAATCCTACATTGATGCGTCAAGCTGGTGTTACCGATTACGCCCAGTTTGCAAAAGACGCTATCTCTTATCTTGCAAAAACGCGACCAGAAACTTGTTTGTCGTTAGAAGTATTTGCTGATGAACCAAGTGAAATGATCCGTCAAGCAAGATTAATCGACAGCTGGGGTGAAAATAACAATTACTCAGTTTATGTTAAAATCCCAGTAATGCATATAGATGGAACACCAACAACTTCTATCATCAATCAACTTTCCCACGAAGGTATTAAACTGAATGTGACAGCAGTTTTCACTGGCGAACAGTTTGTTGAAGTTTTAGAAGCTTTGTCTCCGAAAACGCAAGCAATTGTTTCTATTTTTGTTGGTCGTATTCATGACGTTGCTGGGACTATGCATTATATCACAACTGCTATGCAATTAGCGAAAAAGAATAATACACACCCTAACATTCAATTCCTTTGGGCTTCTTCAAGACAAGCTTATTCGTATGTTGAAGCCGATAAACTCGGTTTTGATATTATTACAATGACACCAGACTTGATCAAGAAAACAAAAAGCTTCGGTAAAGATTTGTGGCAGTTCTCAAAAGAAACTTGCCAAATGTTCTATGATGATGCAGTAAAATCAGGATTTCAACTATGAGTGGATTTGAAGAGAACGAAATTTCCGTCAATGCTAATGGCGGAACTGAGATCGCAAAACGTAAGCTAGCTGAAATTATTGACCCACAGTTGCTTGATAATTTTCAAATTGTTTGCTCTCGTTTTAGAGAAGTTGATTGGACTAAGATTCGTTTGTTCTGGTGTCATGATCTTCCTGAAGACCCAGAGTCAGCTAAGTTTAGAATGCAGGAATTCAAAGACAGCTTTCACAAATATGTTTTTATTTCTGACTGGCAATATCAACGCTATCAACTTGTACATGGCATTCCTTATGATAACAAGTCGATTGTTCTTGAGTCAGGTATTGTTCCAGCGCCAGATGATGTTATCGATAAGAAGCCAAAAGATGGTAAGATTCGTTTAACATATACATCAACTCCGCAGCGTGGATTAGAAATCCTTGTACCAGTATTTGAAAAGTTAGCAGAAACAAATCCTGACATTCATCTTGATGTGTTTTCATCTTATAAGATCTATGGTTGGGAAGATGCTGATAAGCCGTATGAGCCATTGTATGATCGTATTCGCAATCATCCTCAGATGACTTATCATGGCTTTGTTCCTAATGAAGAATTGAAAGCATATCTGAACACAGCGGATATCTTTGCTTATCCATCTATTTGGCTTGAAACATCTTGCCGAGCAATGCTTGAAGCAATGTCAGCTGGTCTTGTTTGTGTTCATCCTAACCTTGGTGCATTACCTGAAACATCTGGTGGTTTGAATATCATGTATCATGGCGACTTCGCTGATAAGGGTATGCATGCTAATTTGTTTGCAGCGCATCTTAATGCTGCTATCAACTTTGTTCGTAACGGCGATCACATGCCAATGATCAAGTTCAATAAAGTGTTTGTTGATTCGCGTTATAACATTGATCGTATTAAGAATCAATGGGAATTGATGCTGCGTGATCTGCTTGCTCAATACCCTGACGAAGTTTCTCGCGCTAAACCAAAACCACAATTCGTATACAGGACTTCATAATGATTTTATCTAAAACACCTCTTCGTATTTCATTCTTCAGCGGTGGCAGTGATATGCCATCGTTCTTTGAAAAGGAAAGAGGAGCTGCTTTGTCGGTTACGATCGACAAGTACATCTATGTGATGTTGCATAAAACGCCTCACCTCGGTATCAAGGTAATGTATGATACCATTGAGGAATATCCTGACTTAGAAACTATGCAGCATGCCATCACGCGCGAGAGCTTAAAACACTTTGGCGTTGATAAAGAAGTAACTGTTGCATCAATCGCTGACATTCTTGCTAAGGGTTCAGGTCTCGGTTCGTCATCAGCATTTACACTTGGTCTTGTCAATGTTCTTGCTAATCAAAATAAACATGAGAGCATGGTATCAAGAGAATATCTTGCTCAAACTGCATACTACGTTGAACGTCAGTTGTGTGGTTATCCAGTTGGTAAGCAAGATCAGTATGCATCAGCTTATGGTGGTATGAATCTCTTTGAGTTTCATAAGGATGATACTGTTGAAATTCGACCAATGACATACAATCGTGAAACTTGGAATAATCTCGAAGATCGTTTGTTGCTTGTTTATTCTGGTCGCGGTCGTAACGCTAACTCGATTCTACAAAAACAATCAGCAGCTATGAGCGATGAAACCAAGTTCAATCTCGTCAAAGCATCTCGCGATAAAGCTTTCGTTGGCGCTCGATATCTGAAGGAAGGCAAGCTTGACGATTTCGGACATCTACTGCATGAAGCTTGGATGGACAAGAAAGCTGTCGAAACATCTATTACCAATGAATACTTCGATGGCGTCTATAATCGAGCATTAGAGGCTGGAGCTCTCGGCGGTAAACTCCTCGGCGCTGGTGGCGGCGGATTCTTCCTGTTCTATGTCGATCCATCGAAACGTCAGCACGTAATTGACGTAATTACTGATGGAACAGAATGTAAAGTCTACGATTTCAGATTCACCGAGTATGGAAGCCGTATTACCTCATATTGTTAATAAATAAAGAGTTGACACTTTGTGTGTTTCAGAGTATAATGATTACCATGGATAAAGAAAACAACGTAATACAGTTTCCAAATCGCGGAAAAGTTATTCCTCGAGAAATTACGCCAGAAGAACTGGCGTTAAATGTTAGTATGGTTAAGTATAATCATATTAACGAAACATTGGAAACAATTGTTCCTATGCTCTTCAATAATATGGAGTTAGCTGGGTTTCAAATCGTTCCAATGGAAGATGAAGAAGATACAAACATTAAAGATCATGCGTTGATTGTCGAATCAATTCGTTCTTTGATGTGCAAGTATTATGGTATACAACATCCATTTCAACAGCTGTCAGAAAATCTGTTCAATCCTAACAACGATGGAACAATGAGTTTGACAAAGGTGTTAGAGATGGATTTTTCCTCTTATGAAGAAGCAAAAAGCGAAAGCTAAACATTATGATTATCGTGGATCTAAGTCAGGTGATGTTGTCTAATCTTATGATGCAATTAGGCAACCATACAAATGCGCAAGTTGAAGAAGGTATGATTCGTCATATGGTTCTCAACTCTCTCCGTTCTTATAAAGCAAAGTTCGGTGATGAATTCGGCGAGCTTGTTATTGCTTGTGATAATACCAACTACTGGCGCAAGCAAGTATTCCCCTACTACAAAGCCAATCGCAAAAAGAATCAAGAGAAGTCAGAGCTTGATTGGAAGTCAATCTTTGAAACATTGAATAAGATTCGCGCAGAGCTTAAAGAGTATTTCCCCTACAAAGTGATTGATATTGAATCTGCCGAGGCGGATGACATCATTGCGACTCTCTGCGAGAACTTCGGTTCATTCAATGACGATGATATTCTTATTCTTTCTGGTGATAAGGACTTCATTCAATTACAGACTCATTCACACGTGAAGCAATATGACCCTGTTCGTAAGAAGTGGATTAAGCATGACAATCCCAAACGCTACTTAATCGAGCATATTCTTAAAGGAGACTCAGGAGATGGTGTACCTAACGTACTTTCTGCTGATAATTGCTTTGTTGTCGGCGAGCGCCAGAAGCCGATGACTGCGAAGAAAATTGATAACATTATAGAAAATATAGATAATCTCGAAGGTACGTTGCATCGCAATTATATGCGTAACAAACAGCTCATTGACCTGAGCGAAATACCTGAAGAGATTAAAGAAAAGGTTATTGAATCTTATAACAACCAAACAGAAAAAGGTCGTGATAAGATGTTTAATTATTTTATCGCATACAAACTAAAACATTTAATGGAACATATCGGAGAGTTTTAATGGGCATGAGAGTTGGTGTTGCTGAATTCCTTGAGAAGGTCAGCAAGTTGAAGAAGAAAGAAGAAAAGATAGCAGCATTGAAAGCCAATGACAGCTTTGTTCTTCGCACTATTCTTCAGGGTGCATTTGATCCACGTATTAAATGGTTGTTGCCAGAAGGCGAGCCTCCATACAAGCCAAATGATCTTGTTGATCAAGAGAACGTATTGATCAAAGATGCGCGTAAGTTAGCGTACTTTGTTGAAGGTCCATATCCTGGGCTGAAGCAAGTAAAGCGTGAAGCAATGTTTATTGAAATGTTAGAAACAGTTGCTCCAGCAGATGCTAAAATGCTTTGCGCTATTAAAGAAAAGAAGTTGCCATGGAAAGGCATCACTGTTGATATTGTTAACGAAGCTTTCCCAGGATTTATCCCAGTATGAGCAATCAGAAGATCCGTAAATTTCGTAAGAACGATTGGTCTGACGAAGAGTACACTGAAGACTATCGTAGCCGTAAGGACAAGCGTAAAGAGCGCCGTTTTGAACGTGCGTTGCGTACAAAAGATCTTACGGCTATTGAGCAAGATTTCATAGAAGATTTTGGTGAAGAGAATGCCGACTTACAAATTCATAAATAATGAGACGGGTGAAGAGTTCGAGGACTTTATGAGTATCTCAGCTCTAGATGTATATCTTGATGAAAACAAACATATATCTCAACTTGTTCATGGAGCTCCTCTTATCCATTCTGGCAGAGGCTTACAAAAACCAGATGCTGGTTTTCGTGATCTGTTAAAAAAGATTAAAGATGGAAACTCTAAAGGAGTACATGGGAGCGCTGTGAACACATTTTAAAAAGTGGTTTAAATGACGCAAGAAAAAAGACTAACAAGAAAACAACGTCGTATCCTCCAACAAAATGGTCAACATGAAGAAAATGTTCTTAAACTAAACTTTAAACTGAAACACTTTGAACCACTCACTGACAATCAACGTATAACATTTGAGAAATATCATGACGGAAAAAACCTACTCCTCCACGGAATCGCAGGTACTGGCAAAAGCTTCCTCTCAATCTACCTATCCCTTCAATCCATACTATCCGACAGCTCGCGATATAAAAAGCTTGTCATTGTTAGATCCGTTGTACCTACAAGAGACATGGGATTCCTCCCAGGAAACAACAAAGAAAAAACCAAAGTCTACGAAGCCCCGTATCTAGCTATCTTTTCAGAACTGTTTGGAAGAGGTGATGCATATGAATATCTCAAGCAAAAAGGTATTGTTGACTTTATCAGCACTTCTTTCATACGCGGTACTACTCTTAATGACTGTATTATTGTGGTTGATGAAATCGCCAATATGACATTACATGAGCTTGACTCAGTAATCACTCGTGTAGGTAAGAACTGTAAGATTTTATTTTGCGGTGATTTCCGTCAATCTGATTTTACTAAAGAGCATGAGAAAAATGGTCTGATTGACTTTATGCGCATTATTAACAAAATGAAGTCTTTTGAGTTTATTGATTTTACGGAACAAGATATCGTTCGTTCCGCAATGGTGAAGGAATATATTATTGCTAAGGACAAACTTAAAATTCAAGCGTAATAAAGAGTTTAAACAGCAACATTATGCGTTTCATGAATTGGATTCAGAAACGACAGAAAAAGGCAGATACTATATCACACCAGCTGGTATACGTCTGCCTTCAGTTACAACTGTCCTAGGTCGCAAACTCGATAAGACAGGATTGCTCGAATGGCGAGCAAGGGTTGGTGAAGTGGAAGCCAATAAGATATCCACACAAGCTGCTAATCGCGGAACAGCGATTCACTTAATCGCTGAGAAATATCTTCTTAATCAGGATGAATATCCGCCCAAAACAATGCCTGTTAATATGACAATGTTCAAGGGGATACAGAAAAAACTCGATGAACATGTTGATGTTGTTAATGCATTAGAAGCGCCATTATATTCATTGAAGCTGAACGCTGCTGGACGAACAGATTGTGTTGCTGAATGGGATGGCATTCCTTCAATCATTGACTTCAAAACATCCCGTAGAATAAAAGATGAAAGTCATATCCTTTCTTATTTCCTACAAGCAACAGCGTATTCAATTATGTTTGAAGAGCTGATTGGTCTTAACATTCCTCAGTTTGTTATTCTTATTGGCGTTGATCATGAAGACCCGCAAGTGTTTGTAAAGCAAACAAAAGATTATCACAATCAAGTTTTCAATATTTTTTGTGAATAAATAGGCGTGTAGAGCCACTCCCATTCATAGGATGAAATGATGAATCGTTTACTATTTCTTCTCAAGCGTAGAGAAGATTATAATGCAATTACGCATAATGAGATCGGTCTAAGCACTGGTCTTTA
>Ga0208379_1001169_pt1 | contig 10402 bp, 10 predicted proteins | sample CryBogCBE02Aug07_FD_184559 | JGI IMG/M metagenome (GOLD analysis project Ga0208379, IMG submission 184559) | Freshwater microbial communities from Crystal Bog, Wisconsin, USA - CBE02Aug07 (SPAdes) | ecosystem: Environmental > Aquatic > Freshwater > Lake | place: Crystal Bog, Wisconsin, USA... | reverse complement strand
CCACCTGGCTCAAATCACCGAGGTCACGTCACAAGCCACTTGGAGATTTCCTGCATCTCCAAAGTATGAATTTTCCTAGAACCGAAGGATTTTTCAAAATGCCCCAAGTGTCTCTTTAGAGTCCGAATCTGTAGCTTTGTCGTCCCAGACCCATTTGAGGATGCTAGAAACTCTTCGATGACTTCACGGACGGTTTTTGGCTTCAGCGATTTCTTTTTGTGGAAGGTCAGGAAAAAATCCACCGCTTGCCAAATTGAAGCTCCATCGGATTCCATTTTCAGCCTTTGCTCCAACTCCCAGTAATCCTTCCGAGATCTTGTGAGAGGGTACTGGGATGAAGCATTCGATGCATCATCATCAAGCTTGTTGAATTCAGTCTCTAGGTGCTCAAGAGCATTTTCTAGGGAAGAAAATGTATTTTGGTAGGTCTTGTGGGCAAAGATGTAGTGGGTCTTAAAGGTTCCAGTCTTGGTCTTGTAGACCTTCCCGCTTCGTCCATTCTTGGAAACAGGGTATGGGAACGAGATTTTCTTACGCCTCATGCGAAATCCTATATACAGGAATATACAAGAAAGCACCCGAAGAATTGGGGTTATCGCAGTTTTGCCCGATTCTTACCAAACCCTGTAAACAAGCCGCCCCAAAAGAGTATTGGGGTGAAACTGGGGTGGGTTAAAAGACCGGATGGGGAGGGATTCGAACCCTCGTTACCGATTAAGGTAAACACGCTTTCCAAGCGTGCGCGATCGACCACTCTGCCACCCATCCTGAGCTGGATTGGGGACTGTAGAGGGTAGGGCTCCCCCGTGCAAGGACTGTCGTTCTTGCCATCCGTTAAAAAACGGGTAGCGTAAAAGCCCATTTTAGGCCGCTTTAGCTCAGTCGGTAGAGCATCTCATTCGTAATGAGAGGGTCATCGGTTCGAATCCGATAAGCGGCTCCATCACCTTTTCTCCAGATGAACCCCTTGGATGATTTGCTCTCCAGGGAACTTCAGCGCCTGACGGAGGCCAATCTACGTCGAAATCTCCGCTCCATTGACCAGGCGGAGGGTGTTCTTCTCTCCATCGGAGGGCGGAGGATCGTCAATTTTTCCTCCAACGACTACCTAGGCCTAGCCTCGCACCCCGCCCTCTCCGAGGCGATGGCGGAGGGAGCCCGTCGCTGGGGAACCGGGGCAACCGCCTCACGCCTGATCTGCGGAACGACCGCCGAACATGCCGCGCTGGAGGAGGAACTCGCCGCAGCCAAGGGAACGGAAGCCTCGCTGGTTTTCTCCACCGGCGTGGCGGCGGCCACGGGGACGATTCCCGCTCTGGTGGGGCGCGGCGATGTCGTGATCCTCGATAAGCTCGCCCATGCCTGCCTGGTCGACGGCACCCATGCAAGCGGCGCCAAGATGCGCGTTTTCCCCCATAATGATCTCTCAAAGCTGGAGTCCCATCTCCGATGGGCACGTGAGACGCACCCAGAAGGAAGAATCCTGATTATCACGGAGTCGGTCTTCAGCATGGACGGCGATCTAGCGCCGCTACGGGAAATCGTTGAGCTGAAAGAGCGTCACGGTGCCTGGCTGATGCTGGACGAGGCCCATGCCGTCGGGGTCCGAGGCACCGGGATCCAGGGTGTGGCCGGGGAACTCGGCCTGATCGACAGGATCGAGATTCAGATGGGAACGCTCGGAAAAGCCCTCGGGGTCTCGGGCGGATACATCGCCGGATCGCGCGCGCTGATCGATTTTTTGGTGAACCGCGCCCGCAGTTTCATCTTCTCCACCGCTCCGTCTCCTGCCGTTGCTGCCGCATGCCGCGCCGCGCTCGTAGTTGTTTGCTCGGAGGAGGGGGATCGCCGACGCGCGACGCTCCGCAACCATATTGCCCTTCTTTCATCCCTGCTTGGCAGGGATCGGTCGGAAAGCGCCATCCTCCCCTTGATTCTGGGCTCCGAGGAGCGGGCCCTCGCGGAAGCGACGCGCCTTTTCAAGGCGGGCTTCTTTGTTCCCGCCATCCGCTATCCGACCGTCCCAAAGAACACGGCCCGGCTCCGCGTGTCACTCAGCGCCTCGCATTCCCCGGAGCAGATCCGGGGATTGGCTGCCACGCTCGGAGCCGGAAATTAAACCGCCGGGACACCTTGCTCCAAGGGAGCCAGGTCAATCGCGCGGAGCAGATCGAGATCCTCGTTTGTCCCGGGATTCTCGGCGGTGAGGAGCTTGTCCCCGTAGAAGATGGAGTTCGCGCCGGCGAAGAAGCAGAGCGCCTGTCCCTCGCGGGTCATGCGAGTGCGTCCGGCGGAAAGGCGGATACGGGCCTTCGGAAGGACGATGCGGGCGACGGCGACGAGGCGTACGAGCTGGAAGATGTCGACGGGCGGCTGTTCCTCCAGCGGGGTGCCGGGCATCGACATGAGGCAGTTGATCGGCACGCTCTCGGGCGGGGGATTGAAGCCGCAGAGAACCTCCAGCATGCGGAGGCGATCACGCTCGGTCTCACCCATCCCGATGATCCCGCCGCAGCAGACGGCCATGCCAGCCTTCTGGACGGAGGAGATGGTGTTGAGACGATCCTCGAAGGTGTGGGAGGAGACTATCTTGGGATAATGCTCCGGCGAGGTGTCGATGTTGTGGTTGTAAGCGGTGACGCCGGCCTCCTTGAGCTGGCGGGCCTCGTCGTCGCCGAGCTGGCCGAGGGTGACGCAAACCTCCATGCCGAGCTTGCTCACCTCGCGGACGGTCTCGAGCATCGACTCGAAGCGGGGGTCTCCCGCCTTCACTCCCTTCCAGGCGGCCCCCATGCAGAAACGGGTCGTGCCGCTCTCGCGGGCCTGCTTGGCAATGGGCAGGATTTCGGAGCACCCCATGAGCTTGCCGGCTTTCACCCCGGTGTCGTAGCGGGAACTCTGGGCGCAGTAGGAGCAGTCCTCGCTGCAGCCTCCGGTCTTCACGCTCAGCAGGGTGCAGAGCTGGACATTGTCTTCATCCCAGTTCTGCAGGTGGACGGAGCGAGACTGCTGGATGAGGTCGAAGAAGGGCGTGCGGTAGATTTCCTCGAGACGGGCGAGGGTGACGGGATGGGATATGCTCACGGGGAGGAAGGTTAGGGGAGTCGAGCGTCGAGCGTCGAGCGTCGAGCGACTGAAGGCGGATGCGATGCCTTGGGTGATTAAGCCCTGGTCCCCCGTCTTTGGACTTTCGATGGTCGCCTACCTTGATCCTCGGCGATCCTAAAATCGATCTGCTGCTTGAACGTGTCAACGCGCAGGACCTGCACCCGGAGGGTGTCGCCGGCCTTGAACACCCTGCGCGAATGACGGCCGACGAGTCGCGATTTCGTGGCGTCGAAGAAATAGAAATCATCCCCCAGCGAGGAGGCGGGAACCAGACCCGTCATGAGAGTCTCGGGGAGTTCCACCAGCAGGCCGTAGTTCCTGGCCTCGATGACCTGGGCCTCGAAGGAGGGAACGACATCCGCCCGCGCCTCCTCGGCGAGCTTCGAAAAATACTCCAGCTTCTTGAGGCGCACGGATTCCTTCTCGGCGTCGGCGGCCGTTCGCTCGGTGGTGGAGAGATGCTCGCTGATGCTCTCCAGATCGCGGGAATCCGGCCCCTTGTGACGCGGGTCGAGAAGACAGGCGAGCGAGCGGTGGGTGAGCAGGTCCGCATAGCGGCGGATCGGGCTGGTGAAGTGGCTGTAGTCGGCCTTCGAGAGGCCGAAGTGACCGAGCGGATCGGGTGCGTAGCGGGCCCGTTTGAGGCTCTTGAGCAGGCCGATCTTGAGCGCGGAGGCGTAGGGTTGCCCCTTGAGTCCGTCGAGCAGCTTCTGAAGCTCGGGGCGGTGACCGAGATCCCCCGCCTTCACCCCGTAGGTGGCCGCGAGTTCGCGGTATTCGTCGAGTTTTTCCGGATCGGGCTTCTCGTGGATGCGGTAGATGTTGGGCTGTTTGCGCTGCTTGAGATGCCGCGCCACCTGCTCGTTGGCCAGCAGCATGAGTTCCTCGATGAGCTGGTGGGAAATGTCGTTCTCAACGAGTTCGAGCTTCACGGGCCGCCCCTCCTTGTCGAGCCAGACCTTCACCTCGGGCATCTCGAGATCGAGCGCCCCGGCGGCAAAACGGCGTTTCCGGAGCACGGAAGAACATTCCCAGGCGGTGTGGACCCGATGGGCGACCTCGTCCTTGGGCTGCTCCTGCAGGATAGCGAAGGCCTGGCGGTAGGTGAGGCGGGCGGAACTCCGGATGACGGACCGTCCGAAGCGGACTTTCCCTATGGAGCCGTCACGCCTGATGTTTGCAAAGATGCTGAATGCGAGCCGATCCTCTCTCGGCCTCAGGCTGCAGAGCCCGTTGGAAAGGTTCTCCGGAAGCATCGGGATGACGCGATCGGCGAGGTAGACGCTGTTGCCTCGCTTGCGCGCCTCGTTGTCGAGGTGGGATCCCGGCTTCACATAGTGGGAGACGTCGGCAATGTGGACGCTCACCTCCCAGCCTTCGGAAACCCGCTGGACCTCGATGGCATCGTCAAAATCGCGCGCATCATCGGGATCGATCGTGATGATGTCGCGGCCTCGGAGATCCTCCCGCCCTTCCAGATCAGCCTCGCTCACCTCGGCACCGAACCGCTCGGCCTCCGCGCTGACCGCAGGGGGGAATTCACGGGGAAGGCGGTGCTTGTGGATCACGGCAAGCATGTCGACGCCGGGCGAGCCGGCGGGACCCAGAACTTCGGTGATCGTGCCGACGGGGGTCTCGTGGCTGTTCTCCCAACGGTCGAGACGGGCCACCACCTTGTCCCCGGGACGGGCATTCTTGGCAGGAGCCACCAGCAGATCGCGAGGGAATCGCGGATCGTCGGGCACCACCTCCAGGAAGCGGCCGTTTTTCCGCAACGTCCCCACCACGGGTGCGCCGGAGCGCTCTACCACCCGGACAATCCGCCCTTCGGGCCTGCCATCACGCCTCGGGCGGCCATGGTCGCGGGGATCACGGATCCGTCGTGCCACGACGCGGTCGCCGTTCAGGGCTGTCCCGAGGTTGTCGGAACGGATGAAGAGATCCTTGCCTCCCTGCTCCTCGGCAAGCACATGGCCCGATCCGCCGGCATGGAGCTGAAGCGTTCCCGTGAAAAGATCCGCGGCCTGCGGCAGGATGTAATGGTCGCGGCGGACGCGGGCGATCCGTCCGCTTCGCTCCAGATTTTGCAACCGCCCCGCCACGTCCGGAATGGCCTCCGGAGGGAGTCCCAGGGCGTGGGCGACGGAAGACGCCGTCATCGGATCCTTGCTGATCAGGGCAAGAATCCGGCCCTCAATCTTGTTGTTCGGGAAACCGCCGGACCAGGCCCGCCCTTCCTGCTTTCTGAACTTTCGAGAGGCATGCCGGGTTCCTTCTCCGCCGGGCGCGGCACGGGGAACCGGCTTCCTTCGGGAGTTGCGCGGTGCACTGCGGCGCTTTGGATTTTTGGACACGCCTCACCATCGGGCCCTTTCATCCGGGGGCAAACAAGAAAATGCTTGTCTGCCTGCGATGGTGCCGGAAAGTAGAGGTCATGATTCATCCCTCCCAAAACCGAGGCTTTTATGGAAAAACCGCCGCCTTCACACTTATCGAGCTGCTCATCGTGATCGCGATCATCGCCGTGCTCGCCGCGCTAGCCCTCCCGGCCATGGGCAATGCCCTCAATTCCGCCAAAAAAACCACCGCCAAGAATCAAGCCGTTCAGATCGCCACGGCCATTACCGCCTACGAGACGGAATACGGACGCCTTCCTCCCTTCACCGGATCCAACCTGACTTCCACGAACATCGGTATGCTGCTTGCCAGCGATACCGCCAATAACCCCAGGGGCATCACGTTCCTTGAGACCAGTGCATGGAAAACAGGAAAGGGCGGCACCAATGCAAACGGCTTCTGCGATCCTTTTAGTTCAAATAACGCCTATTCCGTAGCTCTGGATACTAACTACGCGAATATTCTCTCCAACCTGCCATCCCAGAGCGCCTACGGAAGTAACGTCACCTACTCTAATACGCTGTCCAAGCATGTCGCCGTCTGGACGGTCTGGACAAACGGTGGCAAGCAAGTTCTGATCAACTCTTGGGACTAATTTCCAAGCGGGTGTGGTTCAATGGTAGAATGTGGGCTTCCCAAGCCTGAGACGAGGGTTCGATTCCCTTCACCCGCTCCACTCCCAGAGGCTGATAGAGTGAGCCTTTAGGTTTGATCAACTACCGGTGCAACCCAGAATGTCACCCCAATGTCGGGCGGCATGTCTCACGCTCATCACTGCTGTCACATTCCTTAAGAGGTGCTTTAGATGGCTAGGACTTGAGACTCCAAGCCGTTTCTTTCTCGGGCAAATTCAGCGAGGCGGTCATCAGGGCGAGAGCCGGAACCATGAAGCCCAGCATGTCGCTCAGCCCGCGGATGATCTCGCCGCGCACCAGGATGGATTCAGCCGTATGACCGAGCGGTAGCCCGTGAATCCGTCCCAGGACGGTCAACGCGAGCCCGACCACCAAGCCTCCCAACCCTATCCGATCAGCCCACATCACGATGGGGGGAATCCCGGCGCGGGAGCGAAGCCACACGCCGGAAAGAAGCTTCAGGCTGTAGGCAAATCCCGCGAGCATGATCGTCAAAAAAAGGGGCCCCAGGACAGCCATTGTCAGGACCGTGACGCAGAGGTGGCGGAAGTTCCTGCCCCCGCGATCCAGTTGAGCGAACCCGAAGCAGAAAAGCAGCACAGGAATCCCAAGCGCCCAGGCGATGACGCGATCTTCCCCGGCGAGAGGCAGTCCCGTCACGCAGTAGGAACTGCCGGCCAACTCGAAAGCGCCGCGCCATGCAACGCTCACACCCCACTCGAACAAAGCAGCGACGGCCAGGCCGGCAGAGGCAACAAGCAGCGGCAGGCGGCGACCTGTGGCGACGCAGGAAGCGGAGAAAGCCAGCAACAGCGCCGAGGCCGTGACGAGGGCGGAGGCGACCCGGAGAACTAGGTCGACGGCGTGGAATTGCGAGACGCCCAGCGTAAGGAGAGTGTCCATTGCCCTTCCTTATCAGGTCTCCACCGCGTCGCCGAATTCTATCTGCAGGTTCCTGGCCAGGCGCATCAGCTCGGGAGCCGGATGCTTCTTCTTGCCGATGACCTGATCGAGGGAAACAAGCGTTGTCCGCCCCTTGGTCAGGGCCGTCATGCAACCCGTTTCCGAGGCGAGCAGGCCTATTACGGCCATTTCCCCGAAGCGGGCACCGAGCATGCGGTCAAAATGCGTGGGAACGCCTCCTCGCTGGACATGTCCGAGCACGGTGATGCGGATCTCCTGCTCGAATTCACCACCGGGGACCGCTTGCTTCATTCGGTCCATGAAGGCATTCGCCCCGCAGACGCCCTCTGCTAGCAGGACGATGGAGTTACCCCTGGCATCCTGAAACCGCCTGTGGAGCAAGCCGACGATGCGCTCCATATTGTAGCGGTATTCCGGAATCACCGCGACGCTGGCGCCGCAGCTAATGGCGGTCGACAGGGCGAGATAGCCGGAATTGCGGCCCATCACCTCGATGAGGAAGCAGCGGCGGTGTGAGCGGGCCGTGTCGCGGATCCGGTCGACCAGCTGCATGATCGTGTTGGTGGCGGTGTCGACACCGATCGCCATTTCCGTGCCCGCGAGATCGTTGTCGATGCTTGCGGGGATCCCCACCACGGGCATCCCGCGCTTGGCCAGTTCACTGGCGCCAGTGAGCGATCCGTCGCCGCCCAGCACCACAAGCCCGTGGATACCCAGCTCCTGAAGCCGCCGCCTGGCATGATCGACACCCTCGGATGTGTACATCCGCTTGCAGCGGCTCGACTGGAGAATCGTCCCCCCTCGGTCGATGATGGAGGCAAGGCTCCGGGTACCGAGTTCCTCGGTGAGCCCGTCAAAGATGCCGTCGTAGCCGTTACTGATACCGATCACACGGCAATCGTGCTGCATGGCGGTTCGGGCCACGGCTCGCACGGCAGGATTCATACCGGGGGCGTCGCCCCCCGACGTCAGGATACCGATGGTTTTAGTACTCATGGAAAAAAAGGTGGCGGGGGGAAAATCCAGTGTACCAGAAAAGCGGCCCCATGGCGGATTTTTTTGAACAATTCCGGATCAAGCGTGTCGAACATATTGGTTGGAAAGTTTGGTTGCGGGCCACCCCGTCCGGGTTTCATGGTTTCCCTGGGCGGATCAACGGTGGCCCGCAGAATTTTGGGGCGGCAACGTGACAAGACGGCTCTTGCCTAGGTCATCCCCCTCGGATAGCTCCTACGGCAACACACCCCAACGACGACCATGCCCGAAACCATCCTGGTGATTGAAGATGAGGAGGACGTGTCCGATTTGCTGAGCTACCATCTTCGCAAGGCGAAGTACCGTGTGCTCACGGCGCCCGACGGGGCCGAAGGATTAAGGGTGGCCGAAGAGGAGAAGCCCGATGCCGTGGTGCTCGATATCATGATGCCGCGGCTCAACGGCTTTGAGGTGGCGAAACGCCTTCGTGGCAATCCCAAGACCTCATCCGTTCCCCTTCTGATCCTCAGCGCCAAGGGCGAGACCGAAAGCCGGATCAAGGGACTCGAGCTCGGAGCCGACGATTATCTTCCCAAGCCCTTCAGCCCCAAGGAGCTGCTTCTGCGGATTCAGGGACTTCTGCGGCGGGTTCGCACGGCGGCGTCTGGGGAAACCGTCGAGGCCGGACCCTTCGTGCTCGACAGGAACTCCCTTAAAGTCACCGCCGACGGCGAACGCATCGAGCTCACGGCGACCGAATTCAAGCTTCTCTCGTTGCTCATCGGCAAGACCGGCGCGATCCAGTCGCGCGAGGATCTGCTCCAGGAGGTCTGGGGCTACCGGAGCACCGTCGACACGCGCACCGTCGACACCCATATGCGGCGCCTGAGGGAAAAGCTGGGGTCTCATTCCTCCTGCATCGAGACGGTGAGGGGCGAGGGATACCGCTTCCATCACGCGGCCTCAGCCTGATGGATGTTCTGCTGAAAATCCTCCCGTGGTCGCTTCTCGCGGTGCTGGCGGCCTGGTGGGCCGTCTCCTCGCTGATCACCCCCTGCCGGGAACTCCTTGCCGTGTTGCGCCGCGTCGCGGGCGGGGATTTCCGCCCCGTGATCCTGAGCAACCTCCCGCCGCTTTTCCGCGATCCCGCCGCAGACCTCAGGAAAATCGCCGAAACCCTTTCGCGGCAGAAGACATTGCTCGAGGAGGAGGAGTTCAGTCTCTCGGCGATCCTCGAGAGTATGACCGAGAGTGTGGTCCTCACGGGGCCGGATCTCCGCATCCGCCAGGTGAACAAGGCGTCGACCTCTCTCTTCAACCTGGAGGGCAACATCACCGGCCTCCTGCTGCCCGAAGTCTTCCTGAGCCACGAACTTCAGGGCCTGGCCCGGAGGGCGGCGCAGACCTGCGAGGTCCAGCGCGGTGAACTCACGGTCTCCATCCCCGACCGGGGCAACCGCTACCTGAGCGTGACGGCGGCAGCCCTGATCACCCCGGGACGGAAGGATCCCGACGGCGTCCTGCTGGTCATGCATGACGTGACCCGGCTGCGTGAGCTGGAGGCGGTCCGCAGGGAATTCGTCGCGAATGTCTCCCATGAATTCCGCACCCCACTCTCGGTGATCAACGGCTATCTTGAAACGCTGGAGGACGAGGACGTGGATCGCGCCATGACCCTCAAGGCGATCGGCGCGATGCGCCGCCATGCCGACCGTCTCAACCGCCTCATCGAGGACCTGCTCATCATCAGCCGGATGGAGGAAAAGGGGCTCTCGCTCGAGACCAGACGCTCCTCCGTGGAATCCGTCCTGAAATCCGTGGTCGAGCAGGCCGAGCCCGAGATCGCAGAGCGCCGCGCCCGGGTCACCCTTGACATCCCCGAGGGACTGCCCCTTCTCTCCCTCGATCCACATCGATTAGAACAGGCTTTTGCGAATCTCCTCGCCAATGGGCTCAGGCATGGCGCCCCGCGGGAGGGCGAGGCCTCGGTTTCAGTGATTGTGCGGTGCGCAGGGCCCGAACTCTCCGTCAGCTTCCGTGACAACGGATCCGGCATCCCGCTCAGCGATCAGGAGCATGTCTTCGAACGCTTCTACCGCGTGGGTGGGGACAGGGCCAGGCAGTCCGGCGGCACGGGTCTCGGCCTCTCCATCGTGAAAAGGATCGTCCTCGCCCACGGCGGAAGGGTCTCCCTGCAGAGCACACCCGGACACGGCGCCACCTTCACGGTGTGGCTCCCGGTCACGGCGTGAACATTCCCGTCCCGTCCCTCGCGAGATGGGCGTCGATCAGATCTTCGAGTCCCGCGACCGTTTCGACCGAGGAGAGCTCTCCCCGGAGGAATCGGCCTCCCGGCATCACCC
>Ga0208379_1001168_pt1 | contig 10410 bp, 13 predicted proteins | sample CryBogCBE02Aug07_FD_184559 | JGI IMG/M metagenome (GOLD analysis project Ga0208379, IMG submission 184559) | Freshwater microbial communities from Crystal Bog, Wisconsin, USA - CBE02Aug07 (SPAdes) | ecosystem: Environmental > Aquatic > Freshwater > Lake | place: Crystal Bog, Wisconsin, USA... | reverse complement strand
CAGATACATCAACTCCAACAACTCAGTCACAACCAGGCAGTCAACAACAACCAACTTATGCGGGAGATTTGGGTGAGTTAACCGTGTCGGGTAGTCCAGATTTAGTGTTGCCAGATACAACCACTGCAAATACGGACACATCTGCGCCAACAAGTCAAAAATCAACCAAAAAAGATAATGTTCAGTTAATTTCCCCAACTATTGTGCCAAGTGCGGGTTCTCCTCAAGTATTGTCAAGTGTTTTAGGTGCGCCATCTTCCACAATTTTGGGTCAAGCATTACAATCGAGTAATCCCGATCCATCCACAACGGGGAGTCCAATTTTAGATGGGGATGGTAAAAATGTGCGAAACGTGTGGAATACCGAATCGTTAAGAACTGCGTTAGGACTATAAAATGAGCAAAGTTACCAAAGCATTAAAAGCCGACTTACCCGCCTTAGCAGAACTTTTGCGTTCTAAAGGCAAGGGAAAAGACACGATTCTTGCACACATTAACCCTAGAGAAGCTGCATTACTTAAAAGACATGGTGGTAGTGGCGAAATTAACCCTGATACGGGTTTGCCTATGTTTGATGACGGCACGGGAGATGCAACCCTTACAGATATTGGAGTTAGTCCAGCGCAACAAGAAGCACCTTTACCAAAAGATCAAACTGCTTTTAATCAATCTCAACAATACGCTGATTCAACACCACAAGTTACACAAGCACCAAGCGTTAAACAAAGTTATACGGGCGCACAAACAGGTGGAGTACCAACCGCAATAATTGAAGATGAATCAAATAGAGGAACGGTAACTCCAGAACAAGCTGCATTTAGTAATCAATATCGTGTTCCATATAGTACCGCAGATATTACTGCTGGTAATTTACAAGCTGGTTTAACTGGTGGTGGTAATTTACCTGTAGCGGGTGTAAATTATGCCACACCTACTGGTTTAGTTTCTCCTGAAAATGTAGAACAACCGCAAGTTAAACCAAGTGGTTTCTTAGGCAATGTTACAACAGAACAATTAGTCAAAGCATTAGGACTAGGTGGTTTAGGATTATTGGGTGCTAGAAATGCCAATGTGGCTGGTGCGCAAAATCAAGCTGCAATTGCACAACAACAAGCAATAGCACAACCTTACCAAGCACAAGGTCAGGAAATGATTGGTGCAGCGCAACGAGGTGAATTAACTCCTCAAAGCCAACAAGCCTATCAAGCTGCAATGGCACAGGCTAATCAATCTTTGGCTAATCGAGGCGGTGTTGGACAGGCTCAAGTGCAACAACAAATGGCAAACCTTTATAACCAATTATTGCAGAATCAATACACCTATGGATTGAATGTGGCTCAAATTGGTGACAACATTGCTATTGGTGCAATTAAACAAGGTTTGACATTGGATCAGAACTTGCAAACAACTACACAAAACTTCTACGCACAGTTGGCGGCAATTGCTAGTGGTAGCGTAGTCGGTGGCACTAGACCGGGGGTAACTGCATAATGGTTGATGAAAACAAAAACTTAGGTTCGGCATTAGGAACTGATATTGGTTTTAAGATGCCTAAAACTACAAAAGAGGCTTTTGAAAAACAAGCGGAATTAGTTCCTAAAGTTGTGGCTGCCGAAGCGGATGTTGAACGTCAAAAAATGAATTTTGAAACGGGGATGTTAGAGGCTAAAAGTCAAGCAGCTCAAGAGTCCGCAGACAAAACAAAAGCAAAAATTCAAGATATTCGTGACAAAGAATTATTATTACCTAGTTCAGAGTTTCACCCAACAAAAGAAAATGCTGAATCTCTTGGTGGTTTATTTAGCATGGTTGCCACTTTTGGATTAATGATGGGTAATAGTGGTAAATTGGCTGCTCAAAACGCTATGGGCGCAATGACAGGTATGCTTAAAGGTTGGCAAGAAGGTCGACAAGATCTCTATGAAAGAGAACTAAAAGAGTTTGAAAAAAACTATCAAAAAATTAAAGATATGCGTGAAGATTTACGCAAAGATTTAGAAGATTATTATAAAGTTGCTCCATTAGATCGAGAAGCTGCGCAAGCAAAATTAGAAGTAATTGCTAGAAAAGCGGGAACAAATTCAGTAATGGGTTCGTATGCAAATAAAGGAAATTTAGCGGGACTTCAAGACATTTACAAAAGTTCGGGTAACTTTTTACAAAAAGAAGAAGAATTACGCATTAGAAGGGCTGATTCTCAAAAGGCTGCTCGTGATTCTTATCAATATGTTGAAAAAGACGGCAAAGTTTATGCAATTAATAAAAATAATCCAAATGATATTAGAGAAGTTGATCCACGTGTTGCGGGTGCAGTTGGATTAGGTAAAGAGAAACCTCCAACCACAAAATCATTTGATCAATATTTTCCTGGATTAGTATTCGATCCTAAAAATAAAAAAGAAACTCAAGATAAAAAAGATGCAATTAACAATGGCGCATTATCTTTAGCAACTGCCCAAGATTTAATTGATTATGCTAAAGAACATCCAGATGCTCTTGGTAGGAGAGGTCAAGTAAATCAAAATGTTGAAAGATATATTAAATCTTTACAAGAGGGAACAGATTTACCAACTGACGGTCAACCTAATCTTGTTTTTGCAAAACGCTATGCAGCATATTTAGTTGGTTATGAACGTGCTTTATCTGGTGGTAACAAAAGTATGACAATTGCTTTTCAAAAACGTTTTAATGATTTAATGTCTCAAAATCAATTTAATTCTGGTGGTTTTGAACAATTAATGAAACAACAAATGCAAGAAATTGCAGAGGGTGTAGCTTCTAGAGATCCAGCAATTACTGGTCGTGGTCTTGTTGAATTAGGTCAAGATATTAAAAAACGTGGAACTTTATCGTTTGACCAAGAACCAAAAACTCCAACGTTACAAGAGTTTTTATCTAAAGCTAGGGAAGCGAATCCAAATTCTTCTGACGAAGATTTAACTAATTATTACAACAAAAAATATGTGGGTAAATAATGGCAGATATTATTGATCCGTTTGAAACAAAAAGTTCTTCTAATATAAAAGACCCTTTTGAAAAATCTGTTCCAGCAACAAAGCCTATTGATACAAGCACTCGAACAGAAAGAAATTTAGGTAGAGCTGGTGCTTTTGCAACAGGTTTAGGTGCGGGTATTCTTGGTCAACCTGGTGACACAATTGAAGCAATTCAAAAAGCGGGAACAAGCCCTAATGAATCAAATTTTAGAAGAACATTTGAAATTTTATCTACATTGCCAGCAAAATTTGCAACAAAAGATATTAAGTTACCAACAACAAGTACACTTGAAAAAGCAATTGCACCTAAATTAACAGAAAAATATTTTGGTTATACAACTGCGGGAGAATATGCGCCAGCTATTGCGGGTGGTACATCTTTGTTGTATCAAGGTGGAAAATATGCTGCATCAAAATTACCAAAATTATTAGGCACAGACATTTTTTCTTTGCGTGGTGAAGAAAAAGCGGCATCAAAAGCATTGCAAGAAAAGTTGGGTGGTAAAGCAGAACAAGAATCAAAATTAGCAAATGCAGCAACAACTTTAGCAAGCACCGAAGCAAAAACTGCTGAAACTGCTGCTGAAAAAGCATTGCGTCAACAAGAATTAGCTAAACGTGAAATACCAGGATTTAAAACAGAAAAAGAAGCGGGTCGTTTTAAACCAATTGGTGAAACCGTAGCAAACATTGGAGATCGCATCAAAGCCTCTGCCGATCAAGTGTATAACAGTTTAAAAGCAAGACGAGATGCTAACGCTCAAAAATTAAAAACACAGGCTTTTGCAGATGCTTTAAATAAAGAAAAAGCGGGAGCTAGAGTAACTGATACGCAAGCATTTAAAGACGCACAAGAGTTGATTGAAGACACTTTAGTCAATCCTGACACTAAATTAGCCAACACAACAGTTTCAGAAATTAAAGAGCAATTGTTAAAAGTAAAAAGATTTCTTGACCCAAGAGAATTAGATCCCGCCACAGGAATAGTAACGGGCAGACCAGCAAGTTTTGAATCTTTAGATCAGTTGCGTAGGTTTTTAAGAGATCGTGCAAATGGATTGCCAGCGATGGGTTATGACGCAATTAGTCAACAACAAGCGGGTAAATTAGCAAGTTCAGTTGAAAAAATTATGACGGAATTTTCGCCAGGCTTTGAAAGATTTATTGCTCAATATGCGGCAGATTCACAACCAATGAGAGTTTTTCAATCTCGTGCTGGTAAATCAATGATAGATGAACAGTTGTTTGGTAAAGGCGCAAATTACGCAACAACATCATCCGAAGCGGTGGCTAACAACGTATTTAAAAACAAAGAAAATTTTAATGCTTTGATTGATGCTTTTGGCGGAAACAAACAATTAGCTCAAGCTGAAGCAAGAAAGTTTTTTGGTTCTCAATTAGAAGCAAAAGGAACTGAAAAAGAAGTTGAAAGTTTTATACGTCAAAACAGAGAAATGTTGCGAGAAACTGGCGCATTAAAAGACGCTGAAAATTACGCTATTAATGTTAGAAAGTTTGAAAATCGTACTAGTGCAGCAAACGAAATTGCTAAAGCACGTCAATTAACCGTAAATCAAAAATCTGCTTTAGAAAGTGATATGGCTACGTTTGAAACACAATTGCGTGGTGCTACTAAAGATCAGTTGCCAGGAGTTGCTAAAACATTTGCAGATAATTTAGTTAAAAAAGGTTTGATAGATCAAAAGACGTATGGTGACATGATTGCAGAAATTAACCAATTAAAAAATTACGGTGAAGATATAACTACAGCAATAAGCAGATTAAGAAAAACGCTTTATGTTGGATTAGTAGGGGGATTGGGTAGTTATGGATCGTATAAGGTTGCGCAACAAACAACGGGGATATAAATAACATGGCTAAGAAAAATAAAGGTGTTAACCAAGATTTAGAAGAAGCAGTTAGTCAATTACTTAAAGAAGTAATGGGAGATGAAAAGGCTTCTCTTACTGATAAATGTAAAGTAATTGACCGTGCTATCAACATTGAAAAGTTAAAACAGAAGATTTCGGATGACGAATGGGGTAGTGGATTAAATGGTGATGAAGATGAATAAGTAGTAATATATAGTTTTAAAAAGGGGATTATATGAATTTAGATGGAATTGCATTAGTTAGATTAGCATTAAATATTATTACAGAAAGATTGTTAATAATTTTTATATTGTTATTGTCATTTTTTCTTTGCTGCTGGACAATGTATGATCCTAGCTGGGAAAGATTGGCAGTGTCATTTTTTTTTAGTATGTTTAGTTATCTTGCAATAAATCAAAAGGTAAGAAATAATATTGAAACAAACCCAACCGATTAGGAGTAGTTTATGCCAGATTCAGTGATTATTGTGCCTCAAGCGGTGCAAACCGATCCAGTATCAAAAAGCCGTGTATCAACACCACAATCTTTAATTGACACCGACTTTGAATATGGTCAGCAATCCGTTAAATGGGAACAATTGGCTTTAGAGAATAATCGTCAGTCAGCTTATTATTTTACAAACAATCCCATCAACATCACAAGTATTACTGGGTATGGCAATACAACAATTCAGATTGCATCAACTTCAAACATTGGTGCAAATCAACCAATTTTTTTAGAAGAAACTTTAGATGCAAACGCAAACGGGTGGTGGTACACCTCTGCATCGAACGCCACCACAATTATTGCAAGCACAACCAACAACACGGCTAGTGGCGCTTTATTTAATCCATCAGCCACCTATGGCTATCAAGGATATTTTTATACTAATGCTGGTATTGCGGTTGCCGCATCAAGCACTACTGCAATTATTTTGGCAGCGGGCAGTATGTTCATTAATACAACTTATGCGCACGGTTTATCAGCGGGTTCGTTTATTTATATTGTTGGAACTACAGGAGTGGCGGGTTTAAATGGCGCTTGGATTGTAACAAGCGTACCTTCTGCCAACCAGGTTCAAATTACAACTTCACTAACAGGCACAGTAACAACAGGGGGTGCATTAACTACTGTTTATTCAAGACCATCTGGCTATGTCGAAACAAGAGCTTACAATGGTTCTGTTAATTTTACTGCTGCGGCTGCGGTTCCTAATCAACAAATGATTCGCCAAACAAGAAAATATTTCCGTTATCAATCTGGTAAAGGTATTCAGTTTTCAACTGGCACATCATTAAAGCCACGTTTATTAACAAGTTCAATTACTGCATCTGGTTCAATTGTGACAGTGACCACACAAAGTCCACACCAATTTACAATTAATGCTTTTGTTCAAGTTGCTGGTGCAACTGTAGCTGCGTACAACGGTGTGTTTAAAGTAGCAACAATTGTAAATGGTTTCTCATTTACTTATGTTATACCAAATGGTGTTGTACCATCTAGTTCTCCAGCGGTGACTGCTCAAGGTTTAGTGCCTTCAGTCAGTCCTTATTCTTGGTATGGCGCATCTAATAAAGTAGGTTTTTTTGATTCTCAAAACGGTATGTTTTTTGAATTTAATGGACAAATTTTATATGCAGTTTATAGAAATTCTGTAAACCAAATTGGCGGCACCGTATCTGTTACTCAAGGCAATGCAACGGTAACAGGAGTCAGTACCTATTTCACAACTCAACTAAATCCAAACGATTTTATTGTTATTCGTGGTCAATCTTATCGAGTGATTAATATTACTAGCGATACGCAAATGTATATTTCCCCAGAATATCGTGGTGCAAGTATTACCAACGCTTTGGTATCTAAAACTATTGATCAAAAAATTCCACAATCACAATGGAATCTAGACAAGTGTGATGGTACAGGACCTAGTGGTTACAACGTAGATTTAACTAAGATGCAAATGTTGTACATTGATTATTCTTGGTATGGTGCGGGTGTAATTCGATGGGGTATGAGAACTACCAATGGTGCAATTACTTATTGTCACGCTTTACAAAGCAATAATATTCAGACCAATGCGTATTTGCGTTCGGGTAATTTACCGTCACACTATGAGTCAAATGGTCAAGGTCCATCAACAACTTTGTACTCATCTATTACTAGCGCTGCAAACGTCATACCCGTAGTAAGCACGGCAAACTTTAATCCAAATGGCGGTGTTGTAAAAATCACTTCAGCTGCAATCAATGGTGCGATTGAGTATGTTTCCTATACATCTATATCAAATACTGTTGTAACAGGTCTTGCTTATGATCAGTTGATTGGTTGTACAAGAGGTGCTACAGGTGGCGCAGCGGCTACTGCTTTTACTGCCACAACACCATCTAGTAATTCAACACCTCCAATTCTTGTAGAGTATTCTCCTCCCGATACAGTGGGTGTAGTTTCGCATTGGGGATCAGCGGTGGTAATGGATGGTGGATTTAACTTTGATTTTTCTTCTATTTTTAACTACGGAACAACTGCAAACGTAACAGTTGCAAATGCTTCTAGCGTTCCTATTCTTGCTATTCGATTAGCACCATCGGTTGACAATGGCTCGGTTGGTACGTTTGGCAATAAAGAAATAATTAATCGCATGAATTTGCAATTAAAAGAATTGGGTGTTTTGTCTAGTGGTTTCTTTTTAATTCAATTAATTTTAAATGGTGTAACAACTGGATTTAGCGGAACTTTTGCATCACCAACACAAAACAATACTTTTTCTTCATCTATCTGCCAAGTGGCTTCAAACTCAAACGCAACGGCAACCATCACAGGCGGTGAGTCAATTGGCGCTGCTTACACAAACTCTGGACAAGTATCTGGAAACCAATCTACATTAGACTTAACTGCCATTTCGGGTATTGGTAATGCTATTTTAGGTGGTGGATTAAGTAATACTGTGCCATCATCAACTGCGGGTCAATTCCCAGATGGTCCAGATATTTTATATGTGGTTGCAACCAACACATCGGGTGCCGCCGCAAACATTGTATGTCGTTTATCGTGGTTAGAAACTCAAGCCTAAGGAGAAGTTATGAAAGATGAAAGCGGGAAAAACAAACAAACAGTTCACATGCAAATGCCAACTAGACCAGCAACAGTAAGTGATACTTACGGTCATCATGAGCCTTACAAATTAGGCAAAATGCCTATTGGCGGGTTCCAATCAGTGTGGAGATTTGAAGGTGACTCAGACTCCAAAAACTCATTTACTTCACTATCTGGCGGAAAGAAGGTGTATTAATGAAAACAAAAAACAAAGATGGTTTAGGTTTAAAGGCTATTGGTCAAAACATGAACCCAAAACTCAAACAAGGAGCTCCCGAAACAATGGCGGTGTCCGCTGGTGTGAAATCCGCTCGTCAATCTCACAAAACTGAATCACAGAAAGGTAAAAAATGAACATTAAAGAAAAGTTACAAGCAGACTTAGATGCTAAAAGACAAGAGGTTGCTCAACTCGAACAACAAATTGCTAACATTCCCGCTGAAGTAGAGAACATTGCTGAAGAAGCGTGGGATAAAGTTAAAGATTTTTTCAAAGCATTGTAATGTCACTTGACCCTATTTCTGCTGCGCTTGATTTAGGCAACACTTTAATCTCTCGCATTTTTCCAGACCCCGCTCAAGCGGATGCGGCAAAACTAGAGTTATTAAAGTTACAACAATCTGGTGACTTAGCGCAAATGACTGCGCAAACGGATATTAATAAAGTAGAGGCGGCAAATACTTCTTTATTTGTATCTGGATGGCGACCAGCAATCGGGTGGGTGTGTGCCTTAGCCTTAGCCTATCAATACTTATTAAAACCGTTGTCAGGCACTATTGCAAGTCTTGTTGGTGTGACATTACCTCCATTGCCAGGACTTGATGATAATCTTTGGCAGCTGATGATGGGCATGCTGGGTATGGGTGGACTCAGAACTTTTGAGAAGGTTCAAGGTGTAGCTTCAAAATGATTAGCAAAGAAAATGTCGGTGGCTTTGTAACTGTTTGCGTTACTGTTACTCTTTGTATTGTAATAGTGGGTATGGTTGGCGCATTATTATATGGATTATTTAATGCGCAAGTAGATAATACTAAAATATTTGAAGCAATTACACCCGCTTTCCAAACAATTATTGGAGGCTTTATTGGTTTAATAACAGGGATTAAGATAGGACACGACGATGCCAAACTTGACTGAACACTTTACACTAGAAGAATTAACTGTTACTAGTCACCGAGAATTTGACAACACACCGAACGAGGCTGAAATTGAAAACCTTAAACGATTGGCAGCATTTCTTGAGAAGGTTAAAGAGATATTGGGTGGTAAACCAATCATGGTTAACAGTGCTTACCGTAGCAAGTTGGTTAATGATTCTGTGGGTTCTAAAGACACTAGCCAACATCGACTAGGTTGTGCGGCTGACATCCGTGTGCCTGGCATGACACCAGATGAAGTAGTACAAACCATCATTGCTTCAGAACTTGAATATGACCAAATTATTCGTGAATTTAATAGTTGGACTCATATTTCTGTGCCTAATCATTTTGAAGATCAACCAAGAAAACAAGCGTTGATTATCGACAAACAAGGCACGAGAGCGTATGTCTGATAAACCTAATCTTTCTGTTGGTCGGGGAGAGAAACAATCGGTTTCTAAAGGTGGTGGGTTGACTGCCAAAGGTCGTGCCAAATATAATCGTAAAACAGGCAGCAATTTAAAGGCACCCACTAAATCTGGTCCTAGACATAAATCATTTTGTGCAAGGTCTAAGAGTTGGAAAGGCGAAAGAGGGCGTGCTGCTAGAAGGCGTTGGGGTTGTAGGTAATTTTTAACAGGGGATAACATGAATAGTTTTGACGTATTTGATACGCTCATTGGGCGTAGGTTTGTGACGAGCAACATTATCTGGGAACAGATTCAACACGAGTTTAATCACGAAAACTTTGCAAGAGATCGTGTGGGTGCCGACAATGGGCAACGTAGTTTAGAAGAAATCTACGAGGCTTTTGGTGGTACGGATGCCGAGATGGCACGAGAGATTGAATTAGAAATTGAAAACGCTTTTCCTATTTACAAAAATATCCAAAAAGTAAAAGACGGTGACGTTTTAATCTCTGACATGTATTTGCCAGCGTGGGCAATTATGATGATGTTGCGCAATGCTGGGTTTGATAAACAAGTCACCATCTATCAAAGCAATGGCGATAAAGCCAACGGCAAAGTTTGGGAGATGATTAAACCCGACTTGCATTTAGGTGACAACATGCACAGTGATGTGACGATGCCAAGAAATGCGGGTATTCAAGCAGAACACTATGAAGGCACGGGACTCAATGTAGTTGAAACCAATCTTGTTTATAAAAACTTCTACACTCTAGCTATGATGATGCGTGAGGTTCGCTTACGACATGATATGACTTTTAATGAAAAGATTAATGACATTGCTCGAAACTACAATCTACCATTTTTGTTTTGTTTTGCTGAACTGGTAAAGCGCAGAAAAAAA
>Ga0208379_1001167_pt1 | contig 10417 bp, 7 predicted proteins | sample CryBogCBE02Aug07_FD_184559 | JGI IMG/M metagenome (GOLD analysis project Ga0208379, IMG submission 184559) | Freshwater microbial communities from Crystal Bog, Wisconsin, USA - CBE02Aug07 (SPAdes) | ecosystem: Environmental > Aquatic > Freshwater > Lake | place: Crystal Bog, Wisconsin, USA... | reverse complement strand
TTTGCCGTAACCATAGAATAACCAAACTCTCTGTGGGAGGGAGGATTAACAGCTCCATTTTTTTTAAAATCTTGCTGATCCCAAGACATAATGAAAAATTTACCACCATATTTTTGATAGAATACGTCCCAGTCATCTGCACAAGCGGCTGGATTTATGACTAAGTTCATCAACAAAGCTATTGATGCTATTTGTAAAGCTTGTCTCATACACTTTAGGCCAGATAGGTAACAAACCAATTTGGATTTAATCGCATAGTCTCAATTATGATCAGCACTGTTTAAATGTCAATTCAACGACAGATAATTGCGAAGTATCGGCACATTTTTTAGAGCATACAATCAATGCAGCCAAAATAATGTGTCTTTAGTTACACCATACTGTCGTTTACCCACGTTGATTTCCGTTTTAGCTAAAGGGGTCCAATCTTGAACAAGTAACCGAGCAATTATTCTCTCTTGAACTGTTATACGTCTTTTGATGACATCCATTGCCTTTTCAGTCTCTTCGCGTGTCTTACCTTCAGACATGTCCCACAGGGCAAGGTTACACCACTTGAAGGCTTGCACGTTGTCACGTTTAAATACATTCCCAGCTGCATACATCTGACACAAGGAGCCATAGGCAAATGTTTCACCCTGTTCGGCTGCTTTTGTTATCCAAAAAACAGCATCTGGAACGCTTTTCTTAACTCCATCGCCTTTGTAGTAAGTCCAACCAAGATTGTTTTGAGAGCCAGCAAATCCTAATTCTGCAGCCTGCCGGTAGTATTGGATAGATTGAGCTTTGTTCTTCGGCCAGTAATATAGGGCTAAATTATGGGCGGAGCGTTTGTCTCGATGCTCTAGTCCAAATTTGAGCCATTCAACGGCTAGTTTTTCATATGGTTTCTTTGTTCCTTTTCCAAACATGTATCCATAAACTAAATCCGCTAATGCATCTGAACTGCCGTTCAATGCTGCAATTTCAGTGGTTTGAGATGAGGCTTCTCTTGATTTGAATTCTATAGGTAATTGAGATCCATCATCTTCCTCCATAGTTGGGCCTTGGTAGAAACCAAATTGTACAATGTACTGATACTTGCCGACACTTGTTGGATCGTAAGTTAAATCAAGCATTTGGTCGAAAGGAATTGTGTTAGCAATCTTACTCAGAAGTGGATCGATACCCATTTCCTCATAGTATTCGTGCTTAAGTTTGAGCCATTCTGCTTCTGCTGATGCTCGAGGCATATTCTTTCTCTTAATAGAAGGGCTATGAAGGCCTATGTTTACCAGAAATCGTTGTGTAGCTCCTGCGGCTACTATCACGCATGCAGAGGAACACTTGGTGTACTCTAGCTGTAGTACTGGATTTCCAGACTTAACAGTTGCTGCGTTCTTCCTAAGAATTCTTCCTATTTCAATGGCTGAAGAAATACTGCCACCGCCAGAGTCTAGATAAACTACAGGAAACTGGCTACCCCGAGATATCGAATGATTTAAGCGATTGAATGTCTCTTCATCTGAAGACGTTATCTGACCATAGAGTACCACGTAGCTAATTTTGCCGGACTTAAGGCAATCGTCGTATTTCTCATAGGCACAGTTTGGGGGTGGTAATACGTAGGCATGTGCTGATGTTGATAGCAAAAGCAGAATTGCCCCAGAAAAAATGAGGCTCATACATATCGTTTGACTTAAAAGCCCGATATAATTTTTGGTCTGCATAAGTTCGTGATATCATTTGGTCAAACATAACCGCAACGTCCCAATACGTAGACCATGTTGGTTTATTTTAACGCAACGGTTTTAAGCTAATCTAAAACGTGGACGAATTCGTGGACGGATGTAATATAGATTTTATAAAACCATTATGTAACAATGACTTAAGAACAATTACTGGCGGAGAGGGGGAGATTCGAACTCCCGATAGGGTTGCCCCTATGCCGCATTTCGAGTGCGGTGCATTCGACCACTCTGCCACACTATCTTATTGAAAATGTTATATATTATAGATATAAACTTTGGGATAGATGAATACAATCTTTTCATCTTACAATTTTTTTGCTTATAGAACGTGGGCGTAAACGTGGACGAAAATAATGTCTAGAGGTTTTAATAAGCTAACCATTAAAGCAATTGAAAAGGCCAGTAAGAACGGAACTTATTCTGATGGCGGGGGTCTTGCACTCGTTGTAAAACCCGACAGAAGGGCATGGCAGTTTAGATTTACTTGGAATGGCAAAGAACGTTATATGGGTCTTGGATCTGCCAATTCAGTGACACTCGCTCAAGCTCGTTTAAAGGCCGCACAGGCCCGACAAATGGTCAGTGCTGGAATTGATCCTATAAGCAATAAGAGGGCTGTGCGAGGCGTTCCTACCTTTGGGGATATGGCTGAAGAGCATATTGCAGCTATGGAGCCTATTTGGCGAAATCCAAAACATATCAATCAGTGGAAAATGACGCTGAGGGAGTATGCTAAAAGCATGTATCCCAAAAAAGTTGATCAAATCAGTACAGAAGATGTTGAAGCAGTACTTAAACCTATCTGGCTGAAAAAGAATGAAACAGCAACGCGCCTAAGAGGCAGAATTGAGGCTGTTCTGGCCCGTGCCACCGCCAAGGGATACCGTTCTGGTCCCAATCCGGCCCAATGGCGTAATCACCTTGCACAGATATTGCCGCCAACAGACCAGCTTAAAAGAAGCCATCATAGGGCAATGCCGTATGCTGATTTACCAAAGTTTGTGTCTAAAATTCGAATGAAACCGACAGTGAGTAATTTAGCTCTGGAGTTTGCGATTTTAACAGCAGCACGGACTGGTGAGGTAATTGGAGCACAATGGACTGAAATTGATATTGAAGCAGCATTGTGGACAGTGCCGGCTATTAGAATGAAAGCTAAGCGTGAACATAGAGTGCCGCTATCTACAAGGTCTCTAGAAATCCTAAAGGCCGTGGAAACTTTTAGAAATGGAGATTTCGTATTCCCCGGCAGGCAGAAGGATAGTGGATTGAGTAACATGTCCTTGGATGCAGTTTTGAGGAGATATCGCCTTAAAGATATAGCAACAGTGCATGGATTTCGCTCTTCCTTTCGTGATTGGGTGTCAGAAAAAACGAATCACCCACGAGAGATCGCGGAAATAGCACTAGCCCACAATGTAGGAGACGCAACCGAAAGAGCCTACCGAAGAGGGGATTTGTTAGAGAAAAGATATCAGTTGATGAATGACTGGCAATTGTATTTGCTTAACAATTTTAACTTTGTGACTGTTTTATAAAGGAGCCGAGTTTTAACATCTAATTTTCAAGAGTGTGTAAAACCTAGGCATTCGACTATCGCATTTAAAATTACGCTGCTTATTAACGATCCAGTTTAATCAACTGGAGCAAGCAATGCGAAAAATATACAGAGACTATTCAAGTCAACTCACACTAATTTTTCCAAATCCAAAACGATTGGAAAGAAAAGTATCCATCCACATAAGCAATGATTCTATGGCTCAAGTCTGCTTGGCTGAGCTTTTGAAGTTTAGTTATCAATAAACAACCCCGCACAGATGTAACTGGCGGGGCTGCGCATATTATCAAACTTCAGCGAGTTTATTATAGCGCATGTTAAACAAAGTCGCCAGTCATTTGTTAGTCCATGAAAGGATTTATAATGACAATACCATACGTAGATTTTGAGTATGTTAAGCAAGTATCCTTAGTTCATTTAGAGGAAATTTGCAGAAAGCTACTACCAAATGGTCAAAAAAAAGGAGTTGAATGGGAATGCGGCTCCATAAATGGCGAGGCAGGAAAGTCATTTAAAGTCAATTTGAAGACTGGCCTTTGGTCTGAATTCAATGGTGGTGAACCGTCTGGTGGTGATGCGATTAGTTTGCTGGCAGCAATTTATCAGATTGAACAAAAAGAGGCTGCGATAAAGTTGTTACACATGCTTGGTTTGGATAAAGATGGGTATTCATCTCAAGCCAAAGCAAAGTTTGATGACAATTCACCGTGGCAACCTAATAGGCCCGAACCATTCCCGGAAGAGATCCCAGATTTTCGAAACCAAGATGAATTCAAAACTGTTTATAAGTATAAAGATGTAGAAGGTAATGTAATATTAGCGATAGTTCGATTGGATGAAGTTGATCAAAACGGACAAAAAATTAAAGATGAGAGAGGCAAAGAAAGAAAGACTTTTCGTCCACTTTCATGGAACGGGAAAGAATGGAATTACCAAAGCATATTAAAGCCTTGGCCTTTATACAATCAAGATATATTAGCAACAAACCCAAATGCTAGTGTGCTGGTTGTAGAAGGTGAAAAGTGTGCAGATGCTGCAAACAAATTATTTCCAACTTATGTTTCTACTTGTTGGCCTAATGGCGCGGGATCTTGGGGGTCAGTAAAAGCTGATCTATTAAAGGGCCGAAATGTTTTACTATGGCCAGACAATGATCTTTCGGGTAAAAATTCAATGAATTCTTTTGGGAGTTCAATAGCTAAAGAAACTAAGTCATTGTGTATAATTGACTTGGAAAAGTTAGCAAAACATCGCCCTAATGGATCTAGATTACCAGATGGCTGGGATATTGCAGATGCAGTGAATGAAGGTTGGCCTATAGACGCGATTTTACAAGCTATTGAAACAGCCAAGAATCCTATCCGAATTCAAGATGTATCCTTATCTAAGGTTGAATTACTGTCTGCAAAAGATATCGTACCCGAAGCTATAGAGTGGATATGGCCAGATTACCTTGCAAAAGGAAAACTGCACATTATTGCTGGTAAGCCAGCGTCCGGTAAAACAACATTAGCTATAGAATTTGCTGCTATCATTAGTCGGGGTGGCGAATTTCCAGATGGCTCTATTGCGCAAGCTAGAAATGTTCTGATTTGGTCATCAGAAGATGCAGTTAGCGATACTTTGGTTCCACGACTAACCTTGGCAAAAGCTGATATGAGCAAAGTATTTTTTGTTGGAGGTAAAGAAGATGCTAATGGCAAAAAACCCTTTGATCCTTCAAAAGATATGGAAGACTTAGAAAAAGCGGCCACAAACTATGGTGATGTAGAACTTCTTATTCTTGATCCAATTGTAATGGTTGTAAAAGGCGATGGGCATAATAATACCGATACTAGAAAAAGCTTACAGCCTGTAGTGGATTTAGCTGATCGCATTGGGTGTGCTGTTCTTGGGATTACACATTTTACAAAAGGAACTATAGGCAATGATCCTGTTGAAAGGATTACCGGTTCAATAGCATTTGGAGCAGTAACAAGAATGGCATTCATAGCTACCAAATCTGAGCTAATCGAGGGTGAAAGTAGCAAGAGATTGTTTACAAGAGCCAAGTCAAGTTTTGGACCAGATGGTGGTGGATTTTACTACGATATACAAAGTGATAATCTTGAAAGTCATCCAGATATCACAACTAGTAAAATCGTCTGGAAGGGAAAAGCTTTAGGAACTGCAAGGCAGCTTTTAGATGGGGCAGAAAGAATATCTAGTGGAACAAACAATCATGCAATTAGTAGTGCTATATTTTTCTTGAAAACAGAACTTGAAAATGGCCCCATACCTGCAAAGGAGATGCTTGAAAGAGCTAAAGATGCGGGTATATCAACCTCAACTCTTAATAGAGCTAAAGCAAAAATTGGCATCTTGTCTAAAAAAAACAGTTCAACGGTTGGTAATGATTCAACGAACTGGGTATGGCAACTACCAAAAAAAGCAGTGATAGATCCTTTTGATTGTTTAAGTGATGATGAAGAATGTCATGTTTCTCAAGCCACGAATCTTGATAATCTTGAGAGTCTTGGCGATGAATTTGGCTGAGTAAGTTTTAAATCAAGATGCTCATCCATTAAGTGTTGAGCATCTTGATATGCTTTGTATTATCATAGCTAACTTTGATCAACTCAAATTGACTTTGGTCAACTATTCTTAAGCCGAGATTTCTACTGGGTAGAGCTCCCTAGGCTTAATTATGAGACCACTACGCGCGTATGCGAGGATGGTTCTTGGTTCTAATGTGAGGCACTAAACAATCTTGCAGGGAACCAAGATATCTTCGCTAAGTGCATACATGGCACAAAGTCGGTGATATCCATCAGCGATTATGAGATTGCCTCCATTGTTTCGCCGAACCAAAAGCAATGGCGACAAAGCTTTGCCCTTTTTGACTTTTTTGAGATTACCTTCTACGTGAGAATTAGATACGCCCAACAGTGATAAACCACTGGATCGGAAAATATCTTTGGCCTTAAAGCTGCTAATAGGGGCTTGTTGTAGCTTCTTAATTAAGCCCTCGACCTCTTTCGCTTCATAATGAAGGGTCAAATATGATGCAGCAGCTGGATAGTCATGCTCTTCGGGTTCAGATAACCATTCAAGCTTAGGACTTGATTTTTTAGTCATACTATTTCCTCCAATGAACTTGGTTCATGATTTCTTTATACCCCAAGCATTCCATTTCACCATTGTTGGGAAAGGATCAACTGGCTGAGCTACCATTGGCGGCATAAGCATTGGTGCGGTACGTTCAATTAATTTCCCTGTAACTGCGCCAGCGTTCCACGATGATGTTGCTAAGTTATGTGTCTCGGGTATCCCTTTTGGTTCGTCGAGGATCACAAAATAGAGGTATCGAGGCTTGTCGGCAGGGGTAATAGCCATGAATGTCGTAAGCATCTTATCTTTCTGGTAGAAGCCCCGGATAGCTTTTTCAGCTGTCCCTGTCTTGCCGCCTATATAATATCCCGGAACGAGCGCTGCCTTAGCTGTACCTTCCTCAGCATTAAGCCGCATGACGTAGCGAAGAGCCTCACTAGTTTCGGATTTTATCACCACTGGTGCATTCTTCGATGCTTCGTCAGCAGTTCTTTTGAGAAAGGTCGGCTCTATGAGACGGCCACCATTGACAAGTGCGCCGACCGCTTTGACACAAGCAAGGGCAGAAACTGATATGCCGTGGCCATATGAAATGGTGACTGTTGAAATATCAGACCAATACTTTGGATAAAGAGGAGCTTGAGTTTCGGGCAGTTCGGTTTGAACTTTTTCCAATATGCCCATTTTACGTAAGAAGTCCTGCTGCGCTTTAGATCCAACCGTTAGTGCCATCTTGGCTGATCCAAGGTTAGATGAGTGCAGGAATATCTCTGGAATGGTCAATCTCTTTCCGGTGCCATGATACTCATGGATCGTATGCTTACCGATCGTCATCTCGCCTTCTTTGGTATCGAAGGCCGAATTGATGCTCATTTTGCCCGATTCAAGAGCCAGAGCAGTATTTAGCGCCTTGAAGGTTGAGCCCATCTCGTAAACACCAACCATCGCTCGGTTAATATTTTCTGGCTTTTGGGCATCTGCAGATGAATTAGCGTCAAAGTCTGGGTACGAGGCTAGAGCAATAATTTCACCAGTGGTGACATCATACACGATACCCGATCCAGCAATCGCCTTGTATTTGCCAATCCCCTTTACAAGTTCATCCCTTAAGGCATGCTGGACACGCAGATCAATAGACAGTTCAAATGGCCTTAATTCATCTTGCGTGACAGGTAGGCCCATTTTCTCGAGATCATTTATGCCAGTTTGATCAATGTATTTCTCAAACCCGGAAATCCCCCTATTATCAATGTCTGTACTTCCAAGAACATGGGCGGCCAAATGGCCATTGGGGTAATAGCGCCGGTTCTCTTTTTCAAAGACTACACCGGGCAATCCAAGACGAAAAACTCGTTCACGCTCTTCTTCAGATATGTTTCTAGCAACCCAGAAAAAGTTTCTGCCACTTTCGAACTCGACCAATAACTTCATCTGATCGGTATATTGCGGCAATGCTTGGGCTAATAACCTTGCAGCTCTATCCTTTTCTATAAGTTTGTCAGTTTCAACGTATACGGAGTACTTTTTGATATCTGTTGCGAGAACCTCTCCGTTACGATCAGTGATCAGTGGACGAGCTTTTGTAGGCTTCAATAGCTGGACCTTAGTCTTCTCTTTTGACTTGAAGGCACCCGATCCATAGAGAACCAATTTCCCTGCAACGACACCGTATGCAAGAACAAAAATAACGATAATCCAGTTGAAATGGCGCTGGATTCTGAATGGGCTAAACCCATAGTTTGCTCTTGGCTTGGGGAGATCAAAATACTCGTCGGTCACATTGGCTCTGGGGTTTACAAAGAATGAGAGCCCGGAATTTAGCTCAAGTAAGGGAGAGTAAACATCCAATTCCAGAAACGAGATGAATCATTCGTTTACAATCGGAACAAACCGTAACCATTTTACTGTAAGAGCTATAATACTGGCAAAAAAACTAAGTGGTATTATCATTGTAGGCATAGATTTTTTGCTTTAGGAGCCAAGATACTCAAGTTTCTCAAGCTAGATAAATGGTGATCTTGGAAATCTTACCAGAATGATACAGTCAACTTTTTTTAGTTACTTTACATGAGTGTTTAAAAGTAACTTGAATGAATTAGCTCAACTGGTTACGATTTGAAAAAGATCCGAGATATCCATAGAAAGTTTATAGTTCAGCTTAAATTTTTTTTAGTGCCTCTAGATCAAGGTTGCATTCCGATGAATAGACTGTTTTTTGTTATACTTTCTCTTGTGATGATAATTCTGACAAATCCAAGTCGGAGTGATGAGTGGAATGATTTTTATTTAAAAAATGGGAACAATTTTTTTGTAACTACTTTTAACTCTCAAGTCGTTAACAATGATGGCAGCAAAAGACCAATCATTGCCAGAGAGTTTGGATTTTCACTGGTAAGTCCAAACAAGGTTAGACGAATTGGAAGAGATACCAACATTGCTACTGGTGAGTTAACCGATAACTATGACTACATTATTGAAAAGGGAAGTGTTCTGTATCGGAACAGTAGCCTCAGTGTATCTTTTGATGTTGAGAAGAACAAAATGACTTTGTCTCTTTTAAATAATCAAGGCGTAAGGGAGGCTGAGTTTATAACAATTGTTAATGGTAAGACTTGCAGATCCTCATTTAACTATCTTGTATCATTCAGCAACTATGTAATTCAAAACAAAAATATGACCTGTAAAGTGATTGAATAGCTATCGAAAAGATTTTTACTTTTCGCCCTCTTTCTTTTTTGGAATTGGATAATAACAAGAGACTAGAACAGACGCTGCTTGTGCCCTTGAAGCAATATCTACCTTATTTAATACTGGATCATCTTCTTTTGATAATTCAGTCTTAATTCCATTGCTGCTTAAGAAAATCTCGACCAATCTGGAACGTAAAGCAAAGTTTAAATTTTGAATTATTTCATTCTGAGCTTGTTTTCTTGATGCTAAAACAACGCCCAATACGTTGCCCTTTTGATCAAAAACAGGCCCTCCACTATTTCCAGACTGAATAGGTGCAGATATTTGGAATCTGCTGGTATCCTCTTTGGTTCCAGAAAGAGAAGTAACAATTCCGGCAGTGAAATTTCCAGACTGAGCTAATTCTCCATCAAGTGGATAGCCAAAAGTATAAGCATCTTCACCCAAAAGAGTGTCTAAATTAAGTTTTAAAGGATGTGAATTATTGTTGTTGACTTTTAGTAGAGCCAAGTCGTTTTTAGTATCTATAGTCAAGCTTTCAGCTTTTAATGTCTTCTTATCAAAACCTTTGACATTTAAAGTACTGTTTAAACATTTAACAACTACGTGTGCGGCAGTGATTAAATACCCTTCTCTATTGATATAAAACCCTGTCCCTGTACCATAACCCATATCTTGTTGGGCTTTGTTTCCATTGTTTATAATTTGATCTTCTAAGATGGGTGGCTCTATACCTTCCGATTGTTTTTTGGGAGTAGTAATTTGTTGAGGTGAGGGAGTATTTTTTGCACGATCAAGAATATCTTTTGCTGACTGTGCATGTGAGTTAGGTGCTAATATTATTAATGCACAAAACACAATTGAATTGGTCACGGCTAATTTCATTGGTTTTTCCATTCAGATGCCAGAATTTAATTTGAACTTATAACTTTGCAAACCATATTTGTTCTTTTAATTGTTTGATTTGAATTGCCTGCGTATTCATAGTCAACTATCTTTGCTTTGCAAGTATTAGAGTTGACATTTATAATAACTTCACCGGATACTTCGCCGCTATTAGATATCCATGTATTTATAATTGTATTGCCTTGAACTTCAATTTTTTGTTTACTTTTGCAATCATTTGTAGAGAAGTAACTTGACTTCAATAAGATGCAATCTCCCGGTACATATACTTGTCCTGTAAATTTGTTTTCATTTCTCCATATCCTTCTGAATGAGTTTGCCGTAACCATAGAATAACCAAACTCTCTGTGGGAGGGAGGATTAACAGCTCCATTTTTTTTAAAATCTTGCTGATCCCAAGACATAATGAAAAATTTACCACCATATTTTTGATAGAATACGT
>Ga0208379_1001165_pt1 | contig 10433 bp, 8 predicted proteins | sample CryBogCBE02Aug07_FD_184559 | JGI IMG/M metagenome (GOLD analysis project Ga0208379, IMG submission 184559) | Freshwater microbial communities from Crystal Bog, Wisconsin, USA - CBE02Aug07 (SPAdes) | ecosystem: Environmental > Aquatic > Freshwater > Lake | place: Crystal Bog, Wisconsin, USA... | reverse complement strand
TCGGCGGAAACCCACGGCGTGAGCTCCAATGAAGGAAGGCTAAGCGTAACCCCCGACACGGCGTGGCGAAAAATCAGGGTTCTGTGGGTTCTCGAGCGCTGTGGATGGCCGCTCTTTACGCGTAATCCACCAGCAGAAATAGCCCAAAGTGGCGATTCGCAGAAGTGCGGCTGCGGCATACCAATGCGCCGGCAGCCCAAACTTCGCGCCTTCAAACCCCGCGAAATACTCCCAAATCGCCAGGTGATACAGAAGTTCTGCGCCCTGCCAGATCCAAAATGCGGCGCGATCTTTTCTATCCCTGAGCGCTAGAACCGCGAGCGGCGTCAACCACAAAATGTATTGCGGTGAATAAACCTTGGAGGCAGTAACAAAAATTGCCACAACGAAGAAGCTCGATGCCGCTAACGATGGCACTCGCTCTAATTTAAGAAAATACAAGATGTAGGCGGTGACGCCCATCAAAAAGAGCAAAATGGAATCAAGATTGAGATGTGGCACGTTAAAGCCAAATACAGATAGCGCGTGCCAGAGCGAACCCCAATCCGCACCGCGATCAGAATTGAGTTTAAAGAATCGCCACCAACCAGTCGTGTGTGTGAGCGCAAATGGCAAGTTGATTGCGATTGTGCTCCCGAACGAGATAAGGATGTATTTCATTAAATTATGGAATTGATGGCGTCGAATCAAAATCAGTGCGATAGGCAAAAGAAGAACTATCGGAAAGAATTTGGTTGCGGTGGCAAGGCCAAGCAACAACGCACTTAATTCATATCGCTCTTTGTCAAAGTAATAAATCGCAGCTATCGCCGGCAAGACCGCCCACATATCCCAATTGATATACATCGAAGCAACAACCGCAGGTGCAACGGCACCCAGATACCAGAGGTCGGGCTTCATGCGGCGCAACAAAAGTATTGATCCGATAAACAAGAGCGCAATCAAGAGCGCGTTAATATCAAAATAATTTCGATATTGATTTGCGTTATGCGCGACCAGATACGACGTACCCCACATCACCATCGCGGTGCCGGGAGGGTACTCGACCGAATTCGTTGCGCTGGAGTACGGCCACGTATGTGTTGTTAAACCACGCGCACTAAGGAGTGCCGGCAAATCTGAGTAACAGGCGTGCACATATTGATCTGGCACGCCCCAACCAGAATTTCGACAGTGATCGAACTTTGCAAAAGAGACCAAGGAAGCGAGAAGTGCGACAACCAGCGCTGTCTTGGTTGCGAACTTCATGAACTACTTCTTTTTAATAGTGAGCGGTGTGCTTTTTGCTTTAACCGGTGTGCGGGTAGGCGTCGGTGACGCCGTAATCGCAAGCGATGGATCCAAGGTAGGAACCACACCGACCATGGATTGCGCAGCAGTGCCACCAATATTTGCCGCTGGTGGAAAATCAACAACTGGTTGACCGGCGAGGGCTGCCTTTGTGTAGAGCGCCCAAATCTTTGCGGGGAAAGTTCCACCGGTTACAGATGGGACTCCACCAAGACCATTCAGTGAAAGCGTTGCATCATTACGGAACATACCTACGGTTGTCGCCATTTGTGGTGTATATCCATTGAACCATGCAGAAGCGTTATTGGTGGTTGTTCCAGTCTTACCTGCGCTTGGTCGACCAAGACCAGCAACCGATTGCGACGCGGTTCCGTATTGGGTCACCGCTTGCAACGCTGTCGTTAAATCAGCCATCACATCTGGCTGAAAGACTTGCTGTGCTTGCACGCTGCTTTGATACAGAACGCCGCTGTTATTACCAATCACTTCTTTAATGATGTATGGCTTGGCATAAATACCTTGTGCCGCAAATGTTGCATATGCCGCGGCTAGATCAATTACGTGCGGGCTTGCAACACCCAATGAAATGGAAGGTGTGGGCATCAACGCTACGTTGGCAGGAATTCCTGCGCGTCGTGCAACATCCAAAACTTTATCTGGGCCAACTTTGATACCGAGCGGAACATAAATCGTGTTCACCGATTCTGCGGTCGCTTTAATCAAACTGATATTGCCGTACTGCTCTTGGTTGTAATTGAAGACTGGGTATGGCTTACCGGCATCATCAAATACTTGTGGTGATGATCCATTCCAGACCGATGACAATGGGATTCCGGCTTCGAGCGCGGCGACTAATGTGAAAGGTTTGAAGGAAGAACCAGCTTGTGCAATCGCTTGCGTCGCACCATTTAACTGGCTGACTAAATAATCTTTTCCACCATAGAGCGCGAGAATTTCGCCGGAACCCGGACGAATCGAAACCAGACCGATTCGAAGATCAGGAATCTTGGTTGAATCTGGCAAGCCTTTATTAACAGCGTCAATCGCTGCTTGTTCCGCTGTCTTATCAATCGTGGTTTTGATGACATAGCCGCCGGTTTGTAATTGCTGATCGCTAAATCCCAGGTTTGCCAGCTCGTGCTCTACCCAGGAAACAACGTATCCGCGCGGACCCGAAAGCGTTCCGGCAGTAACGTGTGGTGCAAGAGTTGGGAACTTCATGTTCGCGCGCTGTCGTGCAGTGATCCACTTGGCTTTCGCCATTTGATCGAGCACGTATGCCCAACGATTATGGAGACGAAGCGCGTTGGCGGCGCCATAATAAGGATCGTAATAACCAGGACCATTCAAAATCGACGCAAGAACTGCTGCCTGCGAAACGTTAAGTTGATTTACGGTGCGGTTGAAATAGACCTGAGATGCGGTCTGGATTCCATATGAGCCGCGGCCAAAATAAATGGTGTTGAGATAATTTTCGAGGATTTGATCCTTCGACATCTGACCTTGCAATTTCATCGCAATCACAATCTCTTTTATCTTGCGTGAGATTGTTTGACCAGAGTTTAAGAAAGCGGTTTTTGCATATTGCTGTGTGATTGTGGATCCACCTTGGAGCGAACCACCACGCAAATCATTAAAAATAGCGCGCGCCATACCGGTGGGGCTGACCGCGGATTCGTTATAGAAATTGCGATCTTCTGCCGCCAAAACAGCGCGGCGAACCTGTAATGGAATATCGGCCAACTTAACAATTTGTCGGTTCTCGGCGCCGATTCGACCAATCTCGCTGCCATCGGCGTACTGAATGATGGTGGATTGGGTATTAACAAATGCCTTGGGATCCGGAATCGAGACTGTGAAATATGCGTAGGTGAAAGCAAGAACACCAAGAATAAATCCGCCGCCAATACCAAAGATTGCGGTGCGGGTGGCATACAGCTTTAAAGACTCCCGGTCGAACTTCAATTGCGGTGCTTTAAGCGCGGCCATGGTTTAAGGCTACCGTCTGCCGCGTGGCGTGTACCAAGCCTTCGTTCGACCCACGGGCCGTTTTCCGTCCGAACTCAGCGTGGTCGGCTTTGATTGCGTCTGATTCACCAAACGCTCATGCTTCTTTATATATGTAGCATCAAAATCATCATCTTCGAGCGTGTGCTGGCGACGTGGCGCCTTTCGCTCTTTGCCATCGCCTAATAAGAATGAATAGATCAAATGGTTCCATCCGCAGTCCAGGCAAATCTCCACCGTGTAGACCCGGAACTCACCGTATTCGTTCTCCATCTCCTCGAGCTCAGGCAATGTCTTGATACGACCTGAGTACTGACCGAGTTGATCACCAAAGACATATCGCAATTCGCGGACTGGTCCACGGGCACAGACGGGGCACTCTCGGTTAGTGAGATCTCCGTGATACTGCGCGCCCCGACGGAGATAAGGATCGGCATCACATGCATCCATCGCCGATGCGGCGCCACGTTGAATCGCCATCAAAGTGGCACGGCGGTCCAATGAATAATCGATTTCATCGCGACGTGACCACATAATGGCTAAGAATAAACCTTCCGGGATAACTACGCTCGGCTGGTGAACAAGTTCCGGACGCTCTTGGCCATTCGTTGGTGGGGCCAAATAACCGATGGAATTTTCCAATCCGCTCTTGCTTCGTTTGTACTTTTCTCGCCTGAGCGTCAACCAAACGCGGTTGCTGCTGCGTTGGCCTTTAGCGTGGTTTTGTTGCCGTATTCCGTAGTCGGGCCATTTGCAGGAATTTTTCTGGATCGTTTTAGCAGACAACGAATTCTTGCTATTTCCAATCTTGCTCGCGCGCTGACTTTGATTGTTATTGCAATTTTGATCAAGAGTGGTTCGACCGGATTGTTACTGACGCTCTTTGTCTTGATTGCATTTGGAATTAACCGATTGATTCTGGCGGGACTGTCGGCTGGTTTACCGCTGGTCATTGAACGTCATCGATTGATTGGCGCCAATGCGCTGGCGGTCACGGGTGGAACAATCGGTGTAGTCATCGGTGGTGGAATCGGTATCGGCGCAAAGAATCTTCTTGATCGCCTCCACAAAAGCGATTTCTCTGACTTTATTGTTATCTTGGTTGCAGCGCTCTGTTATCTCATCGCCGCATCACTGGCGATGCGATTGAAGTCCGCTGATATTGGACCGCATGAACATGAAATCACCGAGAACGCCGGCATCGCAGAAATCCGCGCCGGCTTTGCGATTCTGCGCAATCACTCTGATGCGCTGCGGGGAATTTTTGCAACCGCGATTCAGCGCGGTGGATTAACATCGTTGACCTTGATGGGTTTGTTGTTAGAACGTAATACCTATCATGCTCCTTCAAACCCAGATGCGGGGTTAAAGGGTTTCGCTTTTGCGCTCGCGATTGCTGGTGTGGGAATCGGCATTGGTTCATTCATCAGTCCATTCTTAGTCGCGCGCTTTGGACGACATCTCTGGATTCGGATCTCGTTGGTTTCGGCAATCCCATTCTTAATTCTCTTTGCACTCTTCGGTCACGAATGGCTACTCATTACAACCGCCTTCTTTGTCGGACTCTTTGGACAATCAGTAAAAGTCACTAACGATGCCTTGGTGCAATCACGAATAGATGACGAGTTCCGTGGCCGCACCTTCGCTTTTTATGACGTGGTTGTAAATGGCGCAATCGTTGCGGGGGCCTTATTGGCCGCGGTTATCTTGCCTAAATCCGGTACCTCTCACATCTTGCCGTTGGTGATGTCCGGCGTTTACGCGCTCACTGCGATGAGGTTGTTGGGTACTAAGCGTTTTTATTCGCTTCCCACCACTTAAGCAGTTCGGCGGTAGCGCGTTCTTCACCGAGTGGACCTTGATCCAGGCGTAAATCCAATAGATATTGGTATGCCTTGCCTACCAACGGCGATGGCTTGATTCCCAATATCTGCATGATCGCACCGCCATCTAAATCTGGGCGAATCTTGTTGAGCTCTTCTTCCGCCATCAATTCAGCAATCCGCTTTTCCAGCGAATCATATGAAGCAGCTAAAGCGGCGGCTTTACGTTGATTTCTGGTCGTGCAATCCGCGCGAGTCAGAACATGCAAATGTTCTAACAAATGATCGGCATCCCGAACATAGCGACGAACCGCAGAATCGGTCCATTCACCGGATCCATATCCGTGGAATCGAAGGTGCAGAAAAACTAGCTGGGTTACATCCGCAATTATTTCATTGCTAAATCGGAGCGCGCGCAACCGTTCTTTTGTCATTCTCGACCCGACGACTTCGTGGTGGTGGAACGAGACTCCGCCACCTGGGATCAGCTCGCGCGTCTTTGGCTTACCAACATCGTGCAATAAAGCGGCAAGACGAATCACAAGATTAGGACCGCCCAATCGATCCTCGTGTTGAATTGCTAGTTCCAACACCGTCAATGTGTGTTCGTAAACATCTTTGTGGTGGTGGTGTTCATCAATCTCTAACCGCAACTTTGGCAGCTCGGGCAAAATCAAATCTGCTAAACCAGACTCAACCAATATGAGCAGTCCCAATCGAGGATTGTTGGACATGATGATCTTCGTAAATTCATCACGAACGCGTTCTGCCGAAATAATGGAGATTCGTCCCGCCATATCGCTCATCGCAGTTGCGACTTCAGGATCTATCTCAAAATTCAATTGTGCGGCGAATCGTGCAGCGCGCATCATCCGCAATGGATCATCAGAGAATGAATCTGTTGCCTTACCGGGCGTGCGTAAGACTTTCCGCGCCAAATCGTTGATGCCGCCATGCAAATCAATAAAGGTTGGTGGGTTGGTTGTTAGCTCTAACGCCATCGCGTTGACCGTGAAATCACGGCGCAACAAATCACCTTCGATCGAATCACCAAAATCAACATCGGGCTTACGGCTATCAGGGTCGTAACTCTCGCTGCGGTATGTGGTGACTTCGATTGTTATTTCGCCAACTTTTGCTGCGATCGTGCCAAAAGCGGCGCCGGTATCCCAGATCGCATCTGCCCATTTCTTGAGAATTTTCTTACTGTCTTCTGGGCGGGCATTTGTCGTGAAATCTAAATCGTTACCGAGCCGACCCAAGATTGCGTCACGAACGGGACCACCAACAAGTGCGAGCGTAAAGCCAGCTTGTGCGTATAAATCTGCGAGTTCTGCCGCGATCGGCGCGCGAGCTGAGAGCTCTGCCATTGCGATATCTATCGCAACTGAACGCGGATCAACGGCTGTCACAACAGGTAAGGCTAGTCCTTAAGCCGAGCGAGTACCCTTATCTCATGACCACGGCACCTGGTGCGGGTGGCGAAGCTAAACGGAAAAAACGTCGTCGACGTCGCCCGGGCGGCCCACACTCACCACAAAATTCTGCACGTTCAACTACCGGCACTGAGGGTGGAAAACCCGCGCAACAAAAACCGCATCGGCCGATGAAATACCCAAAGCGCGTTGATGAAGTAAGCGCAGGCGGATTAGTCATTGATACGACCGGCACCAAAGGCCTATTGATTGGTCGCCGTGATCTCAAAGATACGAAACAAGAGCGCCTGCTCTGGTCATTGCCCAAGGGACATATTGAAGCCGGCGAGACTCCAGAACAAGCCGCGATTCGTGAAGTAGCTGAAGAAACTGGCATCACAAGTGAAATCACCAAGTCGCTCGGCGTTATTGATTTCTGGTTTATGGCTGGTGGCAAACGAATTCATAAGACCGTACATCACTATCTCTTCCGTGAAGTCGGTGGAACTCTCCAACCACAAATCACAGAGGTGGACGATGTGGGCTGGTTCCCGCTAGAAGAAATCGTCAGCAAACTTGCCTATCCAGATGAGAAGAAGTTAATTGCAAAGTCTGGTGATCTCACCGCATGAAAAGAATTGTGCTCGCTATTGGATTATTTATTGCATCCCTTGTCATCGCTCCCGCAGCTCACGCCGGCACAATCATCACGATTACCGCACCAACTCATCGCGAACTCGACGGAAAGTTTTTAGACGATCAACTAGCAACCGATCTGGCCTATGGCGGTTCACTCGGACAACTTGTTTTCACACCGCCTCATGGTTTGCGGGTGTGGGAGATTGATCCCGCACTGATTGATGATGCACAAGCGATGGCAGCTGGTTATCAACTAGTCGATGGCACAAATGGTGCTGGGGCTCGCGTAGCAAAAGTCTGGCTCAGTCAACTGCGTGCAATAACTGCTGGCGATCAAATAATTGCCTTGCCATACGGCTCGCCATCCGGTTATTGGATTCAAAATTTACTTCCGCACGATACAAATTATTTTCTGAAAATTAGCGCCGATAAATTACAGGCATTTTTCAATCAGCCGATAACCCCGTCTGCTGGTTACCCCAGCTCACTTGGGTTCACATTAACAAACGCGGAGAAGCAATCATTTATGGATTTGCGCGGCACATTGCTTGTAAATGGCAATTTCATGTTGTCGAGTGAGCTCCAGAATTACAAATTGCGAATGGCTGCAATTCTCAACCCAGATCTTGATCCAGCACGTCGCGCATTCTTGGGTCGCGATAACGAAGCAACTTCTTTTCAGTTAGCCAAGAAAATCCATCTTTCCAGCGGACGTTTCACTATCTCAACGACGCATCAAAAGCTGCCGATTACCGTCTCTAATGACTTCAATGGTCCGGCCAAGGTCGCGCTCGCCATCAACCCTACGAATGGAAAAATTGAGGCGACCACACCTGCGCCAGTCCTCATTCCTGCTAAATCTAAGGTGCAGATCCTTATTCCGATTCAAGTTCTGACTTCTGGTCAATCAGGTCTCGAGATTCAAGCAACAACGATTGCTGGTGACTCATTAGGTGACTCAGTTATTTATCCGCTCTCGCTATCGGTGATTAGCCCTATCGCAACCTGGATCACCACCGGCGCAGCGATTCTGCTCTTTGCAGTAGCGATTATTCGTAACGGCCGCAGATTTATTCGCTCTCGTCGAAAGGGAAATGTAGATGAGTGACGAGGCGCTACTTAAATCTTCATCGGTGATGGCGATTGGAACGATTGCTTCGCGAATCACTGGTTTGATCCGTGGTCTGCTCTTGGTGGCCGTGCTTGGTACAACCTTGCTTGGAGATACTTTTAACGTCGCCAACACGATGCCCAATATTCTCTACAACCTCTTAATCGGTGGGGCGTTGACCGCGGTCTTTGTTCCACAGATCGTTCGGTCTACTCGTGACGCTGATGGTGGAAACGCTTTCATTTCTCGTCTTGTTACGGCGACAACAGTTTTACTCTCTGCGCTGGTTGTCCTCTCGGTTCTTTTTGCCCCGCTTCTTGTTCGCGCTTTTGCCACTGAATACGTGGGTCGTCCAGAATTTCATTTAACCGTTGCGTTCATGCGCTATTGCTTGCCACAAGTTCTCTTCATGGGTTTATTTGCGCTCTATAGCCAGATCGCCAATGCCAAAGAACGCTTTGGCCCCATGATGTGGGCGCCGGTACTCAACAACGTTATTGCAGGCATAGTTTTCGTCTTTTTCTTGAAAGATGCTCACAAGATTTCGGTAGGGACTATCTCGTCATCAACGGTCGCTTGGTTGGGACTTGGCACAACCGCGGGATGGGTCGCACAAGCGCTGATTTTGATTCCGGTTGTTCGCAAGACCGGTATAAAGATTTCACCACGATTTGATTGGCGCGACTCGGAGATGAAGAAATCACTTCATCTCGCTTCATGGACCTTGTTGTTCGCCGCAATCTCGCAAATTAGTTATTTGATTACCGTCAATCTTTCGACCCGTGCCGCAGTGCAAGCGGCAAAAGCGGGCATCACCACTGGTGTTGGTTTTAGTCCGTATAACAACGCGCTCTTTGTCTTCATCTTGCCGCACTCTGTCGTGACGCTTTCTATAGTGACTGCGCTCTTGCCACAAATTTCCGCGATGGCTCAGGCACGCAATCCACACTTGGTTCATGATCAGCTAGTGCGCGCAATGCGCCTGGTTGGCGTTATTACAGTGCCAAGCTCGGTCGCATTCTTCTTGTTTGGTCCAATCATCACTCGTGCGCTCTTTCATGGAATTCCTGATGGCGACGCGCAATACATCGGCAAAGTGTTGGCAGCGATGGGTCTTGGTTTGATGCCGATGAGTATCAACCTGATCGCGCTTCGTGGGTTGAACGCCTATGAGAACGTTAAATCTCAGGTCTTCTCCAACCTGGTCATGAATGTGATTGGTTCGCTGCTCTGTGTTCTTGCAGCAGTTGAGCTCAAGCCGCGCTGGGTCACGGTTGGGTTAGGTGGGGCGTTGGCCTTCAGTTACTTCATTGGTGCGTGGATAACGATTCGCTCGCTACGGAAATTTGAGATTCACATCAACATACGCGAGGTGGTCGGTTTCTACGCCAAACTCTTTGGGATTGCCTTCTTGGTTGGTTTCCCGATCCATATCTCGCAGCGCCATCTGCCGGGCGGGAATATCCTCAAGTTGATTGAGGTTCTAGGAATTAGCGGGATTGGCTACTTGGCGCTTGCAAAGCTTTTGCGAATCGCTGAAGTCACAGGTGTCCTACAGCTCCTGCCACTGCGCAAAAGATAAGGTTGCCAAATGGAAGAAATTCACGAACTCGTCATTGTTGGCTCTGGTCCGGCTGGATATACCGCCGCAATTTATGCTGCTCGCGCTGAATTAAAGCCAATCATTTATGAGGGTTCGGTAACCGCTGGTGGCGCGTTGATGAACACCACTGAAGTCGAAAACTTTCCGGGCTTTCCTACCGGCATCATGGGTCCAGATTTGATGGATAACTTGCGCAAGCAAGCTGCTCGGTTTGGAGCAAACTTGATTACCGATGACATCGTTGAAATGAAGCTGGATGGCGATGTAAAGACGCTCGTCGATGGATCCGGCAATACTGTTAAAGCAAAGGCAGTTATCTTGGCGATGGGCTCTGCTTATAAAGAAATTGGCCTCCAGAACGAGAAGCGGTTATCTGGCCGCGGTGTTTCATGGTGTGCAACATGCGATGGTTTCTTCTTCAGAGAGAAGGAGATTGCCGTTGTTGGCGGCGGAGATTCTGCAGTCGAGGAAGCAACCTTCCTGACAAAGTTTGCAAGCAAGGTTTATCTCATCCATCGCCGCGATTCGTTACGCGCGTCAAAGAT
>Ga0208379_1001163_pt1 | contig 10437 bp, 17 predicted proteins | sample CryBogCBE02Aug07_FD_184559 | JGI IMG/M metagenome (GOLD analysis project Ga0208379, IMG submission 184559) | Freshwater microbial communities from Crystal Bog, Wisconsin, USA - CBE02Aug07 (SPAdes) | ecosystem: Environmental > Aquatic > Freshwater > Lake | place: Crystal Bog, Wisconsin, USA... | reverse complement strand
CGTCTCAATCACGTTCGCCATCATAACAAGGTAAGAAGCCCAAACGTCCGTTACCGTTGCCGTCTCGGTCACCGCAGCCTGAATCACATTCGAGGGTGTAACGCTATCCGTTACAGTCGCCGTCTCCGCCACAGAAGCAGGCAAAATAAGCTGGGCAGCATTAACATCCGTGACCGTAGCAGTCTCAGTCAACGAGTTGTTGTAAATATTACCACCGAACTGGGAGTCAGTCACAGTGGCCGTTTCGGTCAGCGTCGGGTTAAAGATCGCCTGCACCGATTCAGAATCCGTTACTGTCGCCACCTCAGTTACAGAAGCGCCCATCACGTTGGAAGGCGTAACCGTATCTGTGACCACAGAGGTCTCACTGACCGACATGTTCATTGTCAGGGTAGCAGAGTTGGCATCAGTTACTGTTGCCGTTTCAGATACGCTACTGGCGTAGACCACGCCCCCAGTTTCAGACTCAGTCACCGTAGCGGTTTCTGACACTGACATACTCATTGTCAGCGTATTAGTCGGGGTATCTGTAACAGTCGCCACCTCAGTGACGGCCATGCTCATGACGTTGGATGGGGTTTCTGTATCCGTTACCGTGGCGGTTTCGCTCACGCTCATGTTCATCACAAGCGTGTTGGATTCAGAATCAGTTACTGTTGCGGTTTCTGACACCGCGCTGGCGTAAACAGTCTGCCCCGATTGAGAAGTGGTTACTGTGGCTGTTTCGCTGACCGAGCTGGCAAAAGACTGAGCCGAGGATTCAGAGTCGGTAACAGTGGCTGTTTCAGAAGTCGAGTTATCAAAGACCGATCTACTCCAACCGGCCTGACCCCACCATCCTGACCCCCAGCCGCCCGTTGCCGACATGGGTTAAGCAGCCGCTAGGTCTGCCTCTGGGAACCAAGTTTGCTGTGGGTTACCTTCTGCATCAGTCCACTGCACAAGGTAGGAAATATTTCCAGCTGAGTCCAAACGCAGCTCTTCCACGGGGCCAGTAGGAATCGTAGCCACCAGCTTGACGACTTCGCCAACTTTGAAATTTGCAGCCATATCAAGTCCTTAGTTGTTGCCAGTCCAAGTAACGTTCAGCACGTCACCAGACAAAACCGAACGGGCAGTACCAAAACTACCTGCTGAGAACAGCGTGCCAGTCGTGCCAGAGATAGTGCTGTTGGTGGTCAAGAACGCACCGGCCACGGTAGCAGTACCGTTGATATTGAACGCAGTAGCAGGGGTAGAAATAGAACCAGTACCAGCAGTACCAGCGCCGCCACCAGTGCCAGTCGCGTTGGCGGTAAAGCCAGCAGCAGGACGAGTAGAGTTGGAATAAGCGGTAACTTCAGTCCAGCCAGCGTGAGAGGCCATCGTGTCGGCAGCGTTGTAGGTAGGGCCGGTGTTAACCAGACCCAAGTACCAAGCGGAAGTGTACGAAGAACCAGCAAAATACTTGTTCAACATATCAGCTTTACCGACGTTCACAACCAAGTTGGGGAAGTTCTCAACCCATTTGACGTTGCCTTCAGAATCGTAGCAGGTAGCGGTAAAACGACCGACGACGGTCATTTGTTCCTCGGCTTTTGTGCCAACAGTGACCGATGCGCTAGGGGCATCTTGGACATTCAGTGTTTCAACATGGTTCATGGTATTTCCTTATGCGCTCCGAATCAGCGCAGTTGAGTAAGTATTGGCTGGCATGGTTACCGTAAACGTATTGGTGCAGGTCTTATCCGCGCCAAAATCAATCACAGCAATCGAAGCATTGGAGGCCGTAGCATCATAAATCAAAGCACACCGTGCAGTAAAGGCTGCGGGATTCCAAACCACATTGGCAAAGTTAACGTACGCCACGCTGTTTGTTGCGTCGTAGCTAATTGTCACGCCCGTCATGGTTTGACCGCCAGCGGTGTAGCCTGTGCCTGATACTTCGTTGACCGAGGTATACGCAGTGGTGGTTTGATTTAAATTGGCGTTGCCGTTGTACAGCGCCATTTTGATGGTATCGGACGCAAGATTGAACTGACCGTTGTACAGCCCAACCTTGAAACTCGTCGTCTGACCTTGAAGGATTGACATTATGCGGCCTCAAAATGGTTCCACTTAGCGCGATTCAGCACTCGTGGGATAACCTGTAAATTGTTGGGGACATGGAGGCCGGACACAGTTTCACCTTGTAGTGGTACGCAGTGGTCTACTTCATACTGAATACCCAGCATTTTAGTCCGCAATGACGCAAGTGCATAGGCTTCTCGGATCAGCCACAAATCATCTTTTGTAAGCCATTTAGGTGTACGTTGCTTCTGAGCCCATTTGCGAAGTTTGGCAGCGGCTGAAGTAGCGCCGGGATTCTTTGCGGCCCATGCACGTTTACCTTGAGCTACTATGTCCTTGCGCTCAGTACGATACCACTTGTCATAGGCCAACTTCTTGGCACGCATCTCAGGGTCATTCCTGCGCTTTTCGGCTACTTTAGCATTACTCTTTAAGTAATTTGCTTTTCGTTTTTCTGGGTCAGCTGCGCGATATTTGCGAGTTTGCTCCCGCGAACATGCCACACAAGCGCCATTTACACGTCGATGCCCCTCTAATTCTGGGTGCTTTTTGCAGGGAGAACCATAGCAAGTGGGTAAACCCAACTGTTTGGCTTCTTGACGTGTGTACCGGATCATGTGACTTTTTGACGGTATTGGCCGTTTCTAAAACTATCTTGCCGTTCGAGGCCGTCGCCCAGACGTTTGGCTTGTGCAAGCGCTTCGTTGTACTTGGTGTTGTACAACTGAACCAAATCTTGTTCGCCCTTCATGAAGGTAATAGCTTCAACCAAAGCGCCATACAGCAATGCTGCATCGTAGTTGTCGCCAAGCCATGTCATGCCATTAGTCTGGTTCAGGCTGGCCGCGTTGGGAACAGTAACGGCAAACCCACCGCCACTGCCAAGGCTAATAGATAAAGAATCTCCCACGGCATAACCAGACCCTCCCGTTTCTAAACTGACAGAAGTCACCGCACCGCCGGACACCACAATATTTGCAGTAGCGCCGGAACCTGTACCACCAGTCAAAGCTTGGTTGTAATACGTTCCATTGGTATACCCTGAACCAGCAGTGAACGAACTGTTCAAACTGATGATAATGCCCGGAATGATCGACGGTGGGTAGAAGAAGTAGTGCAACTCAACACCGTAGTTTTGATCTGGCGTTGGGCCAACCATGAACGACAACTCATTAGGCTGTGCAGACTGAGGGCCAAAGATTGCGTAGTGGGTGGGGAAGCCTGTCACGCTGGGATACGGGAACGCTTCACGGATGAAGTTAACGTCCTTGTTCAGCAGGTACTGATACGGGCCTTGGAAAGTAGTTGTACCAGATACTGTACCAGTGTTGACGACGCTCAAGGTTATGTTTGTGCCATTGATTCCATACACCACCGCACCAGCGCCAATTCCTGTACCCGTGACGTTTTGTCCGATAGAGATTCCGCTGGCGCTTGCAACGGTGATGACATTTGTGCCAGACGTGCCAGTGGCCGTAGTACTCGCAGTCGAATATGCTGCCAAAGAATAAGTGGACAGATAGTCAGCCGGAGCAGAAAGGTAAGGATTCGAAGAACTAACAGTGCCAGTAACATTCTTGCGAAGCGACGGAAACTGAATTTCATTGTAAATCCGCTGTTCAGCTTGCTCAATGAACGTGTTGATGTCTACCGTAGAAAACGTGTTCTCGGTATAGTCTTGAACGGCAGTGACAAGCTGGTAGTAATTCATGCCATCGGGCCTCGTGCGTACAGACCTTTAGTGGCTGCGCCAGTGCCGCGAATTTTAACGCCTTTGGTCTCAACATCAGGATCGGCTGGGTTGCCCAAGCTTACGCGAGGGGTGCCTTGCTTCTCGGCGTCAGGGCGAAACTCGCCAGCTTTAAGCGTGTTGGGGTCTTTCAAGCTAGGCTGTTTGTTTGCAACGCCGTGGGGCTGAGCGTACTCCTCTGCGGAGCCCACTTCTTTGCCCATTTTTTTGTGGGAAAAAGTAGCCATTATTTGCTCCCGCCGCGCTGATTGTGCGCACGTGCCAGATTACGACCAACAGAACGCATGGCTTGACCGGTCACACCACCTTTTTTCAAAGTGATCTTTGTGCCTTTGCCGCCTTTGTGCTCTTGCTTGTCGTGCTCTTTGAACGCCTTTTTAATCAAAGCAACGTCCTGTTTTTTGTCTTTGGCTTCTTCCTTGCGCTCTTCAGCTTTGGATTCGCCCATCATTTTCTTAGCCATTTTCTACTCCTACGTAGTTGCAATCGTAACTGTACCAACACTCGTCACTGTTGCCAAGTAATTTGGCGTCAGTAATGCATCAAATAAACTGGCCCCGCCGATCGGGTTCCAGCCCCACTGAATGTCCCGCGAGCCACCAGAAGGGAACCCATTTGCATCCAATCCCGAAGCAACGTAGCTACGGTCAGGGCGTGGATTACGCAAACCTTGCGGATCATCCACAGGAAACTCGCCCAAGTGTAACTGTGGCTGATCTGGATCCCAACAGGTCGGGCACACCAAAAGCTCATAGTTCTTGCCCTTAATAACCTCACGACGCAAGACTTTTAGCGGGTAGCGAAAGTCGCACCGATCGCACTCGGCAATTGCATTCTTACCTGATGCGAATCTATTGCCCATTAATAGCTGTTCCCGATGTACATCTGGCGTGGCACAAAACGCACCGCGGCTTTCTCACGATCTTCGTCTGACGCCAACTGCCAAGCCTCATCATACTGCTGCTTGAGAATCTGGATGCGCGTGCCAGTATCTGGCGCGGGAGGCAGTTTCAAGATCAAGTAGTACGCAAGTCCGGCTACCATAGCAGGCAGAAACCGGAACGGGATGTCCATGACGTTAACACCGTTACCAGCATCTTGGGTGCGGCGCAAACGCCAGTAAGCAAACTGATACTGCTGAGCCCCGTCTGGAATAGGCCACACCGTCACTGAGGGCAGGTATTGGATACTCACTGGGGCAGCTACGGCGTGTGAGGCGGCAGTAGTGTTGTTCTGACCACGGGCGCAGGTGTTAATCGTGTTGCCCGAGATGTACTGATAAAAAATAACTTCACTGTCGATCAACACAAAGCCGTAGGCGGGTAGGCCAACAGTCGATGTCAGCGTAATGGTCGTGTCAGTAGCTGACGCTGCGCTCGCAACAGTGATCGTAGTAGGACTTTGCTGCGCGTCTTGGCGATTGACCAGAACCTGAATGGGACGAGCCTGTTGCAACTTGTTGGGCAGCGTAGCGTAGGTAGAAACACTAATACGCGTGATCGTCAAATCGGCTTGGTTGCTGGTGCTGTTGGCCTGAGTACGAATAACGTGTTCAAGTAAGTCCACCGTGTCTGACGGCAGCGCGTAGGTAGATTGGCCTTGCGCAAGAGTGATGACCCCTTGATCCATCGTCCACATGTTGACGCCTCGATTGGCCCAGTCAGCAAACAACAGATTAAGGGAGCGACGCGCTGTGCGCAGATCGTAACCAGAACGCAGCTCAGAACCCGCACGCTCAAAGGCTTCCTCAATGATCTCGGTCAGTTGAGGGTTGTAGACTGCTCCGCCTGACGTGACAAGGTTAGCCATAGTAGTAGTTCCTTAGCAGGTCTGTTATACCGCCATTGTAATAGTGGATGACACCGCCCGCTGCAAATGAATTACCGCCACCCGAAGGCATACCACCCGAAGGCATACCACCCGAAGGCATACCACCCGAAGGCATACCACCCGAAGGCATACCACCCGAAGGAGATCCGCCTGAAGGCATCCCCCCAGAGGGCGTGCCCCCAGAAGGTGCACTACTACCCCCGCCCAAATCAACAGTCTCGCCTGTTGATGGGTTGAACATAAGCGTTTGTCCTTGCGGGCCTTGGTAAAAAACGTTACCTGAAGCGGGGTCTGTTACGGTAACTGTTCCTGCAGGTGGACCGCCGGGATTCTGATTTGGCCCAACGCCAGCGCCGGGGGCTGATGATGTGCCATTTCCAAGTCCGCTTCCATTCCCTTGTCCGTCACCTTGGCTCGGATTATTTTGTCCGTCACCTTGGCTCGGATTATTTTGTCCGTCACCTTGGCCTTGACCCTGCCCATCACCCTGCCCATCACCCTGCCCACTACCTTGGCCTTGTCCGTCACCTTGACCGGGATTCGCTGGGCCAGCAGGAGTTGGTGCAGGTGCAGGTGCAGGTGCAGGTGCAGGTGCAGGTGCAGGTGCAGGTGCTTGTTCAATTGGCTGTTGAACAGGTTGTACAGGTTGTTGTTCAACCGGTGGAGGTTGCTGAATTGGTTGTACAGGTTGTTGTTCAACCGGTGGGGGTTGATACGGATTTTGAATCGGCGCAACAACTGGTGGCGGTTGATACGGATTTGGCAGCGTTTGCACTGGCTGCTCTGGAGGTTGCTGAACTGGCGTTTGAACCGGCTGTTCAGGAGGTAGTAGCGTGGTTATCCCGCCGCCAGTAGGTCCTGTGTTTGTTGGTGGTGGCAATACTGTAGTGATACCGCCACCGCCGGGATTAGAAACAGGTCCGGGCTGACCACCTGTAGGGCCATTAGTACCATCCCCTGAACCATCCCCTGTGCCATTACCGGGGCCATTACCGGGGCCATTACCGGGGCCATCTCCTGTAGTTGGAGGCGCAACCACGGGGGGATTTACTATAGGCGGAGCTGCTACAGGAGGAGCTGCTACAGGAGGAGCTGCTACAGGCGGATTTATAGGTGCAGCTGGTGGTTGTTCTGGTGGTACGCTAATACTGACTGTGCCGCCGGGAGGTTCTACCGGAATGGGTGGCTCTTCCGGAGGCTTATCAATTGGAGGATCTTCTGGAGGGGCGCTGCTTGTGCCACCGCCGGGCTCTGATGGGGGCGAAGGTGGGCTTACTGGGCTAACGGGGGCTATGGGAAAACTACCACTTGCTTCTCCGCCGCCAGTGACTGGCGCAGATGGTGAAATAGCAAAATGATATGCGTTTGCTACCGCCGCGTCTTGCCCTGTTGGGGCGTGGTAAGTCCAATCTTGGTTACCGCTGTTCATCCAGTTGTTGGCGATGTTGCCTTGGATGTTTGCTGCAAGATCTGCCAAGCCGCCGTCGTCAAAACGTCGGACAGATCCGCCGTGGGCCATTTTAATCGTGCCCGAGCTTCCGTCTACAGACTTCTGAGTATCCATTAGGGCGCCGGGTTGATAAAAACCGGGCTGATTCTCCTCATGGGCAAACGAAGCCCGCATATTATCGGGCTGCTGGTGTACTCCTTGTAAGCCATAAGCAAGCGGATTTTGTGGTGTTTGGATAAGGGTGGGGTCTTGCTGTTGTGGCATGCCCCCACCAACCCAATTTGTACTCCCAACTATTTGGTCTGGTGTTTGGTATACCGGCTGATACATGCCGCCGGGTTGATCCATTTCTAATGTTGATACTGCTATTGGTTGCGGCGCTTGCTGCTGCTGCCAATTTAATGTTTCGTGCTGGAATAATGGTGGCTGTTGTTGCAGACCACCACCTAGCCCAGTAAAACCTAGCATCTGTTGCCTGTTGCCAGACGATTGCATTTCTCGTTGATAACGCTGGGCATCAGGACTTTCCTGAACAGCGTCGTTAGGGTATCTCTGTGCGTAGTCTTTGTATGCGTTGTACGCAGCCAACCCGCTTGGGTCGTTTATTGGCGGTGGTGAAGCTATCGGAGCTTGTTGCGCGTCTGAGGGAGCTTGATAGCCAAAACCGCCTTGGTTCTGCCACGGATTGTTAGCGCCCCAGATGTCGTTTTGACCGTTGCCGTTGGTGCTTTGGTTAATGTTGTTATGGTTGAACCCGTTCATGCCGCCCATGCTGGCCCAGCCGCCACCACCTTGTGGCCCCCATGAGGGTTGCTGTCCACCCATAAAAGGGTTATCAAAACCCTGACCGCCAAAGCCATTACCGAAACCCTGACCGCCAAAGCCATTACCAAAGCCTTGACCGCCAAACCCCTGACCGCCGAAGCCGCCACTGAGTTGACCGCGTGAACCTTGATAGCCGGACGAACCAAAGCCGGAGCCGTAACCAGCCCCGCTACCGCCGCTGCTATTACCAGCACTGCTTATATCACTAGCCAGTTGCTGGAAGTCAGCCGCAAGTCGTCCGCCACCACCGCTCATTTTTTCAAGCCCTTGAGCGTTTGCGCAAGTCGGGCTTGTTTACCTAGTGTGCCAGAAGACTTGGCTGCTTTAGCCAGCTTCTTGGCGGGGATAGGTTCCCCTGCTTTAGCACCTAACTTCTCCCGAAGAGCGCCGGGATGTTTGATGGCTCCGGCGATCCAGTTCTTGGTCGTGCCGCCTTTGGCGTACAACGCGACATCGTTAGGGTTGTCCTTACGATGAATCGTCTTCTTGCCGGGCATTTTAGACGGGGCAATCGCCCCCATACCGCGTGAAGCCATCATATTTCACCTTAGCAAATAGTGCCTTTGGTCAAGCCGCGAGTAGCAATGCCGTCTGCGCGAGCAGAAGCAGAACCGCCTTTAGCCATCTTTTTGGTTTTGCCGCCACGCTTCATAGAAGTAGGAGCGGGGCCGGGCATGCCCATAGCAGCACCGCCGCCGGGAACACCGGCAACAGGAGCGCCGCCCTGTTGTGCGCGAGCTGCCAGAGCAGCCATCATTTGAGGGTTTATTTGTCTACGCATTACATGAATCTCCCTTTGGTGTGACCTTTGGTAGCAATACCATCGGCACGTTTAGACGCAGAAGAACGGGTCATTCCGCCCTTTGCCATTTTCTTGACTTTACCACCACGCTTCATGCCGTCGTCTGACGACACAGGGGCGCGGGAGACGTAGTTACGAGACAGTGCCTCGTTACCTTCTGGATTTGCGTTCATCGCCGCTTGTGAGCGACCGACGTTGGCAGCAAGCGCATTTTTAGCTGCTTGAGAAATGCCGGGGTTTTGGTTGGCTGCATCCAACATGTTTTTGTATGCAGCCAAATTGTTACCTGCTTCCTCTGTTGCGGCGTCCCGTGCTTTTGGACGGTACGGGCTAGCAGAAGGAGCTAGATCGGTGGTATAGCTTTTACCGTTAAAAGTAAAAGTTTTGTCGCCAGCCGCACGTGCATCGCGAAATGCTTGACCAAAAGCGCTGAGTGCCATAGCTGACTCCTTATTTACGGGTCATGCCGCCACCGCACATAGCTTTCACGTGTTCGTGATGCAGCTTGTGACCAGCAGCGTGTTGTTTGAAGTGGTGATGATGCATTTTATGGCCGTCACCGCCGTAGTGCTTTTCCATGTGATCCACATGGTGTGCGTGAGAAGGAGTTTCTTCCTTCATGTTCTTCATGTCTTCGTGTTTCATGTCAGCTCCTTACTTGGTTTTGCCGCCGCGTTTCATGCCGGTTGTGCTACCAGACATTTTGGGTTCCATTGCACGGGTACGTCCACGCTCTTGGATGCTGTGTTCGCCGTGAGCGCGTTTACCACCTTCGGTAACTTTGCCCATTTTGGCGGTTGTCATGCCCTTGCTTTGATCTTTGGTTTCCATACCAATCGTATCGCCGCCCATAGCCATAGCCAAATGGTGATGAGCCATCATCATGTGATGCTTGGGAGTTAATTTAGTCATATCGCCACCTCTTGAGAATTTACGGCCTTTGTCTGCCGCGTTAAAGTCTTTTCCCACAGACTGTGGGATACCCACCTTTTTGGCAAAAGCGGCATTGTGAGCCACCGCTGCCATCAGATTGTGTTGAGCCTTGCTCGTGCTTGGCATTTTACTTACCAATCCACATGTGCGCCATATGCGTAAACATTGCGCCAACCGCGCCCGAAGCGCCGCCAATCCACATTAAAGTCTTCCAGCCGCCTTTGGCCTCAGACAACGTAGCGTTAATGGCAGCGATCGTGTTTTTGATCTCGGCGATGTCGGCTTTCATGGAGTCCATGTCAGCTTGCAAATGCGCAATGTCGGCGGCGTGTGTAGCCAGTTCTCTGGCGGTTTGAATAGCGTCGTCACTCATATTAGCACTTCCAAGCCCGCAGGCTTTTGTTAATCCGGGAGTTTGGGTCTTTCGCAGTCTTCTCGGAGGTAAGTTTCTTCTTCATGCCTTCCATCCGTGCACAGAAGCTGTCGCGCCTTTTTCCGCCCTCGGGTTGGGGAGCTTTTAAATTCATCCCTTGCTTCTTGGCGGAGGCGCGCCCTTTCGCGTTCAGACCTCCGTTCGGATTCTTCCCTTCTTTCCTTTGCCATGCTGGTGATTTTGCCATGATTAGCTCACGGAGTTAGCGATCAAATAACCTTCTTGCGAAACCGTTAAGGCCGCAGTACCGGTGCTGACTTTTGCTTGCAATTGGATGTCCGTTTTTTCCGCCACGGCACGGGGCATAACCCGTTGCGTATGGTAGTTGTTTGTAAACGGCGCAACAACAGTAACAGTGGATACAC
>Ga0208379_1001162_pt1 | contig 10439 bp, 16 predicted proteins | sample CryBogCBE02Aug07_FD_184559 | JGI IMG/M metagenome (GOLD analysis project Ga0208379, IMG submission 184559) | Freshwater microbial communities from Crystal Bog, Wisconsin, USA - CBE02Aug07 (SPAdes) | ecosystem: Environmental > Aquatic > Freshwater > Lake | place: Crystal Bog, Wisconsin, USA... | reverse complement strand
ATTATACCTGCTACTACTGCTATATACAATCTCGGTAACTCATCAAATCGTTGGGAAGCGTTATGGGTTGGCGGCAATTCAATAACATTCTCAGATCAAAACTATTCGTTTCCAGATCAAACATTAACTGTTGCTAACGGCGTATTTTACATTACAGACTCGCTTGAAACTAAACTTCAATCGAATGCTGGTCTTCAGGTTGGTAACTTTTTACTCCAAAATAACCACATACAGTTAACTAACTCTTCTGCAACATTTTATATCGGCACTGAACCAGCAACTGGTAATCTCGTCATCAATCGCCCAATAGTCGCCTATGCAACAGGAACAAACACAAATCCTACTTTTACTGTTGCAAGAAGTGGGCAGGTGTATATTAACACTCCAAATACAATTTTTACTAATTCTGCAGCCTTTGAAATTGTTGGAAGTAATACTGGCGTTTCTCAACCAAGAAACTTTACTGGAACATTGATTCAAGCAACAGCGCAAGATGGTCAGCCAGCTCGTATTGGTTTTGATGCTTTTGGTGCAAATACTTACGTGGCAATTGCTGGTCGTGGTGCTAGAGGAACAGTTACTTCTCCTGCAGGAACTCAGGCGAATGATACGATCATACGTTTGTCTATGCAGGGGTGGACTGCCGACAGCAACACTTATGCAGGTTCAATCGGTCGCATTAATATGCAGGCAGCCGAAAACTTTTATGCGGCTAATACTGGAACTAAAATTACGTTTCAATTGACTCCAGCTGGTTCTAATACAATTCAATCAGAATCTATTGCGTTTTATGCAAACGGCATAAGTTTAGCTAAAAATCCAAATTCTACCATTACGTTTAGTGATAATACCGTACAAACTACAGCTTATAAGCCTCCGAATGTAAGAATAGCAAATGTCATTTCAAACACAGTATTGATTGACTTTTCAACTGACAACTTTGTTCATATTCATACCAATCAAGGAACTGTTACAGCTAACTTACAAAATTTGACAGCTGGTAAGGTGGTCGAACTGTTTATCTTTAATAATGTTGGTGGCACACAACAGTTTAATCATAGCGTAAGTTCGACACAGGCTACAGGCGGTCAGTCTTTTTATCTAAGTTCTCACAATACAATGTATGTTAAGTATTTTTGTTTAGATGGAACGGCTAACAACACCTTTGTGGCTGCAATAACATAAGCAATTTTATAAATAAAAGGTCAGCAGAAAGCTACGGCAATCCTGCAAGTTCTTTGGTCAGCCCACGGGAAACCCAAAATGCAAAATGAAGATACCAGTCTCCAATCTAGTCCTCAGCTAGCACTTCGCGAACAAAACGGGGGTGTCGTAGCCCTGTCTGGCAAACAAATCGTATCTCTATACAAGAAATCCGAACAATCAGGTATTCCTTTCGATACTTTAAAAGAAGTATACGAGAGAGGTTATGCCGTTGACCTATCAGAACAAGCAGCTTATAATAGAGTTAACTCATTTATAGCAGGTGGAGCAGCAGCAGATATGGATAAAGATTTATTAGAAAAGCGTGGTCTTTGGGATAATATCTGGGCTAAGCGTCGCCGAATCGCTCATGGTTCTGGCGAGCATATGCGTAAGCCTGGATCAAAAGGTGCACCAACAGATGCAGCTCTTAAAGCTTCTCAAACAGAAGCAGCTGATCCATGCTGGGATGGTTATAAGCAAGTTGGTATGAAAATGAAAAAAGGACGTCAAGTTCCTAATTGTGTACCAGAAGCAGCTAATCCTGCGCAACAAGCAGCTATTGCTATCGCAATGAAGAAAGCTCACAAAAAACCACATAACGAAGAATATACTGGTTCAGAAACAGTTTCAAACAATTCAGATGATCCATCTAGTCGTTTCATTGGCACTACATCACTGACCAATGTTTATAAGAACGCAACTCCTGGACAATCTGTTACAAAAACAATTAAGAAGGTTGTCAAAGAAATGACAATCCGCGACGCAGCTGGTCATAAACATAAGATCGGTAAGAAGCCAGTTCGTGAAGTTGATGGTAAAATTCATATGGAATATCCAGGTAAAAGCAGCAGCTCTGGTGGAGGCGGTAAATGATTCGTTTTAGAGACTTTTCAGAAGCTATGGATCATAGCAAAGATCATGAAGCAGTAGCTGAATTAAAAGCTGCTTTGATGGCAAAAAAAGATATGCTCCAAAAAGCAGATAAAGATCAAGTGTATAATACAATCAATGATATTATGACACGAATTGCGAAAGCTCATAATATCAGCGGTCAAGAAATCCACGATATGTGGACTAAGAAGTATAAAGAAATACCAGATACTTGGATTATGAATGAAGAGAACTGGCAACATTCAAAGTATAAAAGCGACAAAGGTGGATTGACTAAATCTGGTGTTATGGCTTATCGCCGCGAACATCCAGGCAGTCATCTTCAAACAGCTGTTACTACAAAACCTTCTAAGTTGAAGAAGGGTTCAAAAGCAGCTAATCGTCGTAAGTCATTCTGCGCTCGCATGAGTGGCATGAAGAAAAGATTAACATCAGCTAAAACTGCGCATGACCCAGATTCACGCATCAATAAGGCTCTTAGAAAATGGCACTGTTAACATTTAAACAGTATATTGAAGAAGGTAAAAAAGGTACACTACACGTTGTTGATATTGATGATACTTTGTTTCATACAACGGCTCGTGTTGGTGTAAAGAATGCAAAAGGTAAGATAATCAAGTATTTGTCTAACTCCGAGTTTAACAATCATAAACTGAAGCCTGGACAGAGCTACGATTATAAAGAATTTAAGAATGCTAAGAAGTTTCATGATGAGTCGAAGCCTATTCATCCAATGATTAACAAGGTGAATAAGATTCAAAAGAATGTGTCGAAGCATCCAAATAGCCGAGTGATTATCAATACTGCTCGAGCTGATTTTGATGACAAGGATAAGTTTTTAGACACGTTTAGAAAGCAAGGCGTAGACATTGACAAGATACATGTTCATCGAGTTGGTAACATGACTGGACCCGATAATGCTGCATCTAAGAAAGTCAAAGTGGTTAAACAATATATCGACCAGCACAGTCATAAGAAAGTTATTATGTATGATGATAGTAAAACCAATCTTGAGGCTCTGCTAAATATGAAAAAAGAATACCCCGATGTGAAGTTTATTGCATTTCACGTCAAACCTAACGGAACTATGAAAAAGTATAATGGAGAAAAATGATGGATCAAAATGTTATTTTAATTGCAATTTTTGTTGTTGGCGCTATTGCTCTTTTTTTGGCTATGTTCCAGAAGAAAGAAGTAAAAGTCGAAACAAAAGAAGAAGAATTGAAAGCTGAAACAGCTGCCGTGATTGAAAAGATCAAAGCTCCTGCTAAGAAAAAGGCACCAGCTAAGAAGCCAGCTGCCAAAAAGAAAAAAGAAGTTGCTGCTCCAGCACCAGTTGAAGCGCCAGCTCCTGCTAAGAAGACAAGAACAAAGAAAGCAAAAGTAAATGGATGAGCTTATCGAAGATATGAAGGTGTGCTTGGCGACAACGTTCGCCTTCTATCTTAAAGCACACAACTTTCATTGGAATGTTGAAGGACCATTGTTCTACAACTATCACAAGTTGTTTCAAAAGATTTACGAAGATGCTTTTGATGCTGTTGATGGTTTGGCTGAAGAGATTCGTACACTTGGTTCATTTGCTCCAGGCGCTATGTCTCGTTATCTTGAGTTGTCAAAGGTTGATGATGAGATCAGCTTCTTTGACGCACAACGTATGGTGAAAACATTACAGATGGATAATGAACGTGTTATTGCAGTTCTCGAAAAAGCACAAAGAACTGCAGCAAAAGAAAAATGCGTAGGATTAGAAAACTATTTACAAGATCGTATCGATAGACATTACAAACACAACTGGATGCTTAAAGCAACATTAGGAAACGCAAAATGAAAGACTTTCGCAGCTTAGAACACAAGATCAGAGATATGCAAATTGCTGAGGCGGAAGCTCGCAACACAGCATTGCGTAATAAAGTTGTCAACGTTGGACGCCCAGATACAGCGGAAAATCCAGTTGATGTTAAGTCTAAGCTAGCAAAGCAAGGCGAGATCAAAACAAAGATTATCGATGAAGCTGATGAAGCTAAAAAAGCTGGTGAGTTTCATTTTGGTAACCCAGATGATCTTCACGCCCATTTGAAAAAAGCCCACGCTGATAAGAATCAGGATAGCGTTCATCGCGCTATTAAAGGCGCACCAACTCATTCGCTTCAGAAGCTTCATGCTAAGTTAAAGCCGCAGGATGGCGAACGTCAGCAGCATCGCGATAAAGAGCTGTTTCATCTTTCAATTGGTGGCGAACTAAAGAGACGCGGCGTTAAAGAAGAAGTTGAATCTGTTTATGAAGCTGCTCCAAAGCAAGGGCAAATTCAAGATATGGAAAAAGTTGATAAAGAAGCCAACAGCGAAAAAGATCCAAAGAAAATAACTGGCGGTAAAACCGAAGTTGATCTCAAGCCAACTACAAATGATGCGCCAGAAGAGCAGTCAGTTGAAGACAGCAAAGAAAAGAAAACTAAAAAAGAAGAAAACAAAAAGATCGGTCAGAAGGGTGCTGGCGACGTTAAAGAAGAAACTCTTGATGAGTTGTCAAAAGAAACTCTCCGTTCATATAAAGAAAAATCATCTATGCCAAAGAAAGATGAGCAACCACGCCAAAGCATGAATCGTATGGTTGGTATGGCTCGTGCTATGCGCAGAATCCATGCTAAAGATCATGGCATCAACTATAATGCAGAAGAAATCGAGCAGATCGATGAAAAGAACTGGATTGCTGGCGCTATTAAACACAAGGGTGCGCTTCACAAACAATTACACGTACCAGCTGATGAACCAATCCCAGCTGAGAAACTGAACGCTGCTGCTGAAAAGGGTGGCAAACTTGGTAAACGTGCAAGATTAGCAAAAACATTAAAAAGAATTGTAAAGGGGAAATAAAATGGATAAGAATTTTAAATTCGGTTTACCAGACAGCGTAATTGATTCAGTTCGTCAAGTTATGGAAGCAAAGAAGATGAAAGGCGTTTGCCCACATTGCGGCAAAAATCCTTGCGAGTGCGATCATGACCACGACGAGATGGATGAAGAGCTGAAGGGCGGACAGAAGAAGCTCGATAAGAACCACAATGGTAAGATCGATGCTGAAGACTTCAAGATCCTTCGTAAAAAGAAGGGTATGAAAGAAGAAGTCGAGAATATCGATGAGTTGTCAAAAGACACTTTAAAATCATACATTAAAAAATCAACCAGCGGTTCGGCGCCAAATAGCGCTCTTAATTTAGCTGCGCACGCTGCTCACAAAATGACTCGTCGCAAAGGTAGTGATGTTGATGATGCAATTAAACTTAGAGACAAAGCAGAAAAACGTGGTGAAGGTATAGTAAAAGCTGCTAGTAAACTGGCTAAAGAAGATGTTGAATTTTCAGCTGAAGAGTTGGCTCGTATCGAAGAGATTGCTGCTAACCTCGATGAAGTTGTAACACTAAGAAAAATGACACCAGCTGAAAAGAAAGCTCATGCGGAGTATCTTTCTAAGCACAGTGAAAAACTTGCACAAGCTGAAAAGACTGCTGTGAAAGGTGATCCAAAGACGTTTAAACAACGTAATACAGAGCCAGGCGATTATTCAAAAGAACCAAGCAAAATGGGTTTGAGACAATCTCTTGCTGATAAAGGTAAAGTTAGCTAATGGCAAATTTCAAACGCTGGTTAGAAGAAGCAAAGAAGAAGGGAACGAAAGAGTCCCTTCCTCCTACTGCTACATCATCACCTCTCCGTGGAGCCAATCAAGATCAATCTGGCTTCAATGGTAAGAACGATGTTGCTGACTATACAATCAGCGATGAAACAAAGCAATTAGAGCTCGAAGGTCCAGACAGCTGGGAACAACATACACCAGCTGAACGTAGAAGAACTGTTAAAGATCTATTGAAGCTCGGTTCTCGTCATGGCGCTGAAGAGATGCCTCATTTGAAGATTAAAGAATCATCTATGGTTTCTGCTATTGGTGGTAATCGTATTAAGCCTGTCAACTTAGGTCAGACAACAGGCGGTATTGGTGAGAAAGATCCTAATGCTCCAAGAAATGCTGGTCGGTTGCAAAATGCTGCCAATCAACGTGTTGTTCAATTAGATAAAGCTGCTCAACAGCAAAAAGATGATAACCAAAAGCAAAAAGAGCAAGAAATAGCAAAGCGTCAGAAAGATGCTGAATCTCGTCAAAAAAAAGCTCAGAAAAAACAGGTGAAGCCCGATGCCCCTGCTAACAGATAATTTGGTTGTCAACAATACTATTATTTTAAAAGATAAAGTGAATATGTTAGATTCTGCGACTATTGCTGCAGCTCGTCCTGTTTATCATCCTGATGACTTATTGAAACAACAGGCTCAGATAGCAACAGAGACTAAACCAAAAGTTGATCATAACAGACATAAAATAGGAACATTCAAAAACTCCGCATATCTTCAGGATATGGTCAGTTCTAAGAAATAATAAATAACAAAAAGGCTTCTCTAGGAGGAAACTATGGCACAATGGGGTAGAAACGATACTGGTGTTACAGCTAACAGCAGCACCACAAAAGAAACATCTAACGGCGCACCGATGGGTACATACGCTTTGGTGAAAGGCGATCAGGTCAATCGTGTTGATGGCGCTAATGCTCACTTCGGTAACACATCGCCTGGCTCTCGTGCTGGCACCGACTATAACATGTTCGGTAACACAACAATCGGCGCTTTCATACCAAATAAAGCTGTCGGCGTTTTTGCTGTTAATGCAACAATGTTCAGCACTGTTGGCGGTAACGTGATATTCGGTTATGTAACATCTGGCGGTTCTGGTTACGGCGCTAACACAGCTAACTTCACACCAACTGTTACGAATGGCGGTTCTGGTGCATCTGTTAATGCTGTTGCTAACGTAACAACAAGCAATGGTCATATTACAGGATTTAACATTGTAGCTGCTGGTTCTGGTTACGTAACACCTCCAACAATTACAATTCCTGCTCCTGCTGCTATCAATATTACAGCTAACTCAACTGGTTTTGCTAACGGCACAGTTGCTGGTTCAGGTAACAGCGCATTCCTTCAAGTGAACAATTCAAGATGGCAAGTTGGCGATCGTCTCTATTACGGCGTTCCTGCTGCGAATACACCAATTGCTCCACTTACAGGCAACACATACTACTACGTTTCGTTTGCTAACTCTTCTGTGATTAAGTTGGCTGCTACATCTGGTGGCGCTAATATCACAATCACTGATACGCGTGTGCTCGGCGCTGCTGAAACGCATACATTCCAAGGTGATACAGCAACTGGTTACCTTGATGTTAACACAGACAATCCAACAGTGGCTCATGCTGGTTGGGTGCTTCGTACAGAAGGTACTGGCGGTCGTGCAGGTCGCGTGTTCTATGAAACACTCGTAGCTATGGGTTCACTCGGTCAAAACACTGTATCATCTACAGGCGTGGTTGGTAACCCAGATACTGTTACATCTAATACTCAAAACGATCCATTCGTTTAATAGTGTAACGATATAATGACAAACGACGCTAAAAGAACGTCACAACTAGGAATCGTTACCACTCTATCTGCGAATGATAGAGTGGTCGTCCTAACTAATCCCGCATCAGCTGCTCAAACGCAAACAATCACTGTTAACAATTTCGTTAACAGCGCGATGCAATTTATTCCTATCGCAAACAGTTCAAAGCTTGGTCTTATCAGCGGCGGACCTGGTATTTTAATTTCTGCTAATGGTCAACTTACTGCCCCATTGCCATTAGCAACAAATACATCCGTTGGTGTTGTACAACCAGCTTCTAATAATAACATTAGCATCGGCGCTAATGGTACAATTTCACTCAATATAACTGGACCATATGCAAATGATTCGAATGCAGCTTCGCATTCAATAGCTATTGGTCAACTATATTATAATTCAAATGGAACAGTGCAAATTAGATTATCTTAATGTATGACAAACTGACTGACGAAAACTTTTTATTGTATTGTGCACATAACTATGATAATCCGCAATGTCACTCAACGGATGAGTTTCTTGAGGATTTACAGCGTATCAAATATATTAAGAAGTTGATTACAAGATATACTGAGAATGGAGAATTGAAAGAGCGATTAATCCTTAATCATCTTACGATTCTCAACAATGTTTTTGGACCTGAGCCTCTTTGTCGTATACTGTATCTTAAAATGAGACCGCAGTATCCATATTTGAAGCCGTTTTTGATTTTGTTAAATATATTACCAGATCAATTTTATAATGTGCGTGATGAGCTTGTTATTAAAACAGACATTATACCTATGGACGAAACAATCGTAAAGAAGTTAAGAGAGCTAACCAATGAACAATGACATTAAAGAAGATGGTGTCGCAGCAGCTGCAGTTAACGCTACAGGTGCAGGTGTCGTTGGGACTGGCGATGATAGTAAGAATATGACTTGGGCTCCTCAGAAGAAAAAGCTTCGTGACATGATTAAACGAAAAGCTCTGAGTGACATCCGTGCCCCCAAGTAAGATAAACTCTCTCCTCGAACAACTTGTAGCGATATCGACCGATCTAAAGGCGATGTTGGCGGTTCACGATGAGCGTTTGAATAAACAGGAAAAGCAAACAGAAAATCTTGGCTCAACTGTAGAAAAACGCAGAGAAGAACTCGACACAAAGCTCAAGGATGTATACGACACCATGCGCGAACAAGATAATAACATATTTGCAGAAATATCAAAACTCCGCCATGAATCCTCTGAAGCCCACAAAGACCTTAACAATAGAATCTCCCAACTCGAAAAATATATCTGGCTAGCGATCGGCGGAGGTATTGTAATTACTTGGATCGCTACGAATCTCGCAAATTATCTTCGTCTTTTTCACTAAAAATTAAAAAAAGTTCTTGACAATTTTGCTATCCACAGTATAATAATACTGTTAGCGATGATTGGATAGTACTAATGAATTGGATCGAACACAAATACGTAGGTTTGGCTTCGAGTCGACTACGAAATTTCAAAAGAAAATCGAGTGGTTTGTATAACTTCTCCTGCCCGTTGTGCGGAGATAGTGAAACCAATTCAAGCAAAGCTCGAGGATATATCTACGAAAAGAAGGGTAAGATGCTGTTTCATTGCCATAACTGCAATGCGACAATGGCAGTACCTAATTTTATTAGGGCTGTGGATCCAATTCTTTACAGCGAATATCGACTAGAAAAACTCAAGGATGAAAAGTCCCCTGAGCAGACAGAATTCGAATCATTTGTCGAGAAGATGAAGAAGCCGTTGTTTTTGGAACAAGGTCCACTCAAAGGTCTCAAAAAAGTATCTCAGTTATCTCACACTCACAGGGCGCATCAATTTGTTACCAAACGACATCTACCACCACCAAGTCATGTTCGTCTCTTTTATTGTCCTAACTTTAAGCATTATGTTAATGGGCTTCTTCCTGGTAAATTTGACGCCAGTTCTTTGGAACGCGATGAAGGTCGTCTTCTTATCCCCTTCTTTGACGCTAATAAGAATGTGCATGCCTTTCAAGGTCGAGCGCTGGATAATTCTAAAGTCAAATACTTTACGATTATTCTTGACGAATCAGTTCCAAAAGTTTATGGACTTGACACTGCTAACTTTGATCGGACTGTATACGTTTTCGAAGGTCCTTTGGATAGCCTTTTTATTCCTAACTCAATCGCTACTGGCGGCGGCGATTTGGTCAGTGCAGTCAGCACCTTACCGAAAGATAATCTTGTTATTGTTTACGATAATGAACCGAGGAGTCGTGAGACCATTAAAAAACTTGACAAAGCTATCATTTCAGGGTATAATGTATGTATATGGCCAGACAACCTCGATGCTAAAGACGTTAATGATATGGTTCTTTCTGGCTTGTCTGCGGATTTTATCAAACATATCATCGATACGCACACTTATCGTGATCTTGCTGCTAAACTGGCACTTTCGAAATGGAGTAAAGTATGACTGACGATCTTGTGAAACGACTGGGACGGAGTGGTGAGCAACCACCGAAGGAGACTGAGTGATGAGTAAAGAACCATTAATGACGGACGAGCAGGTTTATCGAGAAATTTGCACTATGCTTGATGCGACAGCAGGAAATCCAAGCCAGTTAAAAGATATAGTAGAATCTGTGCGGTGGCAAATTACTAAATTGGAAGAATCTGTATTTAAAGGATCTATAGAGGAAAAAAACCTAAAAATAGAACGAGCAATTGAGGGTTTGCGAAATTTGAATCTAAAAATTGAAAGAGTTAGAGATGATATTATGATGGCTAGCACAGCTGCAAATTTCTTTTCTTTAAAATACAAAGATCATATTCGTTCTAGAAAAAAGGATGATGAGTGATGTATGCTTGAGGAA
>Ga0208379_1001161_pt1 | contig 10440 bp, 10 predicted proteins | sample CryBogCBE02Aug07_FD_184559 | JGI IMG/M metagenome (GOLD analysis project Ga0208379, IMG submission 184559) | Freshwater microbial communities from Crystal Bog, Wisconsin, USA - CBE02Aug07 (SPAdes) | ecosystem: Environmental > Aquatic > Freshwater > Lake | place: Crystal Bog, Wisconsin, USA... | reverse complement strand
ATTGTGTTCGTGAGCTGCAAAATCGATCATTCGCTCAACAGCGTATGCAATATCTGGACGCCCAGCCCCCCGGTAAGCAGAGATTGGGGTGGTATTTGTGAATACCAAATCACTTCTCATATAAAGAGCGGGCACCTTATAAACTCCACCCATCGTGATTGATAGATTTCGGGTACCTATAAATGAGCTCATGTAACTTGTATACGCCCCCAGATCAGTGTAATCATGGTATTTGAAAGCGAGGATGTGGCCTTGGCTGTCCAGGGCAATGGATGCTTTCAAAGTCAGTGCACGACCTTGCCAATCACTTAAAAAGACCTCAGAGCGGGTGCCGACCCATTTAACCGCTCTGCCGAGTACCTTACACGCGATGATTGCACCAACGTGCTCGCTGTAGGGACCAACTCGCAGGCCAAAGGACCCGCCTACATTTTGGATTTCAATCTTCATTTGCTCAACACTCAGTCCTGTCGCCTGACCGAGAAAGTTTTGCATACCATGAATACCCTGAGTTGGCGTATGAACTGTAAAGCGATCTTGTTCTTTGTCGTAGTAGGCTGTAACGGCCCTGGGCTCCATTGGGTTGCCCACCAATCTTTGGCTCTTGATCGTCAAGTGACTGATGTGAGCGGCTTGTGCAAACGCTTTATCAACGGCGCTTTCGTCTCCTGCTTCGAAGTCTGCAGATAAATTGTGTTCTACACCGGGGTGGATTTGGGTAGCCCCAGGTTTCAAAGCGGATTGAACATCTGCAACTGCATCGTGGGGTTCAAACTCAATGTCTGCTAGCTCACTAGCATCTTGTGCGAGAAGTGCAGTCTCAGCAATAACAAAAGCGATGGGTTGCCCAACAAAATGAACCCAGTCCTTTGCTAAGATGGGCATCCTTACTACTTTTTGTGGCTCCTTGGCACGTGTGGTCACTGAGATCGCGTTGGGAATCTCTTTGCCGCCGTGCTCCTCAATGTCTTTTGCAGTCATCACCCATTTGACGCCAGGACTTGCGCTCACAGCGCTGAGGTCCATTTTAGTAATTTTCGCATTTGGATAGACAGAACGAATCACATACATGTGAAGCATTTCTGGATAAGCATAGTCAGCAGTAAATTTACCCTGACCGGTAATGAGTGCTAAGTCCTCTTGCCTTGAGAATTGCGGGGCCTGATCAGTTTTAGTCAATGTAGTCATTACGCATTCACCCCATTAATTTCTTTAGCTGCAACTTTAACGGCTTCAATGATATTGACATAACCAGTACATCTGCAGATATTGCCCTCCAAGCCATCAGCGATCTCTTGGTCTGTTGGATTAGGGTTTTTATTCAATAAATCAACGCTTGACATAATCATTCCTGAAGTACAGTAACCGCATTGGAGTGCATGGCATTCAGTGAACGCTTTTTGAACGGGATGAAGCCCATTCGCTCCAAGTCCCTCAATCGTGGTTACCTCATGGCCAACCGTTTGGACTGCAAGGTGGTTGCAAGATTTAATTGCTTCACCATCAAGAAAAACGGTACAACAGCCGCATTGACTGGTATCACATCCGGTATGGGTTCCTGTCAAGCCACAAGCATCCCTTAAAAAATCGACAAGTAAAGTGCGTGCCTCTGCGGGATGGGTTTCTAATTTACCGTTGACTTTGATGGTGATGTTCATTTTGAAATTTATAGAAAAAAATGATGCAATGTGAATAGGAATCCGAGAGGATAATTGTGTAAAAACGTTGAAATTATTTTAACAGTTGAATAAAAATAATTACTGACTATAGACTTACTAAATTTAGGTTTAAGGCATTATGGGATTATCATATTCCCTAACGAAAGCTTAGTTTACAAGTAAATACTACCAAAAGGATTACTAAATGGAAATGCAGGGTACTCGCTTACTGAGCACAACACAGGAACAGGCTTGGCAAGCTCTAAATGATCCAGAAATTTTAAAAGCTTGTATCCCGGGTTGCGACAAATTTGAGGCCTCCGAGCCAAATGTGTATTCAGTTCAAGTGGCTCTAAAAATAGGGCCCGTCGCGGCTAAGTTTAACGGTAAAGTCAGCTTAATCGATATTGTTGCTCCTAGCTCCTATTCATTAAAGTTTGAGGCCAATGGGGGGATCGCTGGATTTGGCAAAGGTGAATCCCATGTCAACCTCAAGTCATCAGAAAATGGCGTAGAACTTAATTATTCCGTTAACTCTCAGGTAGGTGGAAAAATCGCACAACTCGGTCAAAGATTGATCGACGGAGTGGCAAAGTCTTTGGCTGAGGAATTCTTTACAAAATTTGAAGATCAACTCAAAGCTCGCTTCCCTACGAACGAAGTTGCTCCAAAAATCACAAAAGAACCCAATGATCAGAGCAAGTCAGAGAACTCATCCCGTTTCAAGTGGGTTTTAGCATTATTGGCAATTGCTGCTGTTGCAGCGCTTGGGCTTTTTGCTAATCCATCTTGACCTAGGCAAAGGCAATGGGAAAGGCCATGTCAAAGGCTAAGTCAAAGACCATAGTAATGCCAAGGCCGTCAAGGAATCTGCCCTAATTTAAAACTCAAGGCCTAGCAAGAGCGTGGCGGACCGCAACCTGAGTTTGTACTTTAATCAAGTTGGCCCTGTAGGCTGCTGAGGCATGGATATCCTCATTGAGATCTGACTTATCGATCTGTATACCTTCTACAGCCTCAGCAGTGAAACTCTTATTAAGGGCCTCTTCTAGCCCTTTATGTCTGAAAACACCGTTTCCAGCGCCCGTTACTGCAACATGAACTCCGTGGACCGTTTGCGCGACAAAAACCCCTACAAGTGCAAAACGAGATGCGGGTTGCTTGAATTTAGCATAGGCAGCTCTTTTTGGAATAGGGAAACTTACGCTTGTGATCAACTCACCAGGTTCAAGTGCAGTGGCATACATTCCTAAGAAGTAATCTTGGGCATTTATTTTTCTTGTATTCGTTTGAATCGTAGCACCCAGAGCAAGACAAGCACTTGGATAGCAAGCTGCAGGGTCATTGTTAGCAATTGATCCACCAATAGTGCCAATGGCTCTAATCTGTCGATCCCCAATCCCTGATGCAAGTTCTGAGAGAGCTGGAATGAATTTCTTTACATCCGCATTGTTCTCAACTGACTGGTGCTTTGACATTGCACCAATAACTATAGTGTCACCCACGTGCTTAATGCCGTGTAACTCTTTAACTTCACTTAAATCAACTAAGGTTTCTGGACTCATTAATCTTACCTTCATTGAGGCAAGCAAAGTTTGTCCTCCAGCCAAAGCTTGACCACCGGCGGCTAGTAATTTAGTAGCCTCATTAATCAATGTTGGTCTTTCATATTGAAATGCGTGCATAAGAGAGCTCGTAGAAGTTTGTAAAGTTTTTCAAATAATTTCAAACAACATTTTAGTTGCTATTTTGGATTTTCAATTTATAACTTGTTTGCAAGGAGTTATCCTTGGATATTTTAAAAAATTGTAATTGAAGATAATTCATCTGTGGTTTAAGAAAATGTCAATTACTCTACTTTTATGGCTAGATCACGGACCAATTGACCCCAAAATGCATAATCCGAGGCCAAGGTAGAGGCCATAAGGGAGGCCGATGTCCCCGTTGGAGCAAGTCCCAGACCACGCATTCGGTCTTGAACTTCTGGGAGTTTGATTATTTTGACAATTTCGGTGTTCAGCCTACTTAAAAGGGCATCCGGTGTGTTCGAGGGAGCGAATATACCGTGCCAAGAACTTCCAATTACGCCGTTTAAATCAAGGCCAGAGCCGGTCTCAGATACAGTTTGAACATCTGGCAATGCGTCAATTCTATTGTCACCAGAGATAGCGATCGCCTTAATTTTTCCTGCCTTAATTGAGGGGATCGCAGTCGTAGAGGCCTCAAGTGAGAGACTTACAACGCCGCTCATCACATCCGCGGCAGGATTGGTCTTGTAGGGAATATGATTAAACTTGATCCCCAACTTTTGCGCCCAAGCCTCCATAGCGATATGAGGTTGGGAGCCCACACCGAGGGATGCGTAATCAATTTTGCCAGGGTTTTTCTTTGCGTATTCAACCAACTCTTTAAGATTGTTGTAGGGAACGCTTGGCGCAGCAGTTATAACGTGCGGAACCGTTAGAACCTGACAAACAGATTTAAAGTCTTTTAGCGGGTTGTACTTTGCGGTTGTATAAACATGGGGAGCAATTGCCATAACAGATTTGACGGCAAAAAATAAGTTGTAGCCATCCCCCGCTTGAACTGCGGAACTCTCGGCGCCAATCATTCCTCCCGCTCCTGGTTTGTTATCAATAATAACGGGCTGGCCAAGCGCCTGACTTAACCTATCACCAATAAGTCGTGCAATAACGTCAGGAGAGATTCCTGCAGCAAAAGGAACTATGAACTTAATTGGACGACTAGGATATGCTGCAGGACCAGATTGCGCTCTAGAGATAGCAGGCTCCAATAATAATCCCGTTGATAAAAAAGGGGTAATAGTCGAAACGATACTCTTAACTGCTTGCCTGCGGTCCATAATGTTCTCCAAAGTGTTTATGTAACTTGCATCAGTATCACAAATAGAACTAGATTTCTCTTAAGTATTTACACTAAATTTACAAATAAATGGTTTCAACCAACACCAACCTTGTTAAATAAAAAACTATGAATTTGGGTTTAAAGGAATATTTTTCATACAAACTGAATTTGTATGAATTCTATAGAACTAATTGCCCATGGCGAATTGCATTTTGAAGGGAATACAAATTTACAATAATTGCGTGAATAGACAGTTTATTGATTTTTCAAGTCAGTAAAATATTTTTATGTTTTGTAAAAAATTATCAAAAACAACTTTCATTGATTCACATATGCAAAAACAATCCCTGCGACTTCTGCTCATTTGTACAGGTTTGATATTTTCATCAAATATTTTTGCACAAGCCAAGAACTTTGAAGGTTTTGATGTAAACATTGCAACGGGTCTCACCCAGATGAGATATTCCTCCAGCGTTGAGAACACACCCAGCGTTACCGTACAAAAAGATCCAACCAACACTACCCCAGTGATTTCTAGTCTGGGTTATTCTGTTGCTATTTCTGACAACTTTGTCTTAAGCGGTGCTTTCAATTATGAGATATTCAAATCGAAACAAACAAATGTGAATATTTATGCCAATGGAACCTTATTGCCCTTGGCCGGCAAATCTCAAGGTTTACAAAACCTAGAAGGTATCTCATTGAAGTTTGGTAAGGTAATTGAAGCCTCTACCTTAGCTTACGTAAAAATTGGAAGTACATCAGCTGCTCAATATGGATCAAACAATGACGGTAGCGCTTTCAATAGCAGTCAAGTTAAATACACTATCTACGGAATAGGCTTCAGGGAGCTACTCACGCCTAACATCTTCGTTTTAGGTGAAATCGACTACAACAAAATGACTGATACCTCTACGAACAAAATCATCAGAGGTAGCTCATACGTTATTGACGGTTACAGTGATGGGTATGCACTTCTCATGGGAATGGGATACAAGTTTTGATTTAATATTCACTTTCATTGTTATAAAGCCCCTCTTTATAGCTTAAAGTAATATATAAAGCATAAAAATATATTTAGAGTTATTACGCTGAGACATTAAAGTCTGAGCATGTTTGATATTTACTTTGTTTTAGCTGGTTTCTTTGTAGGAACGGTCGTGGGACTCACCGGAGTCGGAGGCGGTTCGCTCATGACCCCATTACTTATTTTCCTAATGGGGGTAAAGCCCCATATGGCTGTAGGTACAGATCTGCTTTTTGCAGCCATCACCAAATCAGGCGGTACATTCTCCCTGTGGAGACAGAAGTTAATACCTTGGAGAGTCGTTGCTCATTTGAGTCTGGGCAGTATTCCAGGGTGCTTGGCTACCATTTATATCCTAAGCCAATTCGATCTTACAAGCTCTCAAGCGGAGATCTTGATTAAACGCACCCTTGGGGTAGCACTCTTACTCACTGCGGCCTCTCTCTTGTACAAAGTCCTAAGAACTTCGAAAACCAAGCTGTTATCAGAATCCAACGATTCTGCAAACTCTAAATTTACGGAGTCAGAGAGCTTCCCGCACCCAAATGCCCAAAACACCATCAGTATCAGCGCTACTGTTGCTTTGCAAAGCAATCAATCAATTGAGGATGTAGATTCTCTTCAAACCAAACATCCGGTACTGACAATACTTTTAGGTTTTTTCATCGGCTCGATGGTTACATTGACGTCTGTTGGGGCAGGTGCAATTGGCGTGAGTGTATTGATGCTTTTATATCCAAGACTTCCCCTACCCCGAATTGTTGCCGCAGACATTGCATATGCAGTACCGCTCACACTTTTAGCGGGTCTTGGGCATGCAGGTCTTGGAACAGTAGATTGGGGACTACTTTTTAAACTAGCCCTGGGGTCATTACCAGGAATATGGGTTGGAGCACATCTACTGACTCGAACCTCTGAGCGCTTCATCAGACTATCACTCAGCATACTATTGGCCTGGGCAGCAGGTAAACTGCTTTTTGTTTAACCTAAAATCCGATTGGTCTTACGTTTCAGTCCAATTCAGAGTGAATCAATCTTATTTTGAATCATTTCGGCAAATATTAGCTTTTTAACTCACTACTTTTCTATTTTTACAACATGACCAGTTCTTCACCTTTTAGCTCAAAACCAGGTAATGCTATTGCTCAATGGTCTAAACCTAGCGCAGAATTCGATCTGCGTTTAAAGAACACACTATCAAGACTTGAGCAAAGCATAAGGACATTAAATCCAATCAAACAGGCCAGCAGCCTTGGACCAGAAGATATAGTGATTACGCATTTGTTAGAAACAATTGGGATCGCTGTCCCGGTATTTGTCTTAGAAACAGGGGCTTTACACCACCAAACAATCGCATTATTAGAAAGACTCCAAGCAAACACAAAGATGCCACTTGAAATATACCGTCCCAAAGCAGAACGGGTGATTGAGTTTGTTAAAACCAAGGGACAAAAATCAATATATGAATCGATCGAGAATCGCAAATCTTGTTGTCAGATACGAAAAATTGAACCCCTTAGTAGAGCCCTAAATGGACAAAGAGCATGGATTACAGGCCTTAGACGCGAGCAGTCTCAAACCAGATCTGAGGTTAATTTTCTTGATAATTCAGAACTCAGTACAAAAGGCTACACGAAAGTAAATCCTTTGGTTGAATGGAGTTGGGGGGATGTTTGGAACTATATTGAAAAACACTCTCTTGATTTCAACCCCTTACATGATGAGTTTTATCCCAGCATAGGTTGTGCGCCTTGCACCAGAGCCATCAGCTTAGGTGAAGAGTTTAGAGCTGGGAGGTGGTGGTGGGAAGACGAGAACGCAAAAGAGTGTGGTTTGCATGTGAAAAGCCCCCAACAAACTTCCTCAAGTTTGTCATAGATTACAACCGTAAAATAGACTCTGTAGTTTTTATTTCCAATTAAATTCCCCTGTATTTAAGAGCCTCCATGACTGAAATTGATAACTTGATGAACACTTCGGCTTCTGATGAAGCCAAAGCATTACACACTGGACACGCCAGACACGCACCTGGTCCCAGTGTTGGGCATACCCTTAGTCAGTCACACTTAGACGGGTTGGAGAGTGAGACTATTTTCATTTTGCGAGAGGTTGCAGCAAGCTTTGAAAAGCCTGCCCTCCTCTTCTCTGGAGGCAAAGACTCTTTGGTCATGCTTCGGTGCGCAGAAAAAGCGTTCGGTGTCGGGCGCATCCCATACCCGTTACTCATGATAGATACGGGTCATAACTTTCCAGAGGTAACAGATTTCAGAGACTACAGAGCCAAACAGCTCAAAGCGCACCTAATCGTTCGAAGCGTCGAAGACTCCATGAAAAGGGGAACAGTAAGATTGAGTCGTCCCGATGAGTCAAGAAACGTGCACCAATCAGTGACGCTTTTGGAGGCCGTAGAAGAACATAAATTTGATGCATTAATTGGCGGCGCAAGGCGAGATGAGGAAAAGGCGCGAGCAAAGGAGCGCATTTTCTCCCACCGCGATAGCTTCGGAACTTGGCAACCCAAGTCTCAACGCCCAGAACTTTGGAGTCTCTTTAACACCAAAATCCAGCCTGGTGAGCATTTTCGGGTCTTTCCGATATCCAACTGGACTGAGATGGATGTATGGCAATACATTGAACGTGAGCAAATTGAATTACCAAGTCTTTACTACAGTCACAAAAGAGAGGTTGTAGACCGACGCGGTTTATTAGTCCCCGTCACCGAATTAACTCCTCCAAAACCTGGTGAAACTCCGAAAATGGTAGACGTTAGGTTCCGAACTGTTGGGGACATTACATGCACTTGTCCAGTTGCAAGTCTAGCAAAAAATCCAAAAGAAATTGTCATTGAAACTTTAAGCGCAACAATGAGTGAAAGAGGAGCTACGCGTATGGATGACCAAACCTCAGAGGCCTCTATGGAGAAAAGAAAACGAGATGGATACTTCTAACAAAAATAATTTCTAACGCTCTTCTAAATTCAAAATTAAGTCATGTCAATCATTACTCATAACTCATCTCGCGTTGATACCCTAGACGAATCAACGTCTTTAGATCAACCACTTTATGCATTGAAGTTCATTACGTGTGGCTCCGTAGATGACGGTAAAAGTACCCTTATTGGTCGTCTTTTGGTGGACTCTCAAGCGGTGCTTGAGGACCATTTAGCCGGAGTACAGCGTCAAGGCGAAACTGATTTGGCACTTTTAACTGACGGGCTATCTGCAGAGCGCGAACAAGGCATAACGATTGATGTGGCTTACCGTTACTTTGCAACAGAGAGCAGAAAATTCATCATTGGTGACGCGCCAGGACACGAGCAATACACTCGCAATATGGTAACCGCAGCGTCTAGCGCGGACGCAGCTCTCGTGATTGTTGATGCAACAAAACTTGAGTGGTCCAAATCAAATCTGATACTACTAGATCAAACACGTAGACACTCACTTTTGGCTAAACTCTTAAGAGTTCCCAGTATTGTTTTCGTTATCAATAAACTAGACGCTGTTGAGGATCCAACAACAGCATACAAAAACATTAAAAATGCCCTTACATCATTTGCCTCTCAAGCTCAAATTGAGGTGAGTGCAGTTGTGCCTATATCGGCTTTAAAGGGCTGGAATGTCGTTAATTCAAAAGAGCAGTGGTGTGGATACAGCGGACCTAGCCTGATATCTATTCTGGAAAAACTTCCCTGCACACCATCAGAATCTAAAGGAATAACTACCGTATGTGTGCAATGGGTAGAAAAGCAACATGACTCCAACCGGACTGACAAAGGCCGACGTGTACTTTGGGGAAGAGTTGCAAATGGAACTTTAAAAGTGGGAGACTTGGTACAAGTACATCCAAGCGGACAAAGTGCAAAAGTAGTGGAAATAATCAATGCTGTAAGGCATTCAAATGACCCCTTATTGGGATTTGCAGGGCAGCAAGTAGGAGTCTCTTTAGAACGTGAAATAGATGTATCAAGGGGCGACTGGCTTGTCGCCAAAGACGATAAGATGTCAACTCATGCCATTGAATCTCAACGCCAAATTTCCGCTACCCTGGCCTGGATGGACGAAGAGCCTCTTGTCAAAGGAAGAATTTATTGGGCACTTCACGGCCACCAATGGGTAAAAGCACAGGTTAGCCAAATACATCACAGATTGAACATATTAACTTTAGATCAAGAGCCAACCGAAACACTAGAGACCAATGCAATTGGGCGCGTAGAGTTAACTTTCAAGGAACCAGTGCTAGTTAAAAGTTTTCAAGAATCAAGACTGATGGGTGCCATGATTTTGGTTGATACTGCCTCTCACAAGACTTCTGCTGCTTTGCTTGTAAATTAATCAAAAATAAATACGATTTGATTAGTTGAGTTTTCTCATCAAATGGTACGTGTAAATGAATTCATAAACAGCTTGGGATAAGGGGACGTTTTTGTCTGAAAAGGTTAAATTGTCCATCAATTGACCAATGCTGGAAAGATTGAAATTTTCATTTGAGCTTGTCGGTAAATCTTTATTGCTACAAAAACCCATTGACCATTTTTCAAAACTACGTTTCTTAATTTTTCCTGAGGATAAAATTTTCAAATCTGTATGCTTATTATTTTGTTCAATCTTAGTTTTGAAAATAAACTCAACTGAATCTTTATTACCTTCCAACAACTGTAGAAATTGGCTTTTGTAAAAAATCAGCATTCCAGTAATCCCGTTCGAGACATTTGTATTTCTTGCATTGATCAACATACGATCAAGATCTGTGGAACTTAAATTCTCTAAAACACGAGTGCTTTTATACACCAATTCATAGTACATAAATAAAATAAAAATTCACCTGAGGAATATATTATATTTTGCAATTTGATAAAATATAGATGGTTTTATAATTTTCTTGTAAAGC
>Ga0208379_1001160_pt1 | contig 10443 bp, 8 predicted proteins | sample CryBogCBE02Aug07_FD_184559 | JGI IMG/M metagenome (GOLD analysis project Ga0208379, IMG submission 184559) | Freshwater microbial communities from Crystal Bog, Wisconsin, USA - CBE02Aug07 (SPAdes) | ecosystem: Environmental > Aquatic > Freshwater > Lake | place: Crystal Bog, Wisconsin, USA... | reverse complement strand
GGAGCAGGAACAGCATCTTCAATAACAGGTTCTTCTGTTATTTACGCTGGTGGTGGAGGTGGAGCTGCTCAGACAGGAGGCACTCAAGGTACTGGTGGTTCTGGAGGAGGTGGAAACGCTGGAGCAGTAGGAGGTACTGCTGGAACTGCAAATACTGGGGGCGGAGGTGGAGGCACATCTTCTGCAAACCTTGGTTTTTCAGGAGGAAATGGAGGTTCTGGAGTAGTTATTATTTCCGTTCCTACTGCAAACTATACAGGAACTACCACAGGCTCACCAACTGTAACAACATCAGGGTCTAACACCATAATGAAATTTACATCTTCAGGGAGTTACACGGCATGACGCATTACGCAAAAGTTAACAATGGAATTGTTGTTGATGTCATAGTAGCAGAAGCTGATTTCTTCAATCATTTCGTAGATGATACTCCTGGTCAATGGATTCAAACTTCATACAATACCAAATCAGGAATACATTACAGTCCTCTAACAGGAGAGCCTGATGGAAAAACCGCATTAAGAGGTAATTATGCAGGAATAGGGTATATATATGATTCTGAAAACGATGTTTTTTATGCCCCAAAACCAATAGATAAAAATGGAATTATTTGTGAAAGTTGGACAATTTCTGCACCTAATTGGACTTGGATTCCTCCTACACAATATCCAAATGATAATAAAAATTATGTATGGGATGAAAAAACAAAAACATGGATTTTAATTGAATAAAAAAATGAAAACAAATTTTCAAAGGAATTAATATGACAACAGTAAATTTATCATGTTTTGCAGGAGCTGGGGCACAGTTTTTTGATAACAATGGAGTGCCTTTAGCTGGTGGACTGTTGTACACATATGCTGCAGGAACAACAACACAAACAGCTACTTACACTACAAATAGTGGTTCTATAACAAACTCTAATCCTATTGTTTTAGATAGTTCTGGCAGGGTTACAAATGAAATTTGGTTAATTGCTGGAACTACATACAAATTTGTATTGCAAACATCGGCTGCTGTACAGATTGGTTCTTATGACAATATTCCAGGTTCTAATGATTACACTGCATTATTATCTACTTTAAATGGAAGTAGTGGTTCATCCAATATTGGCTATAGCCAAGGTGGAACTGGTGCTGTATCAACTACAGTTCAGTCAAAATTAAGGCAATCAATATCTGTATTTGATTTTATGACTTCAGCACAAATTGCTGATGTACAAGCACAAACTCTTACGCAAGATGTTACTTCAGCAATACAAGCGGCTTTAGCAGCATTGCCAAATGATGGTGGTTCAAATCAACTGGGTGAGTTGTACTTCCCGCCAGGCTTATACAAATGTAGCTCAACTCTTACAATTTATACTGGAACAGTAATTAGAGGTGTTGGTGCAATACTTAATTTTGCAACATTGTCCTCAAGCGGAACTGCAATCAATATAGTTCAAGTATCTAGTGGATCAATTTATGCAACAGATCAAATTTATGGTGATCCAATTGGCGGTTTGACGTTGATTGGACCAGGCAAAACAACATCATCAATTGGTGTATTGATTGGTAATTCTAGTTCATCTCCAGCAAACCAAGTATCTAAATTTCATGCAAATTTAGGTGTTATTACTGGTTTTGGATATGGTATACAACAAGCCAATAATTCTTATGCATTTAAATTAATGGGCGGTTATGTCTATAACAATAATGTTAATGCATATTTCCCAAATGGTTTGTCAAACAATGCCGAGCAAGTAGAGTTTCATGGCGTGACTTTTGGAAGTTCAACAACATCATCTTTAAAAAGCATTGGTAATTCTTTAGACATTGCTGTATTTGGTGGTAGTTTTGATTATGATGCAAGTAATAGTATTGATGTAGAAGGTGATACGATTGTTAGAGTTTTTGGGGCGCATTTTGAAAATAACCCAAGTTTTACTTTTATTAAGAATTTATCTTCTTCAGGCAACCCTACTGTTAATTTAAGTGCTTGTACATTTACAACAAATGGATCATCAACACCAGTTATAGACGGAACATACGTTAATATAACTGTTAGGGATGGATGGTTAAGATTAAGTGGTTCATCTACTACAGCATTAACATCTTTTGTATTATCTAATAATGGTTATAAAGCAGTTGTAGATAACGTGCAATTGGTATCACAAAGTGGTGCAGCTGTTACAAATTGGATTAATGGATTAGGATCAAATGCTGCAGCTTTTTACACTAATTCATCTACATTGTCAGACTTTAACGGAATTAATGGATCATTCTTTGGCGATCAAGTAGTAACTTTATCTGGTACGACTGCATCTAATTTGGCTATTCCATTGCCTGCTCAAGCAAAAGGTGCTTTTCTTGTTTGTGTGACTTATTCGGGTAATAGTGGCCCAACAGCTGTGTGGGCAGTTGCTTCTCCTGATTATGGCAACACGATTGCTAGAGCAGTTATTAATTCTCTTGCATCTGTTGGTGGGCTTACAACTGGTGAAACTTTATCTTTAACATGGCCAACATCATCTAATTATTTAGCATTATCTAAGTCAGGTTCTGGGTGGAACGGCAATTACACAGTAAGCGTTGTAGGAATCTAAATGACAACTCCAAATGATATTATTAGTAGGGCGTTAAAAGATATTGGTGCTTTAGAGGCTGGTGAAACGCCAACTCCAGAGGCATCTCAGGATGCTTTTGATATGCTTCAAGATATTTTAGACCAATGGTCTAATGAAGACATGATGGTGTTTTACAAGAATGAAATTATATTTAATGTTACTCCTGGCCAAACTCAATACACCATCGGTCCTGGTGGTCAAATAGGTGCTGTATTTACAGGTTACATACAAAATAATATATTAACTATTACTCAATTGACATCTGGTGGAATATCAATAAATCAAACTGTAACAGGTTTGAATGTCCCATCTAATACAACTATTACACAAATGTTATCTGGCGCTGGTGGTCAGGTTAACGAGCTTGGAACATATTTACTCAATACAACTTTTGTTAATCCAACTCCTACGTTTACCGCATCTGTGTCGGGCACAACTCTAAACGTAAGCGCAATCAGTCAAGGAACGCTCGGAGTTGGTTGCGTTATTACTGGAGCAGGTATAACTGCAGGAACAACAATTACAGCTCTGGGGTCTGGCTCTGGTGGAACAGGATCTTATACGATTAGTAATAGTCTAACGATCAGCAGCGAAGCAATGACTGCTACGCCAATACCTGTTAATTTTAATTCTTATTATCAACGCCCATTAGGACTTAGATCTGCATTTGTTAGGGTTAACACTACTTCTAACGGTGCCCCTATAACTGGCGGTGGATTAGATTATCCAGTAGCTGTGCTTAATCTTGAACAGTATGAAATGATTGGCTTGAAAACGCTTAACGGTCCTTGGCCTAAAGCGGTTTATTATGAGCCAACTGAAACGCTTGGTAATATTTATTTGTGGCCTAATCCATCACAAGGTCAAATGCACATATTTGTAGACCAGATATTTTCTAGGTTTACGACTATGTTTGACAACATTAATCTCCCGCAAGGTTACAACATGGCTTTGCGTTGGTGCTTGGCTGAACGGTTAATGCCTATGTATGGTAAGGCTTCACCCACACAAATACAGATGATTATGAAATTTGCTGCGCAAGCCAAATCAACTGTTAAACGTACAAATATGAACCCAGCGATTACTTCTACTTACGCAGATGCGCTTTTAGTTGGCAGACAAAAAGATGCTGGTTGGATATTATCAGGTGGATTCTTCAGATGAGTGATTTTGGCTTTGTTGGCCCATCTTATGAAACAGCATCCATTTACCAGGAGGCGCAAGAGTGCATTAATTTCTATCCTGAGATTGATCCACTTAAACCGCCTGGTAGTCGGGGCGTAGTGGCGCTTTATCCAACGCCAGGTTTAACGTCTATACTTCAATTAAATAATGCTCAAGTTAGAGGCATGAGAACTCTATCTGGTGGAAAAATATTAATTGTTGTAGTCGGTTCTACTGTTTATTCAATTAGCACTGCTTATGTTGCAACTCAAATTGGTTCATTAGCATCACAAACAGGACAAGTATCTATTACAGATAATATTACATCTAATAATGGATTAACTGCATACATTGTGGATGGCAATAATAGGTACACATGGGTTGCAAATACAAATACATTTTCAATTTTGCCTAGTACAGATGGTCCTTGGCAAGGCGCAAATGTTTGTGATGTAGTGGATAACTACATTATTTATAACCAGCCTGGGACACAGAACTGGGCGGCTACTGATCTGGGGTTAGCCACATCCAAAAATGCTTATTATGGTACAAAAGATGGTGCGCCAGATCCACTTGTTTCTCTTATAGTTGACCATAGGCAAGTATTTTTGCTTGGAGAATTTACTTCTGAAATGTGGACGGATGTAGGAAACATAATTCCAGGAATTATTAGTTTTCCATTTCAAAGAGTTAGCGGTACTTCGGTTCAACATGGATGCGCTGCACCTTTTAGCGTGGCTAGGTTTGGCGAACAGTTTGCATTTGTGAGCCAAGACTACCGTGGTCAAGCAGTTATCGGTGTTATGCAGGGATATTCTTTCAAAAGAATTTCTACCCATGCTGTAGAACAAACTTTAATGAATCAGTATATAGCTGATGCTGTGGCTTATACATACCAGCTCGATGGGCATGAGTTTTATGTTGTTACATTCCCTACGATTAATATTACATGGGTATTTGATTTAACAACAGATATGTGGCATAAATGGTTATCTTGGGATGGAGAACAATTTAATAGACATAGATCCAATTGTGGTGCAATATTTAATAATGTTTATTTAGTTGGTGATTACGCCAACGGTCAGATATACCAGTTAGACAATGCTGTATATACAGAGGCAGGCAACACAATTCGCAGATTAAGACGTTGCCCACATTTAGTCACAGATTTACAGCGCCAGTATTTTGCAGAGCTGCAGATCCAGTTTCAGCCTGGTGTAGGATTAGAAACAGGCCAAGGAAAAAACCCACAAGCTATGCTGCGCTGGTCAAATGACGGTGGTTCAACGTACTCTAACGAACATTGGTGTACGATTGGCGCAGTTGGCAAGTATAAGAATCGTGCCATTTGGCGCAGACTGGGTACTGCCAGGGACCGTATTTATGAAGTTAGCATTAGCGATCCAGTTAAAGCGGTGATAGTAAGCGCCAATCTTAAATCCGAAATTGGTGAAAATTAATGGCAACATCCAGTTCTAGCGGTAATATTATTTGGCCTAGAGTGCCATTTATTGACCCTACTTCTGGTCAGCCTGCGTTGCCTTGGTTACTGTGGCTACAAAGCCCTAATTTTGTCAGTATGAAAACTGGACAACAAACAATTCAGGGTAGTCAAGAAATTACAGGTAATTCGGTAATTGACGGAAATGAGATTGTAAAAGGCACTTTGACGGCCTTAAGCGGTATTTCAGGGGGTACATTTTGAATGATGTTAATATTTTCATTACAAAAAAATTGTTTATTGATAAAATATGGTATATAACAACCAATCAAAGGAATTAATATGAGTTTCTGGTCAGATATTGGTTCTGCCGTGGATAAAATACCTGGCGGTTGGGGTACTGTAGCTGCTTTAGCTGCGGGTGGTGCTTATGGAGCTGGAGCATTTGATGCTACGGGAGCAGCTGCAGGAGCAGGTGCAGGAGCAAGTGCGGCAGCAGGTGCAGCTGGGGGGGCAGGCGCAGCAACAGGAGCAAGTATGGGATTAGGATCTGGATTAGCAATTTCTGGTGGTTTAGGTTTAGCTGGTGCATTAATACAATCTAATGCAGCACAAAATGCAGCAAATACTCAAGCTAATGCTTCTCTTGCTGGGCAACAGTTATTGCAAGCAAATTATCGTGAGTTAGCCCCTCAATTTAATCCATATTTACAAGCAGGTAATCAAGGTTTAGCTGAGTTACAACAACAATTACCAAGTCTGACTCAAACATTCGGGCCAGATCAATTAAAGTCTAATCTTGCGCCAAATTATCAATTTATGCTTGAGCAAGGTTTAGGTGCTCAAAATCAAGGATTGAATGCAAGTGGTGGTGGTTCTAATATTGGAATTGCTGGAACTAAGTTTGCTGAAGATTATGCTTCTAACGCATACCAAAATGCTTTTAACAATTATCAAACACAGCAATCAAATATATACAATAAATTATCTAATATTGCAGGATTGGGTCAACAAAGTTTGCAAAATCTTTCTAATTTAGCAACTGGTAATGCAACAAATATCAGCAATCTTGGAGTTGGTGCTGCAAATGCGCAAGCAACTGGACAAGTTGGATCAGCAAATGCAATAGCAACTGGAGCAAACACTATTGGAAATAATTACTTTTTAGCATCACTTCTTAATCCTGCCAAACAAAGTGGTGGTTAAACAAATTAATGCTAAAAATGATGCAAGATAAAGGAATAATATGGCAATACAATCGTTTCCAATAGTTACACCAACACCTGTACAAACTAACCCTGTGCAAGGTACACCTATATCTTCATTGATGAATACTGCGCAAGGTATTCAACAATATCAACAAGCACAACAACTTAATCCATTAGCAGTTGAAAGAGCTAAAGCAGATTTAACAAGTTCACAAGTTGCAGCTCAAAAAGCGCAGGCAACATTAGATCCTGAAATTGAGAGAATTAAAGCTGAATCTACCAGAGCGGCTATAAATTTAAACTCAGATCAATTAAAAAATACAAGAGAACATTTGGCTGCATCTTCTAGAGATTTATTAAGTTTATTAAATAAACCTGAAGTCACAGCAAAAGATATACAAGATCATGTTAAAACTCATTTAGAAATTGCTGGTGCTACACCTCAACAAATTAAATATGCAATGTTGGATCTTCCAACGCAAGGTAGCACTTTAGAAAATAAAGCATTTATTGCCAAACATGCAACTAAATCATTGGCTGCAGAAGCAGCATTAGACAAATTATTACCCCCATCTACTATGATTTCAGAAGGTGGTCAAATAACACCTAGACAATTAGGTAATCAAATGTTAACAGGAACTGTGCCAGGCACAGCTACTGGACCATCTATTGCAGTAACTCCAAACCCAATGCAACCAGGTGTTACAACTGTTAACGGTGTTATTGGACAGTATGATGCAAGTGGTAAATTTGTACCATTTAACGTACAACCTGGTCAACAACCTGGTAATCCGCCTACGCCTGGCATGGCGCCAACGCCTGCGCCATCTGCAGCTGGTCAAAACAAAATGCCATCAATTGTAAAAATTGACAATTTTTCTGCGCCTGGTCAACAAAATACACAAGAAGTTGCTAGATACAATGCAGGCCAAGCTGATTTTAATGCTGCTAATGAACGTGCGACACTTGCGCAAGATAGCGCTTTAACTGCGCAAAATATTAAAAAGAATTTATCTGCTGCAGCTGGTAGTGCACCAGGCAGGGTTTTACGATCAATTGGTCAAACTGTAATTGGTGACCCACAATTAGATATTTTAGTTAAGAGTTTGGCAGATCAACAGTTAAGACAATCTCAGTTAATGGGGTTGAAAAATCAAGCTGCAGAAGCTGATCAAAGAACTGCAGGCGGTAGTTCTGAAATAACTGCAGAAGCGTTGGCGCACATTGTAGAAAGAGCTGAAGCAACAAACTTAGCGGCTTCTAAATACAATCAAGCATTAACAAAAATGCAAGAAAAATATGGCAAAGAAAGAACATATTTAAACAACGATAATTTTAAAAATGCTTGGGCCAATTCTTACAACCCAATAGCTTTTATTATTCAAAATACCAATCGTCAAAATATTCCGCAAAAAGACAAAGACAAAATCATTGATTACTACACACATGATATGAGTAGAGATCAATTAGATACGTTAGCTAATAACATGAAGAATTTAAAACGCTTAGAGCGTGGAGATTTCTAATGGCAAATGATGCTTACGAATTAGATCCAGATGTTGCAGTCATTCGCAGAAGAATGCCTGTCAATATGCCAAAAAGTGCAATGTATGGCAAAAATCCAGAATTTCAACCCGATGCGGAATATAGTTACGAAACAGATCCTGATATAACTTCAATATCTAACAGAAAAGTTACACCTGCAGAAAAACCAGAGCCAGGTGGTTATTTACCACTTTTCTTAAAAGGCGCTGGAGAAGCTGCATTACATTCAATTGCTGGTATTGTTTCACCGCCTGTTAGTGCTGCTGCGGGTATATATGGTACTTTAACAAGTGGTAAATACGGTACGCCTGAAGGTATAAAAGCAGGACAAGAAACTGCTAAAAGAGTTCAGCAAGCAATGCTTAATGCTGGTACACAACCTGAAACCGAAGAAGGTAAATCTTATTTAGAAAGTTTACAAAAAGCATTTGAAGCATCAAAAATACCGCCTGTTGTTCCTGAAGTTGGCGGTCTTTCTGCTGAGACTCAAATGGCAGGTAAAGGCGTACAAACCGCAAAGCAAGCATTGAATGCGCAATTTCAAAAGATCAGGCCCAAAGTTACAATTGAAACTGTGCCAGGTTTAAGAAGTGCAGGTGCTGCAGCAACTGAAACGCCTGAGATGATTCAAGGCAATATTAATGCTGCTATAGCAAATGCTTCTCCTGAACTACAAACGCATATCAATGCGCAAGAGCCAACTAATGTTAATGTGCCTGCTTTAGAAACTAGAGTGTTAGAAGAAAAGCATGGTGTTGATTTATTAAAAAGTCAAAGAACTAACAATCTTTCAGATTACGTTCAGTCATGGAATCAAAGAGAAGCTAACGGTTTATCATCTGATTTTGCACAACAACCTAAGCAATTATCTCAAGCATTTGAACAATCTAAACAACGTCATGCTCCAAGAATACACTCTGATGCTGATGCTTCTGAGCTTGGCCAACATGAAATAAATGGTTTAGTTGAAAAAGATAAATCTAGACTTCAAAATATTCAAAATAAATATTCAAATTTAAAAAATGCCTATAACGAAATAAAGAAAAATCTAGGTTTAGAAGAATCAAATGATTTACCATTAGACGGAAAATTATTTGTTGAAAATTCTAAGAAAACTTTAAATTCTGAAATGTTTACTGAAGATGCAAGAAAAAGTATTGATGAATTATTAAATAAAATAGATGATAAAAATGGTGTAATGACTTTTCAAGAATTTACAACATTAGACAAAAGGTTAAGTGAATTAAGTAAATTTGGTAAAGGAAGTGAAAAAGAAGCAGCTAGATTAACTAGAGAGCATCTTAATAATATGGAATTAACAGAAGATGCTGCGCCTTTATATCCATTACTTAAAGATGCAAAAGCAACAGCAAAAGAAAGATTTGATGTAATTGATTCTAATCCAGCCTATGCTAAAGCAATAGGAGAAGGTAAAGATTTAGAAGGTGGTACATCACAAGGTGAAAGTTTAAATGCGGCAAAATTTCATAGACAATATGTTTCTACTGCTACACCTGAAGCAATTAGACGTTTAAAAGCTGAATTACCAGAAGATCATATTGCTCATGAAGCAATTACTTATGGTGAATTAGATAGAGCTAAAAAAGTATTAACTAATGCAAATGAATCAAGAGTTAAATCAGATCAATTTGGCGATTTTTTAAGAAATAATAAACCTATTTTAAAAGAAGCATTATCACCAGAAGCTATGCAAGATGTAACTGAAATAGGATTTTTAAATAGCAAAATTGGTAAACCTGATGCTGGTACATTTAGTCATTCAAATACTTACAGTGCAATGTTAGGTGATTTTGCTGCAAATGGTTTATTAACTTTAGGCGAAAAAGCATTATCTGCAAAAACTGGTGGTTTATCTGCATATCCTGTATCAATGGCTAAAAAGTTTAAAGAAAAATTTGATAAAAATTCTTTTGCAAATGAACAAAGAAATAAACTTGGTGGATTAACAAAGGAACAAGAATGAGCGTCAATCTATCCCCAATCGGTAACGGATTTCAATTCTTTACCACCACAGGACTACCGTTAAACGGCGGTCTGCTTTACACCTACCAAGCTGGTTCAAGCACACCTTTGACCACTTATTCAGATAACGGTGGCGTTTATCCTAATACCAATCCAATTGTCTTAGGAACAGACGGCAGACCACAAACTGAGATTTGGTTGACTTACGGGTTTAACTATAAGTTTGTTTTGGCTGACTCATCCAATAACGTCATTCAGACTTATGACAATCTTTACGGAATTATTGGAGTTGCTTCAAGTGGAAGTGGAACGACTATTCCTAGCGGATTGATTGCAATTTGGTCTGGAGCGACAGGTTCTATTCCGTCAGGTTGGCAGATTTGTGATGGTACAAACGGAACGCCAGACCTTAGAAACTCATTTGTTTTAGGTGCAGGAAACTCTTACTCTGTTGGTCAAACGGGTGGTTCTACGGATGCGGTGGTGGTTTCGCA
>Ga0208379_1001158_pt1 | contig 10446 bp, 15 predicted proteins | sample CryBogCBE02Aug07_FD_184559 | JGI IMG/M metagenome (GOLD analysis project Ga0208379, IMG submission 184559) | Freshwater microbial communities from Crystal Bog, Wisconsin, USA - CBE02Aug07 (SPAdes) | ecosystem: Environmental > Aquatic > Freshwater > Lake | place: Crystal Bog, Wisconsin, USA... | reverse complement strand
AATTGCGACAAAAGCATATTTGCTCGATAGGCTTGTTGCAGGCAGCTTTAGCGATGCTGGTGCGCTAAGGGAAATAGGCGTGCCTTTGGGGTTTGCCGTGAGCTGCCACTTCATATCAAATGCCCATTCCATGGTTCTTCCCGCTACAACCGAGCCATCTTTTGCCACTATATTTACAGCAGTACATGCATTACTCGTAAATGGGGCAAATGCCAAAGTAGCGGAAACCAAAGCAGCCACTATTTGTCTAATCATTATTTGTTTCACGAAAGCTCCTTAGAACAAGTTAAATTCAATATCAAAAGCATAGCATTGAGAAGCGGTCGATACTTGCCGCCAACGCAATTTTCACGTTAGCTACCCCATTGATGGTAGCCACCAAGACTTGAATCTGGATCTAGGAGCATGAATTTTTATATCTAGTCTATCTGACTATTCTTGTGGGGCGGTTAACGACCCACAAGAGACAGTGGCAGACAACAAAAAACCACCCGAAGGTGGTTTTGGTGTTTTTTGGCGGCCCGGGGCGGAATCGACCCCAAATTATTAACTTAGTTGTTCGCCATACTTACTTTTCTAAGTTGATCTTGGCCAGCTCGAATCTTCTGTCTAGCCCGCTCGGCTTTAACAGCTGCTTGATCTTGTTTGACTCGATCTTTCATTGATTTAAGTCTAGCCTGTTCTGGGCTTAATGGCTTGATGGTTGCTACTTCACTTATCAGCGCAGGATAAGCAACGATAGAGTCCATGCCAAACTGATACTGCAAGATTAATCGTGCGTGTATCTGGCTATCAGCAAATACCGCTGTTTTGATCAATTGACCATTTACACGCACACTGGCTTGATACTTGTTCATACAAGTATTTAGTTAGCCTACTTACCAAAGCCACTTCTTAGTTTGGCGCTAGCTATTTCAATTTGGGCATCTAATTCCCCTGCTTCAACTGCAATCTTGATGGTCTCTAAGGCTTTGACTAGAGCTTCCCCACTTTCAACTTCTACGCTGGGCTTTCCTTTTGCTATATCAATTGTCCAACTACCATATCTGACAGAAAAACACACTTTGCCTTCATCACTTTGGAACCACCAAGGTTTGATACGTTTGGGCACCTCTACTTGCTTGATTAAGCCGGTTTCACGATCTTTCACACTTCTGAACTTGGTAACTACAAACTGAGTTCCTTCTAACTGGCTTTTGGCCAACTGGATCTGCTCCCAGAGTTTGCTAGATAACTTATTTCTACGAATCACGATCGCAGGCATATTGCGAGGCTTTTTAACATCTACTAATTTGAGATTACTTAATACGCTCATTTGATTCTCCTATGCAGTGAATGGGCATATACAAGTTAATTTCGAATTGGCAAATGGACGACCTCTATTTAATTTGGCTAATTTTGGATAGAAAAAATACGCTTTTTATTAACGAGGGATAAATATTTACGAGTCGCGTAATGAGTTGCTTTGAGATGCGATTGAGAAATAGTTGCTGTTGCAAATAGGAGTTGCGGTATTGGGGACAAATGAGTAGCCCTGACTAGCAACTCAAGCAACAGCATCTGTCTTTTGAATCTGCCACTCTCTGCAACTAAGCGACTTCTTTCAAACTTAAAGGAGATTAAAAATGAAAGAAATAACAGCCCGTTTATGGGAAAACAAACTATATGGAACTACTTATGGCAAAGGCCAATACCGCAAAGCCATCTACAACGGAACATTGGAGCTAAACGATCCTTATGCCAAGTATTTAGTGGATTTTGAGGAGATCGCTGACTGGTTTCACTTTACAAAAGCACCCTTACATCACGCCATCGCTAAGCGATTGGATAGCATTCCACAGAATGAAGCAGGCATCTTCATGACTTGGCTATATAGGTATGAGCGTGGCATAAAGACTGCTATTGGTGGCTATGGCGCATTAGACCTAAACCACAATCGCATTCTGATTCAAATAGACGATCAAGACCTCGAATTAAGCGAACATTGGGAATTGCCTGTACGTAGCTGCATTGCTAGGATTCCTGGCAAGCCCACTCCAGCATTCATCGCTACTACCCTTGCGGAGCTAAATTCACCTCAAAAACCGTCTACAAACGGTGCTTTTATCGGGGGAGATAAGCAACTACTTGAGGAGTTAATCAACCGCGTATAGCGTGGATTTGAGGGGTTTTATGAGGACCCCACTTTTAAGGATTTTTCGTGTCGTCTAAATCCCACGAAAAAGCACTACTTTCATAAATACTTACATAAAGATGCAGGTTAAGAAAATATAAATATTCTTAATCTGCTTTGTAAGTCATTGAATCTTGGAAGAATTTTTGTCGGGTAAACCGACAAAATTAAGGTCGACCTTTTACCAATAAGAAAACATACTTAAAACGCACCTTTTATTTATGGAGAAATTAAAAAATGGCACAAGCAAAAACCTTATCCCAAGCAGAACTAGATCAAGTTCTCAATTACGTCAGTACTAAAAAATATGCTCTACGTGATAGAGCGTTAATTTTGACAAGCTTTCTTGGTGGCCTTCGCGTTGCCGAAATAGCAAGTTTAAAAATGGGTGATGTATTAAACACTGATGGCTCAATTAAAAATGAAATACGCCTATCAGCAGAGCAAACTAAAGGCAACTATCCAAGAACTGTCTTTGTATCTCAACGCTTACAGACAGAACTTTCTAATTACTTAACAACAAGACATATTAAAGAAGCCGATATTCCCTTCTTCCATACTGATAACCGATTGGGGTTTACCGCAAATGGCCTGTGCGTATGGTTCCACACGCTTTACAAAAATGCTGGTATCAGCGGTGGTAGCAGCCACTCAGGTAGAAAGTTTTTCATAACCACTTTGGCTAATAAAGGCATTGGTGTGCGAATCTTAGCCAGCTTAGCTGGTCACAGATCTATTGCAGTGACGCAACGGTATATAGATGTGAATGATGAACAAAAGAGGAATGCTGTAGAACTAATATAGCCTCTCAAGTTTATCTAAGTTGTAATCTTTTGCCTGTTGAATTAAGGCAGGAAGACCTTTTACAATTTCTTTAACATCTTGCGTTTTATAAGGTGTGGTTTCTTGAATTATTTTAAAGAGACCTTGGAAAAAATCAGGCCTTGCAAGATAGCTACTGTGTATTCCAGGGCCCTTTCCAGTATGTGGAAATGAAGATCTTGCTGCAGCTTCTGCAATATTAATTGCCATAGTTAATTGTTTTTTAATTCCAGATCTGACACTATGGGCTGCATCACTCTCTGAATCATCCTTTATTCCAGCTAACGAAGTTTTTAAAGTATTAGCCATTTTGGCTAACTCGATTAAAGAAATTTCTGGATACCTCATACGTAACTCGAAAGTTCTATAGCAATCCCTGAATGCACTTTCTTTAAGTTTGGATTGCTTTACAAAAAAATTACCATGAGCAGTACTTTCTTGTGGATAGACGTTGTATCTATCCATTATTTCAATGAAATTTTTAATCAGAGTATTTCTTGTTTTGTCCATTGGCACCCCAAGTACAAGGACGTCTGGATAAGCTGGGCTTTCAATTACATGATTTATGTAATTTTGGTATTTTTTTCCCACTGATAGAATTTCATCATCACTGTACTTTTTACCAAATTGCAACAAAGCGAGTTCTCTGAATCGAACATCTTGTTCTTTGCTGAATTGTAATTGCCCAAAAGTAGCCCACCATCGAACGAAATCAAAGTGCCAAACATCATATAAACCTTGATAGGTCATATTCACATGGTCGTAATCGGGGAGGTAATCCTTGTAACCCTCAGGATTACTGCCGCCCGACTTCATTACTGCCTCACAATCTCTGACGTACCTATAACTGGCACTAATCTGTAAAAAACGAAAGTACCACTTGTGATGCCAAGATGGTTTGACATCAAAGTTAAATTTTTGACAAACCTCTTCTAGCGTTTTGTCATGTATAGCAAATTCATCAGAAAGTAGTTTTTCCATAATTAAAAGAATTCTCCTAAAAATTCTTTTAATCGACAAGGAATTTTGAATATGGAAAATTCACCCCTACCAGTAGCACCCTCTTCAAATATTTGCCTATTTCGAAGACCAAATACCGCTGGAGAACCAGCAAAGCCTTTCCGAGGCCTATGGCTAAGGAAAGTTTGATTAGTAATTATTAACAAGGAGGTCAACATGACCGAAGTTTTAGATGCAGTAAAGGTGGAAACCAATACCACCTCAGATTTGGCTGAAAAAGTCAGCTTAAATAACCGTAAAGAGATTGGCGATGTTGTGACCAAGCTCATTGCTGAGCGTAAGTCTTGGCAAGCTAATGAGTTTGCTCGTAGTAATCAGCGCCTCTATCAAATTTTACAGAGCTGCTATGTTTTGTATAAAGAGATGTCAGGCGTGACTGGCGAAAAATTAGCACTTAAACGAGCTTTCAATAAGTACTGCGAGGAGCTGGGATGTAATTTCAAAGACAGTACGCACTTGATGGTCAAGATCGTAGGCTGTGTTTTTGGAAATGAAAACCGTCGACGTACTTCTAGCTATGCTAAAGCATTACGTATAGCAGCTGAAAAACGTATTGGAGTCTTGGAGATTCCCAAGTTTCTAAGCGATGCTGGAGGAGTTGAAGAAGTGCGCCGGGAGAGCAAGTCAGCTAAAGCTAGCTCAAAAGAAAAAGCTGTAATTGGCTTAACTTTAATGGCCAGTAAAGCCCTAGGTTCGGCCCAAAGCGATGCTTTGAATGCAGTATTTGATGAGGCTGCCTATAACGGAGCGGTGTTATTGATGTCTACCCGCGAGGTTGATGGAAGCTTTCAAATCAAGTACTTGATTCAAAACGGTGTACTCATTACTAGCGCTCTTGCTCATCTTCCCACGCTTTTGAAAGATAAGAAAGCACTAAAAGAAGCTGAAGATAAAGCTGCTAATGATGAGTCAGCTCGCTCTGAAGCAATTCAGGACGCAATCGCTGCCTAAGTAACTGGGCGCTACTGATAGGTCTAAGAAATAGGCAAATCCACCATGATTTTTATAGGAGAACCCGTCATGGCACTTGTAATTAAACCCCCAGCAATGCTGGATGATTTTCCCTTGATGCCGCATTCGCGTAGCAAGCTGGAAATGATTATTGATGGCACCTTACCCGTGCCAGGTAGTAAAAGCGGTATTTTGTTATATGGTATTTACGGCACAGGCAAGACTACTATGGCCAAGCTATTACCCGGCTGGCTTGAGACAGCCAAGATGACTAATGCTTTGCAGGATACAGCTGTTGGTCAGTTGATAGACCAAGAAGCGCCGAATTTCACTATACATTCTTGCGCCCAAGGTCAAAATGGCTCGACTTTAATGGCCAATATTCAGGCTCAAACTGGTTATATCAGCTGGAATACGAGCAATTTGCATTATGTGATTTTGGATGAAGTCGATCTATTAACGCCGGCAGCTAGTGCATCGCTCAAATCGATCATGAACCGCAAGGATGTGATTTTTATTTTGACAACTAATCACTTAAATGCAATTGATCGCGGTGTACAGGATCGCTCAGTACTGATTGATTTAAATGCACCGCCTACCCCTACCTGGGTCCAAAAGATCAAAACCATCTACCTGGACTCGGGTCTTGTAGCCCCTAGCGACCAAGCTATTGCAGGCATCGTACAGGCCGGCAATGGTTCAGCCAGAAATATTCTGACCGACATTCAAATTGCTGAGGCTAAACGCAGCAACCAAAAGGATGTTGTATCTAACTAATTAAAAGGAGTTTTTTGTGAAACATATCGCAATCACACTGAATATTCGTATCAAAGAACGTAAGGTTTTTAAGCCCTTTGAACTGACCTATATGCCGTATGAATCAACCAAGGTCTTTTTACCCAATAACAACAATTTGGCACAAGAAAACTCTTGGCCAACTTGTAAATTACTAGGAGGCTAATATGCCTTTATACAAAATTATTACAGACGCACTAGAAGATAACACTTACCAAATAGATGGCGATACAGAAATGGATGCCATGATTAATTGGATAGCCTATTGCCTTGATGAATGCGCGAAAGGCCGTATAAAAAATTATGGGGAAATTATCTCCGTTGAAAAAATAGACACAAATTTGTTGGCGAATATACGCATACAGAATTAGAGTTTATGAGATATCCACGTGTCTTTTTTGTGTTTAAAAAACCTGAGATCTTACCGGATGAAGAATATTTTCAGAGTATTTCTAATTCACCTAGAAAAGTCTATTTGTCAAAAATTTCTGATCCAATTCAATCGATTGATCAGCAAATAGAAATAATTCTAGATATTGATTCATTTCTCAAGCATCGTTTGATTTCCCATAGAGAAGTGTTAGTTATTAGTCACCCCAAGATTTTTGATTTTTTAGGTGCGTATTTTTCAGATAAGGATTTGGCTATTTATTGGCTTGATAGTAAACATAATTTAAAAGAAATTGTGGAATTATTAGGCAGTTACGATCAACTTCAAATTGCAAAAGATTCGATGCAAGAAGTCTGTTATCACTACTTTTGTGGATTAAATCGTTTTGTTGACTGTACTCATAGATATCCCCATCCTCAAGATGATGTTTTGTATAAGTTACGAGCTATTGCTTATGGTGATATGAAAACTGTCCTTGAAAGCGAGCTACGAGTTTTACTAAATAACAAACTAAGCATGGGAAATATCAATCGAATAGATTTAAGCTAATTTCTCAGCTGCCATCATAGGAGTCAGTTTTGAGTAATGACGCTCGATCATTAAAGTCGAAGTACCCATTTGCCTAGCTAAGGTGTGTATGTCAACACCTTCAGCTAATGCGAATGTGGCATAGGTATGGCGCAGGCTATACAAGGTTCTATTCTTGCCAGTAGCATCTTTAAACAAGCCAGATTCAACCATCAAGCGTTCGAACACGCTATCCAGACTATGGGGAGCATCACCCTCAGGAAACACAAATACCTTGCGATCTAGCTTGGCTTGAATAACAGCATCTAGATTGGCATAAGGAAGCTTTTGCCAAGTAATCAATCGCTCTAAGGCCTCAATGACAAAATGCCTTGCTATTAGATACCTAGGTCCCGTCTTTCCCGATACCCAAACCCGTAAATACCGCTGCTCACCTATCCAATGCCATTGCAAAGATTTCCAGCGGATGGGCATACTCTCAGTGCCCTGCCTTATACCCGTTCCAAGCAAGAACTCCACATACACGCGGCAAAGTCTGCGCATATGGTTACTGCGTTGATTACGGCCAAACCGCTCCCAATCCCGCATATATTCAAGCAAGTAGCTGACTTCCTGTTGATTAAAGGCTGGCCTTGCTTCAGGCTTATCTCCGGCTACTTCCAATAAAGGAATAGTTCGATGTTGGTGAATTAAGCCCTGATCCCTGGCTCGCTCAATTACCCGCTTGTATAAGCCAGCGTGGCGCCTTTGGGTATAAGACTTGGGCTCCTTACCCATCTGAGATATTCGCCAAGCCGCATAGTCATCAACTACTTCCTGGGTAATGTCATTGATTTGATAGGCGCCAAAAAATGGGATCAAGTACTTGGTATAGATATGAATGTAATCCACATGGGTACGTTTGTTGGGATTGGCATGGACTACTCTGGCGGCTAGAGCTAGCTCTTGATTAGCCAATTGCCGAAAGGTCCGAGTCTTAATGGCTAGATCACTGGCTAGCTTGACCTTAACGGTTTCATAGATAGCGATAGCCTGGGTAGTGGCTTCGGCCAACTGATCAGATCCAGTGCTAGCGGAATGCCAAGCACCTGTAGTGAGCTTGAAACGGCATTGCCACTGGTGACTATGAGGCCTCTTATAGAGAGTCAGATCTCCATCAAGGAGTTTGATGGATTCTTGATCAAGAGTCTTGGCAGCAAATAAAAACGATAAATTATTCATCACAAGCGTCCTTTTTAATGACGCTTGTAGCTTAATTTCAGATTTAATTAAGGTCGATCAGAAAATTTGTCGGGTTAACCGACAAAATAAAATCACCCAAGGGTGGTTTTAGTATTTCTTGGTGGCCAAGGGCGGTATCAAAACAACAATATTACAAAAGCCACCCTAGGGTGGCTTTTTTATCTATTAGTAGATGAAAGGTAGGCAGCGTAGTCCTCAGGTAATAATCGATTTTTAAATGTTGGTATATTTTTCAAATAATTATCTACGCTGGCGTACCTCTTATCTTCAACCCAGGGACGTCTAGCCAAAATACGGTCATTTAACCAATATATATTCCAGCCCTTAGTAGTGGCTATCAACTCTTGGGTATATGCATCTCCATACTCCATTCCACCCTCAACTACGACATCAATATAGGATTGAAGAATTGGATACTTACCATCTGGCATGGGAAGGCCTTCTCCTGGTTTATAGCCTGGGCGAGTAGGGACATATACCCAGATATGGCCATATTGAGGCAAACCCTGCCAGGAGAGTGTTTCGATATTTGATCGCGGAATTTCAACTCGTGTGTAACCCTCCTCACGCTTATCATAAGAACTGATATCACCTTCTGTTACGGCAAATAAAACCCCATTGATTGAGGTGGCTGGCATAGATGCATCTGCTTTTCTGAGTCCAAGCGCTGTAAATCCTGATGGCGCCCTATCATTCCAAACGCGAGTAAAACCAAACTGCTCAGATACTCTTACGGGAATAGCTGGGATTGGCGTATTCACTGATGAGTTTCTACTAGGAGTATTAATTAGACTGCCATAACCGAAGATAAAGTCTGTGGGTTTTTGAATGGCGCTCTGCCCCCAAAAATTCTGGGCAAATGCTAATGGCATCAAGATAATGCTCATTAGTAGCAAAAATATTAATTTAATTTTATTAAAGCGCATTGCGTTACTCCTTATTATGCGATTTGATGCTTTAATTTAATTATTTATAGTCTTCAAATTCAATCTGATCTACAGAATTCCCATACCAAACCATTGGATGCTCAGTACGCAGAACAAACCGGAACTTGTCTGACATTTCAAGTGGGGATGGCGGATGCTGAGCCCGAATATAGTCTGGATCTACTGCTTTTTACCTATCCAGCAAGATGCAACTTTAGGTTTTGCAATTTGCACATAGCAGTTCTGAATTGTGTTTGAGTCAATTATTTTGAATGCGTGGGTACCATCATCATCCGTCATTACCCCTCCTTGGAAATCAGGCATGATTGCGCCAATAATCACCTCTATATGCCTGGTGGAATTGAGAGTCCCGGAAAAGTTGAGGCCCTCCTGACGATCAATAATGAGCTTTAAGGGTATTTTTTCAAAGCGAACTTCCTTATCAGCCTTATTGGGGGCGACATGGTGTGCCGCGCTGCCAATGACCGCAGAGTTACTATTTGCAGTCCATGTACCAACCATATTCGGAACAGTCTGTGCCATAGCCAATGCCGGCAAAAGACCAAGTAACGATACTAATTTTAGAAATTTCATCTCCGCCCCTTATAAAGTGAAATAGATCAATCGATAATTTGCAAAACCGATTGAGCCCTTAATTGCCCGAACATATTTAAAGTATTTTGAGTATCACCGGATCAGTTAGAGCAAAGTAGTGAATTTGGACTTTACTTAACAGCATTTAAATCAAGGCACAAAGCAGCATAATTGTTGAACCAGTCATCAAATGTTCCTTTAGCGCCCCGGGTCGCACCGCAACCCGATAGGGTATTGCCTGCCAAATTTAGAGTCCAAGCAGCCCCGCCTTGATCGGCTGCAATGATTTGCTTACCATCCTTTGAGATAGTCCCAATCAAATGGATTTCTCCTCTGGGGTTTTTAATCAACATATCCAAATGACGCCCTTCTTGACGAAGAATAGTCATCTTGCGGACCTCATCATAAGTATTCCAGCCCTTTTCAGACTGATTTGGATTGGCAGACTTATGTGCCACACCCATTGAAGTTCCGGAAATCTCTCCGACCCACTCTTTAGGAAGGGTAGGAATAGTTTGTGCACATACGGAGCCTACTATTAACAAAGAAAATAGTGAAAGATAAACTTTTTTCATTGAAATGCCTCTCTTAGAAATTGAAATGTATGAATTCTGGATTATTTCTAACCACATTATGATAATCGGGTAAAAATCCACCTGCCTTGTTTGCCAAGTCCGACCCACCAGTAATACAAAAGCCACCCTCGGGTAGCTTTTTCGGAACTCAGAGTACCTTTATTTACCTGTCTCAGGAACATCACACTTACCAATATGATAGCCAAATGGTAAATGAAACACGATGTGACAATTTGGTGGAGGAACCTCAACTGGGGCTTGCGGTGCAGCAGCTTGAGCCATTGCGAGAATAGGAATAACAGCAGCAAATAAGGTTAATAGTTTCATTTTCATAGAGACTCCTGAGAGTATTATTTTCTGACCACATCATGACAATCAGCTACAGGGCCACTGGCCTTGTTTGCTGGATTTACTGTGGCTGTAGCAAAG
>Ga0208379_1001156_pt1 | contig 10457 bp, 1 predicted proteins | sample CryBogCBE02Aug07_FD_184559 | JGI IMG/M metagenome (GOLD analysis project Ga0208379, IMG submission 184559) | Freshwater microbial communities from Crystal Bog, Wisconsin, USA - CBE02Aug07 (SPAdes) | ecosystem: Environmental > Aquatic > Freshwater > Lake | place: Crystal Bog, Wisconsin, USA... | reverse complement strand
TACTCCTGTCCCAACGTGCCAGCCCCTGTGCACCAGGCTCCTGGTACTCTACCTCGGTCTCTTATTCGCCCCCCGGACTCATTCCGGGCCCCCGTGGTGTCCTTCTTCCGATCTCGATGAGTTTCTCTCTCTCTCTGGCTTCACCCTCCCCGGCGGTGGGGCCTATCATCCCTCTGGAGGGGGTCGCGGTCCCGGCAAGCGTCGTCCCCCGCCAGGGACCTTTCAATCCCCAGTCGACAAACGCTCGAAGGTCTCCTCGAGTGTCAAAGGCTCTCCCCGTCGCGCGGCGGTAAAAACCAAACGACAGGATTTTTCGTCTTCCAGCTCGCTCCGTAAACCCAAGCTGTCTACTGACTCGGATGCGTCCTCCTCTGAGTTTGATCTCACTCCATCTCAGTCACCAGGACCCACCCATCCTCTCTCTGCGCTCCGCACCGACCCTCGCATCCCCAACGATGGCCAGCCTGTTGGTATTGGTAACACGCTCCTCCCCTTTGAGGGAGAAGGTCTGTTCTCTTTATCTGAAATTTACTTTCCGGTCTATGATCGGAAAGGTGTTAAGACCAGATGGCGCCCAGCTGAACTGGCTATATGCTCCTATCTTGGCAAGCGCGTACGTCACTCTGTCGCCATCCGCCCGGACTATCACTCGGCCTATTTGGCTTCTCTCATCCCCGACGAATGGGACATTGATGCCCAAGAGTACACATCCTGTTACGGTCGGTTTGTCAACGACAATTTTTCGCCCGGCACCATCAACTGCAAACTTCAGTCCTTTGTCCATCCGGCGACTGGCGAAACGCAGATTTGGGTGGTTGCTTTGCCGGGCGTCCGCATCCTGCCTGGGGAAGAACTCTATGCGGAGTACGGGAAGAATTACTGGCTCGACCATCTCCCGAACCTCCCACTGGCCGCTCGGCAGGCATGCATCTCCAAATACAAGTACAGACCCTCCGAACTCCTCCGAGCGGGCCTCAATTCGGACGGCTCTCGTCCCTCTCCTGCTCCGTCCATATTACCGTTCATCTGCTCCTCGCCCCGCCTGGAACCTACGACCCACGCACTCTTCCTCCGTGAAGAAACGGTTCAGGTCAATTCGACCTTTCGGTTACACTTTGCCCAGCCGTCGCAGCCCCGGCTTTTATATGATCCAGCTCTTTCCCTCTGTGAGAAAAGGGCTGTCCTCCGATCCTATTTTCTCACCGAACCGGTCCTCCAACTTCACCTTCAGGAGCCCGCCGACCTATACAATGTCTGCGCTCCTGACGGATCCTGTGCCATTCAACTTGCCCTCCTCTACCAGTGTCTTGATCCAGTGGACTGGACCCCAGAGCTTCTCTCCCACGACCCCAAGCGGCCTTACTTCCGCTATCGACGTCGGGGACAGCCTACCACCCCTGATCATCGGGACATTCTCCGACTGGTGCGCTCCCTTATTGACTCTCGGTCGGCTCCCGGATCACATCTTCGAGATTCGTTGGAAGCCTGGCATCATGGCCTCCTCAACAATTTTCCCCCTCCCATTCTCACGGCTCAACAGTATCTTGACATTGAGGAAGTACTCCAATTACTTCCCCCCTTGGCCTCGGCGTCTTTCTTCTCTGCGTTGCCTTATGCCCCACCAGATACAGTACAGCATCGTGTATGGTCCGTTCTCCAAGCGGACACTAAGTACCCGGCTCGGAATACCTTTTTCTCGGGCTCGGAGCTTCAAAGTCTCCTCGCTGGTCCTATGCGGGCGTCGGTGCTCCGGGATTCTCACTTTTATCCTTTCCTCATTTCCACCGCTCCCGTCCTGGAATGGACGATGTCGGCCATTGAGGAACTGGTGGAACGGTTTTTCCCCTTCCCTGACGAACCTCCGTTGCCCGCTCCCGACCTGTCTCAGCGTCCACCTCCCATAGTGGATATATCCGCGACCCCCCCACAGGAATGCTGCCAGTGGTGGGCCCCGTTAGTGATTCAGGTGGGGGACTTTCGCTTATGGCTTTCTCCCACTCATCGCCAACGCTCTCAACGTTTTGCCCTTGGCGACGTCACCAGCCTGGCGGAACACGTTCTTTCCGGCCACATTCCAGTTAGTTGCTCCATCCGGGCCTCCTCCTTTCTCAGTTCGGCCACATGCCGCCCTGACGGATCCTGTGGTCTACAGATGGCGTGTCTCATTGCTCTACTGGACAACTCGACTCCGCCCTTTCCCCCCCATCAATGGTACTTTCAGGACCCGCACAAACGGTTTCAGTTTCGACAGGCCCTTACCAACTGGCTCCTCGTGGATGGCCTTTCAACGACCACCCGGGACAAAATCCAGGGCACCATACACTGGTATGACAATGGCTCTCACGGGCTCCTCCCTCCTGAACACTGGTTCTCCCACCAGGACATTCAAAATGTGACCAATGCGGACTGGGATGTGGCCCTGTGGACCCAACTGGGGGCTCCTGACTGGGACGATTGGTCCCTATTTGATGGGACCACTCGGTCTTCCAGGCAACATGACCATCTTTCCTGGACCGACCTTCAACACTATCTGCAGCCCCAACGACTACAATGTGGCCTTTCCCGGTCGCACTTCTCTCCCTGGTATTGCCCGGAGGACGTCACCTTCTCCCTCCCTTGGGCGCTACAGGCATTGTTGGAGGAACTTGCGGCGCAACCCCTTCCGGTGCAGGGTGCCCAGGGTTCCTTCACCCGCATCACATCTCGCTTACGCTCGTCTGTGCCCCCTGAGGTTCTTGTTCTCCACAGGGACCGACCACTGCCGACCATCCCGGTCCCGTCTCCATCTCCGATGGAACCATCCGTCTCCTCGGACTATGCCTCCCCGCTCCTCATTGACCTCACTACGGACTCTGTTCAGCACATTCCCTCTGCGAGCCTCCTTCACCTGCCCGGGAGGCCCCTCACGCTTGCGGATTTCCCTCTCTCTCAGACCCCGCCAGATGTGGATCTCCCCTCGCCTCTGGAGGGTGGGACCCCGTATCAACGCCGATTTCCTCCCCAGCCTCTGACTCTCCCCATTGATCAGACACGCTGTGCTCCAATCGGCATCTGGCCGTCCGCCTCGGCGCGGAAGTGGACCAGTCCGGAATGGCACACCAAACTCTTCCCCGGCGCACCAGGATTATTGCGCCATGGCCTTCAGCCTTTGCTTAGCACCTCGGGGCCCTTCTCTGTCATCTCGGCTATCCTGGGCTCTTTCAACTCCGGCTCGGACACAGTTTTGACTTTTTGGCAGCGGGCAGAAGCGTACCTGCTTTTTGCCTGGAATCGGGCGGATTGCTACCCGGCTCACCGTGTGAGTCTTCACACCATTCACACTAATCTCGACGCCTATCGGGATACTCGCTCCCTCTCTCGGATCTCTGGTTTACGCCTCCCGTACACCCCCTCCCTTCTGGAGGTATTTCAGCGCTGCTCGACTCCCCGACTTCAGCCTGTCCTCTACTATATCATGGCGGGAGCGTACTCTGGTCCTCTCCGAGTGATAGACCTCCCGAGCAACTCAGAGACCTGGTACCAGGTAGCCAATCCTAGCACACTTCTCAAACGCATGGTGAGGAACCCATACCTCACTATAATGGATGCCCACCACCAAGTGCATGGCACCGCTTTCCCCCTTCCGGCTTCCCCTACCGGGGCCGATCTATCCCTGCCATCGCTTGTCCCGTATTACCCCCCCTTGCCAGACGCGTCCACCCCCCCGGTCGACCGTGCGGCTTTCGGTTCTGACGCTCTCACTCGGTTTCTCCGAGTGGTACCTGATTCCTTTCCGGTCCACCCTCCAGTAGCCCCTCCCCTCCCCGATGAGTTCCGCCTGGTCTACTTCAATGTGAATGGCCTTGATGGGTTCAAGTTCGCAGAGCTCCTGCTATTCATGGCCATCGAAGCCGTGGACTGCATGGTTCTCATCGATGTTCGTGTCCCCACAGAACGTGTCACTTTTCTACGTCGGGAAGCCCGGGCGCAACTGGGCCCTCGGGCCGAGTGCCTGGTCTCCATTCCCGTCTCGCCGGAACAGGGGGATCAGCGACCTTCCATCAAAGTTGGGGGCAACGCCATCGTTCTCAACAACAGGTGGGGTCCTCAACTCGTCCATTACAAATCCGATCCGTCCCGTCTCAGCGTGGTTGATGAAGCCATCCTAGCCTTCCCCGGGGGACGTCTCCAAGTCTTGGCCACGTATTGGCCCTTCCCACCGGCGAGTACTCCACTTGACCAAAACCCGCCTGACCCATCTGCCCCTCTTCGTCGTGGGCTCTATCATAGACTATCTCAGTACCTACACTCCCAGGGCTCTCCGGCGTCCCCTCCTGACTATGCCAGAGACACCATTCAACACTGGGTGCAGCGCCATGTCTCCAAACCGGGACACCACTCCATCTGTGGTGGGGACTTCAATTCCCTCTGGGATCCCGACGGCGGCGGCGGAGGGGGCTATCGTGCTCCTCTCCGCGACTGGGCTCTTGGCATTGGCCTGAGGTCGCGCAGGGATGACTTACTTCCCACTCAGTCCTGCGTCACCAGGCCGTCCACTCAGCTCACTGGTGGCTCTGAGATCGATCATGTCCTTTATAACAGTCCCACCATGCGCCTTCTTCACTACTCCACAGGCACAGATGGACTTTGGGTGGGTCTCTCGGACCACCGTCCCATTCTGGTCGGTTTCTCCCCTCTTCCTCTAGCGCATCTTCAGGCCACTCCTCGGTTTAACCAAGAATTTGGTGATCTCAAGCGCCTCCAGATTAAGCGTTTCGCACCGTCTGCACCTCAGCTCCAGAAGTTCCACTCGCACCTTCAAGCTACCTGGCACCCGCTCCCTGCGCCCCCGGTTAACTCCTTTCAGGCGGAACAACAACTTGACCATCTGACCCAGGTCACTCTAGACGCAGCCCCTGCTCGCAAGAAGTGAAAGAAACGGAACCGCTTCAAGGAGCATTGGAGTCCGACCTATGCTGCCCTCCAGGCTCAGCTCCTTGCCATGCTCAAACTACAGCGTCATCTTGGGGTGCTCCCCCTCCCCCCGCACTGGCAACGGTGGTCGTCTTCCCTTGACCGTACCCTGGGTATCAACACCATCATCTCGGAATGGGAGCGAGTGGTTGCCTCTCTTCGTTTTCAAGGCGGGGTACCCCCTGAAGTTTGGGGGACGGGGCTCACCCCCTCGGAATGGAGATCCCAGGACACCTCTAACCTGAACGCCCTCCAACTCGCGGCAATCTCCAACTTCAAGTTGGTCCGCTCTTGCCTTCATGCCCGCAAGCGCAAGGAATACTCCTCCCGTATCTCCAGCTACTCCGCTGCCCGGGAGGACAAACTTCGCGCAGGGACCATGCACATCGGTTTCCAGTGCCTCCTCAATGAGTACACTGACGACACTGACCTGCAATACTATGATTTTGGTGACCCGGCCCTTTCGCCCCAAACGCCTGCGGACCTGCATCATTATGTTACTCATATGTTTCGCTGCCATTTTCAGTCTCAGCCCACTCCGGCCCCGGCCCTTCACGACGGTACCATGTCTTGGGACTCCCTCCAGACCATGTCCTTCGCTGACTTTCGTGTTCTCCACTCGGGCCTTAACATCCCTGCTTCTGCAGGCGACGACCCACTCCTCGCTCTGTGGCAAGCACTGCATCACTCCCCTTCCCGTGCGGACGTCTTTGCTGATTTACAACCTCTCCTTTGTCGGGCCCCCTCCCTGGACAAATTCGCCGCTCTCATCAAGTCCAAACAGGGCAACTCCTCCGGTGGCCCCTCCGGCCTGCAATACAAGCACATTCAGCACTGGAAACCGGCGATGGTGGCAGAGGCCTATGAGTGTCTTGCCACCATCTGGCAGGACCGACACATTCCGGCAGCATGGAAATGGAAATGGCTGGTCCCGATCCCGAAGAATGCCTCCAAACGCATTCAGGACATTCGCCCCATTATGCTTATGGAAGTTCTGCGAAAGCTTTGGACAGGCCTCATTGTTGACGAGGTGACCTCCTCTCTCCAACGTCACTCTGCTCTCTCCCTCTCCCAACATGGGTACCTTCCTCACCATGGGACAGACACTGCAAACTTACAACTTCTCAACACCCTCGAATCGGCCTGGGAGGAACGCAAACCTCTCTACGGCTGCTCTTGGGACATGAGTAAGGCCTTCGACTCAGTCTCCAAGCCACTGATTGTTCTCTGCTGGCAGCGCCTCGGGCTCCCAGTTGAAATTGCTCAGTGGCTTGTAGATCTAGACGCGTCGGGCTACACCATAGTTCGTACTCCCTATGCCCTCTCCAAATGGGACATAGCCGGTTTAGATGGGATCCGCGACCTCTCCTTTAACCCGGAACGGGGCACGGGGCAGGGGGACATCCATAGTCCTTTCACCTGGCTTGCTGTTTTTGATGTGTTACTCACCGCCCTCGACCACCAACCCGTCTCCGACGATCGCTTTATGCTTCGGCGTCCCGATGGCTCCCGCTATACCGCCAGGCCCATCTGCTATGCGGACGACCTCCAGTCATTCGCCTCGTCGCTGCCCAGCTTACAGGACACTGCGACCTTGGTCTCGGTGTGCGCCATGGTTTTCAACCTCTCCATTGCCGTCCACAAACTCCGTGCCTTTCATTATTGCGGACTCTCTGTCGAACCAGAGACACCGGAAGCACTGATTATTCACTCGGCGGGGTGGATCCCCCATACCGCTTTGATTCGCACCCATGGCACCTTCAAAAGTCTTGGAGTCGAATACCCCATAACCCCGTCTGACTCAACCTCTCTGCGCACTATGAAGAACAAACTTCTGGTGGCCATTAAGGCCCTCTCCATCAAGAAGGCGACGCCTCGGTCCATCAACCTCGTGATGGCGAAATGCCTCTATGCCCGGGGCGCCTACGTAGGCATTCTCTCTTCTTGGTCCCTCCGTGAGTGTGAGGAGATTGACTCCATCTTTGCCACCGAACTTCGTCGGCGCTCCAAAAACCTTCGAACCTCCCAAGCAGAGAACCTCTATCAACCGGTCCGGGAGGGAGGTCTCGGCTTCCAACGGTTCTCCTCCATGGTCCAACAACGTAAGCGCAACTGCATCCGCCGCCTTCTGACCCATGGTGATGAGTGGACCAAGCTTGCAGTCCAGGGCCTTTGTAATCGTGGTCACCCTAGCCCGACTCACTCCTCTCTCGCAGCTCTTACTCCTCAGAGTATTCGCCCGGGCTACTGGATCTCCTCCCTCCTCTCTTACGGCTTCCAGGGCAACGCTTGCCCCACCAAACCCCTGCGGTCCAAATCCTCTCCCGCCCCGCCTGAGTTATATGACTCCCTCACTGGCACCATCTCGCCCAGCCTCCGTTGCAACAAGGCCCAACACGCCTACCTCCGGGACCGTCACCTTCTCACCTACGCGGATGTGGTTGCGTGGACAGGTACCTCCTGGCGGTGGCACCTTCCGGAGCTTCCATCTGCCCTCTCCGAAGGTATCCGTCGCCTCACCCTCCCCGTCAGCTCGTCCGTCCCCTTACTTCCGGGACAGGCCTGGCACTTGGCCGACTCCACCCACCTCTTTTCGAATCGAATCACCGAAATCCTCACGGTCGCCACGTACAGTACTTCTCAGGGCTTCCGCTCTGACATCGTCTATAGACATTGGCAGCTCCCTCAACCAGTTTTATCACCCACTCTGCGGACAGTCATCACCAAGCCCTCTCCACCCCAGCTCTATCATGGACCAACTGACATAGACTCCTGGTTCCGGGCCGTCTTTGGATCTTACTCCATGTCCACCTTGCGTGCCTCTCGCCTCGTTTTGGTCACCTCCGCGGGTCGTCCCTACTGCTCTGGTCTGCCTCCTCCGCTCTCCAGCATGGACAACCTACCGGAGGTGGTGGAGGTCTATCGCATCCTTCCATCCCCGCCTCCCGGCCATCTTGGTCGTGCATTTTCCAGTGGGCCTCCATTGTCTCTCGGTGGGTCCTCCCCTGACCCGTTTCAGGTGGGCAAGAGGACAGTTTATGTGCATTTGCATTGCCACTCGGGATACTCTCCTCTGCATTCTGCTCTGGGAGTAGGCGTCTATCGAATCTCCCTCTGCGTTCTCCGCACCCATGATCATGTTACGTGGGTTCCCACTCTCTACCACGGCGACATACCCTCCACAGACACCCGCCCCACCTCCAGAACTCTCCTACTTGCTGGAGTTCTCCGGGGTCTATGGGAGACCGACCCTGAAGCGGACGTACGGGACTTGGACATTTATCTCCCTGACCAGTCCCTCGTTAACTCCTTTAGAGCTCCTCCTGCCACCTTCTCGAACGAAGTCGTGGAGTGTCTCTTTGAAGCTGCTCACCTCCACCTCACCTCGTCCAGAAGACTTTGCTATGCTACTACCCCGGCAGATCTCACTTCGTCGTCCCTCTCCGGGTCTGCTCTTGGCATGGCACTCGCATCTGCCTACGCTATATCAGGTCTTTCTCAGACGGAACTCTGCGCCACTACCTATGGCACCCAATTCCGGGAGGCCCCCATCCAAGACCTCCCACTAGCAGACTGCATTCCCGTTGACTTTTTTCTCAATCGGTGGGTTTGGGCTGACCTGTCCACTGAGTCTATCCTCCTCGTTCCTCTTGAAGCGCGTGTCCTGGATGTGAAGCGCTTGGAAGCTCAACTTGCTCGCGACCGAGATCGCGCCTCCCGGCAGTATCCACCTCGCTGGCAAGATGTCACGCTCCGCTTCGCTTCTAAGGTCCTCAACCTCTCAAGTAAGTCCGTGGGAGCCCGGGGCCACTATGAACGTCTCCTCCATGAACGGCACTGGACGGTTGGTCACAACTCATGCAAAGGAGCCAAGACGGACACGGAACGGGCCTCTTTGCTCACCTGTCAACTGTGTGTGTCCGATGCCAATGCTGCGGATGACACCTACGATCACACCTTCCGCCTTTGTCAACATCCATTCTTGTGCCAAGCCCGGGCCGAGTCGGATGCTCTCCTCCTCACGACCCCCCTACTGACCGAACTTGACCGGCGTCTTTTTCCGGCTCTCCTGCAGCTTGTCCAAGAAGAAGATGGTCATCGCATTTGTCTGGGGAACTGGAACACGTCCCAGATCACCCAACTTGACCAGGTGATTCAACCTACTGACTCAGTGCAAGCACTAAGCGAAAGCCTTCTCGCTTTGAGCAAGCACTTGGTCAACAGGATTGATGTCATCTGGGCCGCTCGTCAACAAGCCGCCTACCACACCGCCCTCTCCCGCACACCTGAAGCTGACCCGGTCCTCCTCCGCACCCTACAGCGTCGGTGTTTCAAGCGGTACACTTCCACGGCCCCCACCCCTACAGTCTTCTATGCCGTCCGACTTGGCCACGTTCCCGGTATTTACACCTCCTGGCGTGAAGCACAACCCCAGACGGTCGGGATCCCGGCTGACGTGAAGAGATTCTCCACCAGGAAGAAAGCTGAGGAATATATGGCCCAGTCTACGGGTCCTGGGGACCCTCGGTTCGATGCTCCTATCGCTTTCCTCTTTACTGACGGCTCGGCCCTCCCCACTGGATCTGCTGGCTGGGGAGTCCACATCACCTCCCCGGGTGCAGCCACCACCCGGGCGATCTGGGGACCCGTGTCCACGTCCCCCTCTGACCCGAACTGGCTTGGCGCTCGGAGAGCCACGAGCAACACCGGCGAACTCAGTGCAATGTACTACGCCCTCGACTGGATCCAGAAGCGGCGCAGGTACCTGCCTCCGGACACCTCCCCGTGCTACAACATCGTCACCGACAGCATGTACTGTGTGAAACTCTTTGCCACTCGGGCCATCAAGCCGGTCGCCAACAAGCGGATCATCTCCCGGATCAATATCCTCCTCGATCAGGTGAAACGCCACAATTCCATCTCCATCTCGTGGACACCGGCCCATACCAACTCCACGGACCCTCTAGCCCAAGGAAACGCGGAAGCAGATCGCCTGGCCGCCCGTGGGTGCGTTACCACCCACATCATGACGCAACGGCGCCCCTCGACTCCCTCCCGGCCTCACCCTGCGGCCCCATCTCCCCTCGGATCACGTCCTCCCAGGCGGCGCAGGGCCACGGACCCTCTCGGGCGGACACGCCGCCTACGAAGCCGTAGCGCTCTCCCCCGGCGGGACCCGCGTCTACCCCCTTTCGACCCCTGTCAGCCCTTGTCCTGGCGTGCTTTTTTCTATCGTCTTGCTAAACGATTTGTTTCTCCTGTTGTGTCTGCTCCTCCTGTTCATGACTACAATGGGGATCTCGTAGGGGACTAATTCCTCTCCCGGGTGTGACACCCGGTTTCCCTCTACTCGGTCACGGGACTAGCCACTTGGTACATGGAGGGTGGTTATTTACGTAGTTTTTCTGGTTGGGGCTTTGCATTTCATGCTTTTCTTCCTTCTGACTATGTAATTAACTATTGATTTTCGGTAAAGCATTAAGTAATATAAATAGCATAGAAGG
>Ga0208379_1001154_pt1 | contig 10472 bp, 11 predicted proteins | sample CryBogCBE02Aug07_FD_184559 | JGI IMG/M metagenome (GOLD analysis project Ga0208379, IMG submission 184559) | Freshwater microbial communities from Crystal Bog, Wisconsin, USA - CBE02Aug07 (SPAdes) | ecosystem: Environmental > Aquatic > Freshwater > Lake | place: Crystal Bog, Wisconsin, USA... | reverse complement strand
GGAGTCTTAAAATTTGATCTACAAAACTGTTGATAAGGTAAATTACAATTAAATTGATATTTGAAAAGAAATAATGCTAGATTATTGAAATCATCTATTGTAGTATTTTGCTTTTGAATAAAAGCTGGAATTAGATTATTAAGTTCAGATAACATTCGATATCCCATTTCAGAGCTCGTTGAATTTAAAGTGCTCCGAAAAGGGCGTGATTTTATTGAATCACGTTACTCGCTCTTCTTACGTCGGCATTATCCGATTCAAGTTCACGGGTTTGGTTAACCATCTCAGCCTAAAATCTGTAAAACAGATTTAATACACCCCGGAGCAATTTAAATTTTAATACAAATCAGACATATAGTTCACGAATTTTCTATTTAGTCCCAAATATTCGATCACCGGCATCACCAAGACCAGGAAGAATGTATCCGTTTTCATTTAGTTGTCGATCTATACTCGCTGTAAAAATGCTCACATCGGGATGTTGAGCATGAACAGCTTCAATTCCCTCAGGACAAGTTAATAGACATAGAAATTTTATTGACTTAGGGTTTAACTTTTTAATACGATCTATAGCAGCTATTGCAGAATTACCTGTAGCCAGCATGGGGTCAACAATAATGACATCACGTGATTCAATTTCATTGGGCATTTTGAAATAGTACTCTATAGATTGCAAAGTCTTTTCGTCACGATACAAACCTATAAAGCCTACACGTGCACCAGGAATTACGTCCAACATGCCGTCTAAGATTCCATTTCCCGCTCGAAGTATGCTGACAAATACTAGTTTTTTCCCATCAATAACTTTTGAAGACATAGTTTCTAACGGCGTATCAATTAGTACTTTGGTAGTAATTAAATCACGAGTTACCTCATAAACCATTAAAGAAGATAATTCTTTAAGTAATCTTCGAAATGTTGTAGAACTAGACTCCTTATCGCGCATCAAAGTTAATTTATGTTGGATCAAAGGATGATCTAAAACAGTTACTGATTTAGGATTAAACATAAAATAAAGTGGTTAAATTTTTAAAGAAAAAAATATTTACTCAGTTTTAATTCCAATTTTCTTGATAAGCCCCCCCCACTTATCACTTTCTGAACGAAAATACTTCGACGTTTCATCAATCGAAGTAGGATAAGGAAGTAATCCTATTTTTTTTAATTGTTGTGTAACCATCGGGTCTTTTAGCGAAACTACAATCACCTCGTTCAACCGATTAACAATATCGTTTGGAGTTTTAAGAGGAGCTGCAAATGCATACCAATTTACAGCTTCAAAACCAGGAAAGCCAAGTTCGGCAATAGTTGGTATATTAGGTAGAACATCTAGTCTTTTGGGACCAGTTACTGCAATTGCTCTTAATTTACCGGATTGAATAAATTGTAGAGCATCAGACGGGCTAGCATAAATTGATGGTAAAACTCCACCCAATAGGTCATTCATAGCGGGAGCTCCTCCCCTGTATGCAATATGAGGTGTATTTAAACCCGCTGTAATTTTAAATAATTCACCTGATAGATGCCCAGCACTTCCTATGCCTGAAGAGCCAAAAGATATTGAAGTCGAATCACTTTTACCTGCTTTTATATAATCATCTAGGTTTTTTATATTACTACTAGAGTTAACAACTAAAACATTAGAGAAAACTGTAGCCATACTTAACGCTTGAATATCAGAAACCGGATCGTAATTAAGCTTAGTAAGATGTTGATTCACTGATATAGAGCCAATCGTCCCTAGCATTATCGTATACCCATCTGGCGAAGAGTGAATAAGTTGTTCAGTAGCAATATTACCACCTGCACCAGCGTGAGTTTCAATAATGACACTTTGTTTCAAAAATTCGGCCATTTTAGGTGCTAAGATGCGGGCAACTACATCAGCCGTTCCACCAGATGCAAAGCCGACTAAGATCTTAATCGGTCGATTTGGATAAATTTCGGCAGCATACACAAAACGTATCGAAAATAAAATTAAGATAAATAAAGATCGCGTAAAAAATTTCATAATAACCTTCTAAACAAAAAAATATAAAATTGATGCTGAGGTAAATAAGTTCCCAGTAAATGTATATTGAACATCTTCTGGCTTATCTAAAGCCGAATCATTTTAAACCTGATAGTAGTTTCAAAATTAAAAATTAATACTAGTATATGTATGCAACAAATTAAATATTTAAATCTAGAGATGTTGAAAAAATCGTAGTATATTAATAATTCAAGATAATTATCCACTATGGGGATTAAGCTTAACTATTATCGAATCCAATCAAACATTAATTATTATCATCTGCTTGTAATTGGAACTCACACAAATCAACTTAACTTGAAACTTAAATTGAGACAAATATATTTTAGTTATCTATGATCAACGATTCAAATATTTCTATATATTATTGGATTCTAAATCGATTAATTTTTATACAATAAATCTTAATATAAAAATTGAGTAAAAGTCATCTTAATAAAATAAACTTGATTCATCATGTTGATGTTCACAACTAAAAGAAGACAAAATTTTATTAGAACTTTTGTACAAATAATTAAAAATATGGAATACACCGATTCTTGAATACAGTTAAGAAACAAGTAATTATTTACTAGTTGAAAGAAAAAGTGGAAAATAAAGTAAAAATAGATAAGTCAAATTAAATGAGTAGCCCCAAAGAACCATCAATAATAAGAAGCAACGCTCCCCATACAGTGGAAGTGACTCCTGGCTCATTGAATGCAAAGGGGAAAAAAAATATTGTAAAAAGTACAGAAATAGATATACCTGAAAATCATACCAATATTGAAAAAAACGAAACTTCAAATCACATCGAAAAAGTAAAGTCTGGAGAATTAAAATCACCAGAATTATTAACTATAGAAAGTAATTCTGAATTAAACGAAAACCAGCATCTTTTTTCAAAAAACGAAAATAAAAAAAATAATCAAGTTTTAATTCCAGAAAATGAAGGGTTAGAAAATCATATAAAGATTGATAATGAGCAGCGCAAAGAAAATAATGAATCCTTCATACAAAGTTCCGAGATAAGTTCAAATAATTCAATTTTAAATAGTGATGGTAAAAGCACAAATAACATTAAAATCAATACCGATACAAAAGAAAATAACAATCAAAAGTTGTCTAAGGAAACAGATGAAGAACATCTGATTAAATTATCGGATGAAGTGACAGATATTAATTCCATAATAATTGATGATAAAAATAATAATGACGATAATTATCAAAAAATAAATTCAAATTCTCATGATGATGAGAACTCTACAGTTATTGCTGATGAAAAATCTTCAAACATTCAATCACTAGAAAATAGTCAAAATCAATCTATAAATAAGCAAAAAATAATTAGCGAAAGTGCAGAGACTAACAGCATTCAAATTGAAAGCAACAAAATAACTTCGGATAACGTACAAAAAATAAACGCTGATCAATCATTATTTGAAAATAAATTAGTATCAGATCAAGATAATAAAGTTTCAGTTGATTTAAATAAAAAAATCACAATTGAAGAAAAGAAGTTAATTATAAAAAAACAAATGCAAAAAATCGAAGAGAAAAAGAAAAAAGATGAAGAATATCATGGCAGACTTGAAGCAATTAAGAATCATGTTGAGGTACTAAATCAACAATTAGACAAATTGGAAAAAGTGAAGCCTCTTAAATAATTCTTTTTAACCAAACTTATTTGGGCTACTTTTAAAATTAGATGCTATAGCATGCTTCGCAATAGATATGTTAATTGTTGAGCCTGAGACAATAGCACTTCCAATTTCCGCTGATTTCATAATTAGTAAAACGAACAAAATGGAAATTAAAGTCAGAACCCCATAAACATAGGCAGAAGAAACTCCTGGTGGTACAGAGCCAGCCAATTCAGATAATTTAATAATTGAACCTCTTAATGAATACTCAATTATTGAAACTGTGAGCGAAGTAAAAGAACTCTTTATTAAGAAATTAAGCCAGCCATTAAATAAAAACTCAGTTGGCTTCCAAATTCCCCAAGGTATCAAAATTGGTCCAAGAGCGATCGCCAATGATATTTGAAATTTAGCAATTAATATTACGGACAAACCAGAGGCAATTGAGCCAGCTATACAAAATATTGAAATTAATTTCATAAAAAATATCGCAGCTACATCAATACCAAGATCATAAAGATTCAAATTGTTTGGTGCATCCCAAATTAATATCATAGTTTTAAGCATATTTTCTACGAATGATTTACTTGAACTAGAACTAGTTAATTCTGAGTTTGTGAAGATGTTACCCACAGATTGAATTGAATCTACAATGATTTCGCCAAGATTATTATCTAAAAAACCCAAACCAAGGCCCACAAATATAATAGGAAATAACAAATCACTCAATATGACAATTAAAGTAGAGCTTAATATGATTCCCTTAATAATAGACCAAGTAATAACTACTATAGAAATTGTCGCGATAAGGTTTTTTCCTAACAATTTCAACGATTGATTTAATCGAATATTTTCAATCTGTTGTTCGGTTAATATTATTACATTCTTGATCTGATCAGTTGCAGTTTGTGCTAATTGATAAGACTTATTTAATACAGATTGATCTATTAAACAATTTGATGGATCAGATCCATTGCAGTCTTGTGAATAAGTTGAATTTGAATAGCCCATCAAAATAATGAAAACAAAATGAAGTATCCACATAATTAATTTGAAAAATATCCATTTCCTAATTGATTAGAAATATATTTTTCACCATTAGATCTATAAATATTTAATGAATTTTTAATTATGATTGAATTAAGCTTAGACTGATCTTGTAAAGATTTATCAGACATCTCAAATACTCCATTTTTAGAAACAGAGACATTATTAATCGATTTAATCATATCTGCATTCTGTGTGATAACTCTATTTAACTGTAAATTTAATAACTGTAAAGATTGATGTATTCCATCCGTATCAGATATCTTTGATTGAGCTTCCAAAGCAAATTGATAGTCGCGCTGAACCCTGTCTAAAATCATCAAATCATCTTTAGCAAGCTGACCTGCATTGTCCTCATTTCGTTGAATTCTAGATTGCTCGAACGAAACATACTGAGGCCAATCAAGTGAAAGTAACTTAGCAGTATCTAGCCTTTTTTTAAAATTAGTACTGATATCCTCGATAGATCCAAACAATAATTTAAGTGAATTTGAAACTTGATTAATATTATTAAAATCTGATGAATTTTTTTGAATCAAATAATTATTAACCTCTGAATCTAAACCTTTAAGTTGCAATAACTCAGCTTGGAATTGTGATAATTGAGTCTTGTATTGAGATATTAGATATTCAATTTGTTGAGCAGTTTGAAAAGCTGTCAAACTATTTTTAACAAAATTGCTTGGATCAAATACTACAAATGCAAAGGACTTGATAGAAATTAAGAACGATAACAAAATAATGTTTCTCATTATATTTTATTAAGGATAAATTTATCAAAGTCAAAGTTATTTTGCATATCAATAAAACTTTTCATATAATCAATATCTAATGCATCAGAATTTAAAAATGCAAAAATATTTTTACTTATATTAGTTTCAATCAAACGTACAAAACCATCCTGCCAAATTAAATAATTAAATTTACGCTTCATAGTCCGAATAGTCTCAATATTTTTATCTGATAATGATAATAAATTTGAATAAGTATGTTTTTGAGAATTAGCTTGATAATTTGCTAAAAAAATTCTTGTTTTTATATTATCGTTCAGAGTTGAACTAATTCCAGATGTTTTAATATCATCAACAGATTGAGTGCTAAGTCCCACAATAGTTTGTTTTTTCCTCAAGGTCTTAATCCACTCTTCAAAGATATTTTTGAATCTAGTGTTCTTGAGTAAATACCAAGATTCCTCAAGATAGATCATCGTTGGAGTCTTTCCATCGATTAAATCATCGATAGAAATTAATAAATATTGAATTAATGGTTCAAATAAGTTTTCATTATTTAGAATGTTACCTAGATCAATTCCAATAACTCCAGATTTATCTCTATTTATTTCGTCAAAAAATTCATCTTTTGAATTATCAAATATTGTTTGAATTGAATTGATAGATGAAGCTTCATTTTTTATCCACGGCAATAGACGCGATGATAAATTATGATCAATACCTTCTAACATTATTTGAAAATTTGACAAACTAATATTATTAATATTAGTTTCTTTGAAATAAGAAATGGCATTACTAATGGTTGTTACCTGGCTAGAATTTACTAGCTCATCATTAAATATTTCCATCAAACTAATTATCCAAGTAATTAGCTGAAATTTACGAGCATCATCTTTAATCCAGCGCATCGGATTCATTTTGCAAAGAGAAATATTTCTTGACTTAAAGTCGATGTATGATCCCCCTAGACTCTTAATGGTTGTAAAGCAACTATTATCTTTATCAAGAATAATTACGCGGCAAGGCTCATACTTTTGCCACATATAAATCATTAAGTTTACAAAGGAAGATTTTCCACTTCCAGTTGGACCAATTATCATGAAATGACCGACATCACCAACATGAAAATTAAATTTATATGGAACACCAGACTTTGTTTCGAATATACACAAGGATTGAGAGAACTTATTTCTTTTACCAGTTAAATATTTATTCTCGTCGTTTGATTTTCTAACAGATCTAATAATTGTGAAGCCAGATAAATTTCTTGAACTTACTAACTTTGAGCGTATATTGATATCTGATGAGCCAGGTAATGAGGAAATAAAAGCACCTATTTGATAAATAACTTCTAGAATCAAACCATAGCCCGAATTTGTCAATATTTCAGATAATGAATTTCGAGTTTGAGTTAGTGATTCAGAATTTTTTTCATGAACCAAAAGTGTCATTGAATGATAACCATAGTTAATTTCATTTACAGTCAAATCAATAAGTGCATTTTGACAATCCTGAGCTAAAAGTAATTGACCAGTATCAACTTTAGTAGACTCAATTCCAGTAATTTTTTCAATAAGATTTATTAAAGGACTTTTTAATTGCGATTTATAATATTGCTCATTAGACATAATGATATTTTTTGACTTTTCTTTATTTAGAAAACGATAACTCTGTGCAATAGTAAATGATCCTTTGATCATTAATATTTTTTCAAGATCAACAGAATTAACGACTCCCGGATATCCTTTTATAGAGATTAATGACAAATATCTCTCAGACATTGAGCCGATAAATTTCAGAATTCCGTTATTTAATCTAAAAATTGAGTCAACTGGAAGTAGCGAATTTAAAAAGACACTTCCAATTACTGGTATGCTAATATTATTACGATAGGTTGCTAAATTCAAATGATTTGATAAATCACTGAGCAAATAATTGTCTTTAATTCTTGATATGCTTAAAATTTCAAGATTGTTTAAAAAGGTAGATAATTTATTTTCAAATTCAATTATATGAGATTCAAATATTTCCTCATAATTATTAATTTTATCTCTAAAGAAAATTTTATTTCCTAGTACTTTAAATAAACTTTGAATTAGATTGATATTTTTTGATAAGACCAATGACTTTACTTCATCAAAAAAACCCCCTTCTCGGTTAAAAGGTTGAAATGAAATATATATTGTGCTACTTATCTCATATGATTCTTTAGTTTTTAGTGATTTATACCATTCTTTATTTATATAATCCACAACCTTGTTTTCAGTTTGCACCCCCGAATGAATATCAATATTTCTTTTGTGTAAATATGTCCAATAAATAAATCTATCATCAAATATTGCTAACGCATTTTCTAAAAATTCTGCGGCTGTTTTATGTTCTTCGTCTGAACTAGATTCAATATCCAAGCCATCATATGTAAATCCTGCTAAGAGTGAACCGTTTTGATTAAGTATGATACCAGGGGATACTTGCTCAAACCAAGGGATTAAGTCAGCGCATGAGTGTCGGTTTTGATTTTGGAATTTAAACACTTTTTTTAAATTCATTTAAGTAATACTCTATTTAATGCATTTTTATTTTTTACACTAAATGTATTTATCCACGGATCCCAATAATCAGATTCATTTGAGTAAATTCTTATTGCTCTAATAATTTGTCCATCGGTTATCATTAACCACTTAAAAATTAGATGTAAAAAAAATAAAATTATTAAAAAATAAAACAAATGAAGGATTACTATTATTGAAACAAGAATAATTTCAAATGTCAGTATATTTGAGTCTACGCCCATTATTTTTTTTTCTCTATTTAAACTCAAATGAATTATTGACTTATTCATCTAGTTTATTAAGCATGAGGCTGAAGCACCCGTCGCGGTAGTTACCACTGAACCGATCCCCATTATCAATCCTAATCCCATTGAAACATACAGCAGTAAGTTCCAAATGCGACTTACACCTAACCAGTGACCAATAACCCCAATCATTACACTCAATACTGCAACGTACGGAGCTAATCTACTTTTCGAATATAAAATAAATCCACACATTAATTGATCAATAACAGGAAATGAAAAGTTACTTGTTTGAGCAAATGAATTTTCAATATGTAAAAATATTAAAATCAAAACAAACTTGATTAAGTACTTCTTTTTCTTACAAAACACGTTTATAAACATAGTCATTTTTATGTACACCTTCAATTTCAATTATTTCAGTTAATGCTGGAGATATTTTTTCTTTTTCAATTAATTTAAGATAAATAACAATAAGTTTTATACTTCCGATTCTTTTTTTTAATAAATCAATTTCTAAATTTCTTCCACTGTCGAGCAGCATGTCTTCAAATCTTAAAAGAGCATCTAAAGCCGAATTAGAATGAATAGTTGCAATTGATCCTTGATGACCAGTATTGCAAACTGTCAAATATCCATCTGCTTCGATCCCTCGTAGTTCTCCAATTAATATTCGATCAGGAAATCCTCTTAATGCGGATTGAATTAACCTATTAACTGAATATCCTTGCTCAATATCAGCTTGTAAATAAAGTACGTTTCTATCTTTAATTGATAATTCAGGAATTGTTTCTATAACCAATAGTCTTTCGTGTATAGGTATTTTTTCAATCAAGGCATTAAAGAATGTTGTCTTTCCAGAACCAGTACCTCCAGCTATTAAAATATTTTTTTTATTAATAACATTTAATTTAAGATAATCTTTTATTGCTGCTGTTATTACTCCATTGTTACAATAATCATCAAGCGAAAAAAATTTGGTAGATAATTTTCTGATGGTTAATGATGGCCCATAAAGGCTAACTGGTCTTGACCAAGCTTCAATGCGATAGCCTGGTATTCCTGCGCTAACAATCTTAAAAGTATCTTTTTGCGATTTTTCATCTCCAATTTCCTTATGCGAGGCACTGGCTAAAAGAGTTATTAACCCTTTTAATTGATTCTCTTCAAAAACGGCATTAATCTTTTGATGTTTTAATCCATACTTTTTAATCCAAATATCATCTTTTCGATTAATCATTATTTCATTTATTTCATTATCTTTCAGCCACTTCAATATTGGAGATAAATAATTAATAATAATTTCATATTTGCTATCCATAAAAAATTTATTATTTAATAATACTTCTTGAAAATATGTTTTGGTATAACGTGATTACACCAGATACATTTATCACTAGACGATTGAATAATATTTGAATCCAATAAGTATTGTCCAAGACATTTAAAACATGTAACCAATTCCTCAATTCCGCAGTCAATATTTTTTGTAGTTGTGATCCAAACCGATGACTTAATTTTATTTATTTTAGGAGTATCAAGATTAACATGCCAATATAATCTAAAAACCGATAGCATAGCTTCATTACGATTTATTCCGTTATAAATTGAATTTACATACTCAACTGCTAATGCGCTATATTGCATTCTTATTTCTAGTTTTAACGATTTTGTAGATGCTGAACCTGGTACACCATTAGGTGGTCTTTTCCCAATATTTTTAAAACATTGCTTTGCGTACAATTCAGCTTTAGATGAATTTATAATCCAAGTTATATCTTTTATTTTGGTTTCCCATTCAACTAATTCTTCAATTAGTAAGTAATCCTTAGCGTTCAAAATTCTTTTATTAAGCATTTTTAAGCTTGATGGATGAACTAATGAATAGTGTTCTAATCTCATCTGAATTAATTTGAGCAGCTTTTTCCAAACTTTTTAACTCAATAGCCGGTTGTAAAAAAAAACGTGATTCACTGATTAATTTTTCAATTTGTTCGTAATCTAGACATCTAAGCATTTTCAGAATAGACATTGGTGTATTTAGTTGAACTGACAATTCATTTAAATTTTCTTCTTGAACTCTTAAACACATATAAATATATCTTTTATTTAACTCAGTAATTTCAAATTGAATCAATTCTTTATTAGTCATTTTTTAATCTTCATTTAATATTTGCAATAAAACAATAACAAAAAATGTCCAACCTTATTAAGAAAATCATGAAATTGAAAACATCTTTTGA
>Ga0208379_1001153_pt1 | contig 10475 bp, 11 predicted proteins | sample CryBogCBE02Aug07_FD_184559 | JGI IMG/M metagenome (GOLD analysis project Ga0208379, IMG submission 184559) | Freshwater microbial communities from Crystal Bog, Wisconsin, USA - CBE02Aug07 (SPAdes) | ecosystem: Environmental > Aquatic > Freshwater > Lake | place: Crystal Bog, Wisconsin, USA... | reverse complement strand
ACACGAACGGTGAGCCGCAGTCCTCGGATCCGAAGGACGCCTCATCTCGCTTCATCGGCTCCGACTCTCTGACTAACGTCTACAGGAACAGCACTCCTGGACAGTCACTCAGCAAGACCGCAAAGATCGTCAAGAAAGTTATAAAGGAGCAGCGCGTCTGCGAAGACTGCGATTGCCACCTTAAGGAAGACAAGAAGGGCTACAAGAGCGAGTCCGGTGGTCTTACCCAGAAGGGTAGAGATCACTACAACAGAGAGTCCGGCGGACATCTGAAAGCTCCTGTAACCACCGAGCCATCAAAGTTAAAGAAGGGCAGCAAGGCTGCCAACCGTCGCAAGTCATTCTGCGCCAGAATGGGTGGCATGAAGAAGAAGCTGACCGGCTCAGAAGCATCTCACGATCCGGATTCAAGGATCAACAAGGCGCTGAGAAAGTGGAACTGCTGATGAAGACCTTCAAGCAATTCATCAAGGAACTCAACGTCAGGGACGCAGCCGGTCACGTGATGCACATCGGCAAGGTCGCGATACGCATGGCCGACGGTAAGATTAAGATGAAGGATCCGGGTAAGAGCGGTAGCTCTGGCGGCGGTGGAAAGTAATTGATCTCGTCAATTCATAAATATCAAAAGACAAGATAAGGAGAATGGTTATGCTACCACAGTTTTTAAAGAATATCTTCAAGTCATTTAGATCTGACGCGAAGCAGGACGTTAAGGCAGCAGCCGATGTAGTCGCGACCAACGCGAATACCGTAGCTTCTGCTGCAGCAGCGGTGGCTGAAGTTGGAGTAAGTCAGGCTGCAGCTGCAGTTACGACAAACGCCCCAGTCGCAGCACCTATGGTAGAAGGCGCTGTAGCAGCTGCCGATTCTGCTATCGAGAAGGTCGCAGCCAAGGCGGCAAAGAACGTAACCAAGGCAGCTAAGAAGATTGAGAGCAAGTAATGGATGAGCTTATTGATCAGATGAAGGTAGTTCTGGCGAGTGTGTTCGCACTCTACCTGAAGACGCACTACTTTCACTGGAACGTTGAGGGTCCGAACTTCCCGCAGTATCATGACTTCCTAAATGATCTGTACGAGGAGATCTTTGAGTCGGTCGACGCGCACGCCGAGCAGATCCGCACCATGGGTGCCTATGCTCCAGGCTCATTCGTTCGCTACAAGGACCTATCAGTAGTAGATGATGAGATCAACATTCCTGCTCCTATGTCTATGATGACTCAGCTGCAGAAAGATAATCTCGCGGTTATCGTGGAACTAAAGAAGGCAAATAAGTTGGCAGAGAGAGAAAATGCAATTGGCACTGCTAACTTCTTACAAGATAGAGTAGACAAGCATTACAAGCATGACTGGATGCTTCGCTCAATTATAAAGGCATAAAAATATGAAGAAGTACACGTCACCCGAGAGCCTCATCAGAGAGATGGCGATGAATAGGAACACCGAGCTTCGCAAGAAGGTCGTCAATGTCGGTCGCCCTGATACGACCTCGACACTCGCCAAGCAGTCTGAGATCCAGAAGAAGGTCATCGACGAAGCAGAGAAGAAGGCTACCACTCAAGACCTCGACGATGCCACCGAAGTAAAGGGCGGTACTACTCAGGTCAACTTCAATCCAAAGACCGATGACGTCGTCGACAACAGTGAGAGCGACGACAAGGAGTCAAAGAAGGCTCGCTTCAAGGCTAACAAGGAAATCGGCGTGAAGGGAGCTCCGTCCATCAAGGAAGACTGGAGCGACTCGATGAAGAACTTCCAGTCCACCATGCAGGGCTACGGAAAGACCATCGACAAGAACGTTCAGAGCTACGTCGACCACATCAGCAAGTCAAAGCCATCAATCTCTCAGGCTGCGAACACCGCTGCAGATACTGTATCTGGCACGGCTGAGAAGATCGGCGACGTCGGAATCAAAGCAGTCGGCGGTGCTATCCACGCTGCAGGTCAAACCGACGTCGGCAAAGACATCGGCGATAAGATCAGCTCGGCAGTGAAGTCTCCATCCGCTCAGGCAGCTGGCGATGTCTATAGAAAAATCAACTACAACGTCGGCTCCGCTCTAGACAAGGTGAATCCATACCTAGAGAAAGGTCACAGAGACCCGCAGTCCGGTGACTACGTTCCCGATGATCCTAAGGCCAACTACGGCGGCAAGGACTTCGCGGCGGACGTTGCCAGCATGGTACCCGGCGTCGGGGCCGGAGCATCTGCGTATTCTGCAAAGCGCAGCCTAGGTCGCGGCGAGTACGGAATGGCTGCAGTCGATGCCGCAGGCGTCGTTGCTCCTATGGCAAAGGCCGCAAAGGCCGGAGAGATGGCATCGGCACTTCAAAAGGGTAGATCAGTAGCCTATCCATCACTCATCGGTGCAGACGTCGCATCAGATACACAGCAAGATGACAAGAAGAAGAATCAGAGCGAGGAGGTCGCATTGTTTACGGATAAAGAACTGGCAAGAATCCAGAAGATCGATGAGGCCCTAGGAAAGGCCCTCGAGAAGGGAGCTGAGGCTGCCGAGAAAGAAACAAAGGCTACCAAGGTAAAGCCCGAAGTTGAACTGGATACCACCGGCCCACTTGACAGCTCCGGCAGACAGAAGAAGATCGATCTCGGCAATCCGGGAGACATCGGCTCGAGCAAGTCACCGACCATTCTCAAGCAGACCTTTAAGAAGGCAACTCCGGGTGAGAGGGAGTTCGCTGCTCCTGAGGGCCAGCGCGTTGCTCCTGATGCCGGATCTGAGCCGACAAAGACCAACTCTACATCAGTGCCGAACGCAGGTCCCCAGAGCGGAGAGGTCATCCCTCCAAACAAGGCTCCGGGTGGAAAGCCCCCTGAGAACGTAACTGACCTGACACCTAAGACACCACCTGCAAGCCAGACTTCTTCTCCTAGCTTCAGCAGCACTCCTCCTCAGTTCGGCAGCTCGACTCCAAAGTCAGCTACCCACTCAACTCTGAGAGACAGACTAGCAAAGGCAAAGAGCGCAGCGGTAGGTACCGTGGCAGGTGTAGCTGCAACCTCAGCTATGGATCACATCGCTCCTCTAGACAGCAAGGTGAACAGCCCGTCAACCGATACCCCATCTACTCCAAAGGCAGAGACGACTCCTAAGGTAGACACTCCTGCCGAGCCAAAGGTAGAAACACCTCCGAAAGTAGACACACCTGCTGACGTTGAGACACCAAAGTCTGCAATCACCCCTGAGCCATTCATGAAGGCAACGCCTATGCCGTTCACCGGTCCGGCTCCTACTACTCCTCCGATGTCTCATGCGCCGACACCTCCGGTTCACACGCCGCCGCCTGCTCCTCCGGTTCACACGGCTCCCCCACCCCCAGCTGCTCCGGTTCCTCCTTCCAGACCACCCGCTCCGACTCCAGCTCCTTCTAAGAAGGCCGCGGCCCCTGCTCCATCATCTAGCGATGACAGCGGCGTGTGGTACAGAGATCCAGGTGATGGAAAGCCAGTCGTTCGTCTCGGCACCGCCAAGGACGCCGGCGCTGGACTCTATCAGCCATCTCACGGCGACAACACCACTATGTACAGGATCCAAGGCGAGAAGCCAGATCTCAACCTGTCGCTGCCTAAGGGTGCATTTGACACCGGCATCAAGGGCAACCCACAGGATCCCGCGAAGGCCCGCGCCGTTACTTCAGGCGGCCAGTACAGAGGCGGTGTCGGTCCAGACAAGTTCACCGACACCACCAACAAGCAGGGATTCGGCGGCCCGAACCCAGACAAGCCAGTTAGCTTCACCGATGATGATAACAACAAGAAGGCAAAGCAGCCGCCTCTGGCAATGACTCGCGAGTCATATAGAATGCCTAACCAGAACCCAATGCTTAGGTCAGATCGCACCTACGGCATCTCCTCTTCGATGCTGGAAGCCGCTAAGTCAATCATGACTAAGAAGGCTCCCGCTGCTCAAGAGGGTGAGGACACCCTTCCGGCTCCAAAGAGAACATCTACTGCTCCAATCCGCGCGATGAAGGAAGACGTGCCTACCCCTCCAGAGAGACCAAAAGATCTGGACAAGAAAGACTCAGTTCCGACTCCTCCGGACAGCAGCGATCGTCCTAAGTCAGGACCTTCAGTTGAAGATCAGGCTAAGGCAAATGCCCGCACTAAGATGAGGACGTTTGAGTCCTTCTTCAAGTCAAGAGGCTGATCTCGATGACCGAGAAAGAAAAGAAGAGAGTCCCGCTTAAGCCCGCAAGTGCTTACGCGCCTCTCAGGGGTCAGAATCAAGATCAGGGTGGCATCGGCGTCACCCACGATCACGCTGACTATACGATAAGCGATGAGCACATCCACGATATGGATCAAGTAGCGCATCAGCCTGAGTGGGAGAAAGAGACTCCGAGCACTAGAAAGAAGATCGCCAAGAAGCTCATGAAGGACACCGAGCGCGGGGTTTACTTCAAGGAGTCCGACGTAGTATCTGGCGTAGCCTATGATACCAAGGGAAGTTTGAAGGCTCAGATCAGAGGGGCTGGAAAGCCGGGTACTCTGAACTCACCGGCAAGCGCTGCGTCTCTCCAGAGAGCGGCCGATGCTACTTCTAGAGCAAAAGAACAAGATGCAAGAGATAGATCTGAAGATCAGGAACAAGATAGAGAAGACGAGATCAGGAGAAGAAAGATGAACCGTAAGTCAACATTGATCGGAGAAGCTCTCGAGCGCATCCAAGCAAGAAAAGCAAGAATGATGCAACTCGACGAGAAGATCGAGTCGGTCACCGACGTTACCCCGAAGGATGACGACGATCATGATCACGAGCCAAAGCTCGACACCGCTCATGAATCAAATCCAAAGGAGAGCGGCGACTGGGATCCGAGCCACGGCTCACCGAGCGCAGAACAGTACGGCAAGATGAGCTCGAGCGACCAGTTCGGCGCTAGATACATGTACGACCGCGACCACGGACTTCTGCCCAAGGGCGGCGCCGCAGTGGGCGACGACGAGGTAGATGACATGCACAAGCGCGAGTACGACGCCAAGAAAGCTGCTGGCATGGATCACCTGATCAACCCAAAGAATCCCTACCTGACTCCGGGTTATACCGGTCCCAAGGACTCATTCGGTAAGTCAAAGGCGGACTGGGACAAGGAAGCAGCAGAGCGCCGCGACGTCATCGCCAAGCACGGCATGGATGAGTTCAACAGACGCTACGGCTACGCACCCGGATCTCCTAGATTCAGCAAGGTAGACGACCAGTCTGCCGAGCTAGAGAGAAAAGTAGCAACTCACAACATGCTAAAGGCAAATGGAATGAAGAGCCCCTACGAGGACACTCCAGCAGTGAAGGAGTCCACCCTCGCGACTATCAAGAAGGTAGTAGCAGAGACCAGAGAGCTGAAGGGTAACCAGAAGAAGCTCGACGCCAACCACAACGGTAAGCTCGACAAGCAGGACTTCGAGATCCTGCGCGGCAAGAAGAAGATGAACGAGGGCAAGTGCCCAAAGTGCGGTATGGATCCCTGCAAGTGCTCGCACGTCAAGGAAGAAGTCCAGCACATCGATGAGGCCCGCGGTCGTCCCCGCAAGGACTCAATGGCCTCCGACAGCGCCGACGAGCATCCAATCGCTCAGGCCCGCAAGGTCATCTCGACCCGCGGCATGACGCCGTTTACTTTCGCGAACGGCAAGAAGCACATGATGAACCCAATGACCGCGCACCGCGTTCTGGCACATCACGACAACCTACATACTCCTTCTGAGAAAGAGGCGTTTGCATCGAGGATTCACAAGAGCCCCGAGTCGCTTCAGAATTGGATGGCTGGTAAGCCCGACGATGAGCCTCTACCAAAGATCAGTCTCGGTGGAAGCAGCAAGATCGGTGGAATGGGTGCTCGCAAGAGACCAACCGTTTAATTTAATAAATAACAGAAGAAAACACATCTCTCCAGGAGGAAATAAAGATGGCACAATGGGGTAGAAACGATCAGGCTGTTACTGCTAACAGCACTACGACAAAAGAATCCTCAAACGGCGCCCCAATCGGTACGTATGCACGCGTAAAAGGTGGTAAGACTGGAACAGCTACAGACGTTCAGTCACCGAACAATCACTTCGGCAATACCTCACCCGGTTCGCGCGCCTCTATTGATTCCGCGATGTACGGCAACGTCACCATGAGCGCGTTCGTAAACAATCAGGCGGTTGGTGTATTTGCAATCAATGCGGTCGCCATGTCGACTGTCGGCGGTAACGTCGTGATCTCATACATCACCAACGCAGGTACCGGCTACAGCGCGAACGCAGCGGTTACAGTTACTGTAACCAACGGCGGATCCGGCGCGGTGATCAACGCTCACGCGAACACCACCACTACTCCGGGTAAGATCGATGCTCTCAACATCTCAACTCCAGGTTCAGGTTACATTACCTCTCCTACGATTGCGATCGCTGCTCCTTCTGCAATTACCTTCAACGGCAACTCTGCAGTATCGAACACAAACAAGACCATCACTCTGACGACAGCTAACTCTTTCTGGCAGGCAAATGACCAGCTCACATACACAGTGGCTGCTGGCAACACATCGATCATCGATGCCAACGTCGGTCCGAAGAGCTACACCCTCTACGTAAACTTTGCAAACAGCACCACGATCACTCTTGCAAACACAGTAGGCGGTTCAAACCTAGCTATTTTGTCGTCACCTGCCTCTGAGACAGGTCACAGCATTCAGGGTGTAACTGCTACTGGCTACGTCGACGTCAACACCGACAACCCCAAGGTAGCTCACATCGGTTGGGTTCTTCGCACAGAGGGAACCGGCGGTCGTGCGGGTAGAGTGTTCTACGAGACACTGGTAGCTATGAGCTCAATCTCAGCTAACACTACCTCTTCAACTGGTGTGACCGGTGCAGCTAACACTGTAACATCTAATACAACCGCTGACCAATACATTTAATCGGTCTTAGAACATGGCAAATGACTCGAAGAGAGTATCTCAGCTAGGTATAGTCACAAACATGGTCGGCACTGACAGAATCGTCGTGCTGACCAATCCAAACAGCGCTGCTGTGGCGGTTCAGACTATCCCGCTGTCAAACATAGCGAGCCTGCTTCCAAACTCTGGAATGCCGGTAGCTAATTCGAGCTCATTTGGCGTGATCAAGGTCGGTCCTGACTTTAACATAGCAGCTAACGGAGCGTTGCTGCTGGGAGCTACCGGAAGCGTCTACGGCGCAACCGGTCCAGTAGGTGCCACCGGTCCTCAGGGATCGATAACCGCGCCGATCACTATCAGCAACACTAGCTCGTACACAGCGAGCCCGTACGACAACGTGATACTCGTGGACGCCCTGTCCCACGGCGACAACATTCAGATATTCTTTCCCACTGTAGGTATTCCAAACGGAAAGATCTATCTCGTAAAGAACATCAGCACCGCCCCGAGCAACTTCGGTCCCATCGTGACCACGTCCGGCGGGCAGGCCATCATAGAAGATCCCGCGACCTCTACTCTAAATGGATTCTACAAGCTGGCAATTCCGGGCGGCTCTTCTACTTGGGTATTTCAGAACGGTATCTACTACCTAGTGAACTCGGTTCACGTCTCGGGTCTGTACACCGGATCCCCGTTTACTTCATTCAACACATACGGTGACGGTATCGTAGCTGACTACATATCCGACAACGGCCGCATTTCAGTCGGCATAAACGATCAGCTCTCGTTCTACACCAACGGCATCGCCAACACCCTCATGATGGTAGCCAATTCCAGCGGCCTAACCGTCAACGGAAGCATCACCGCTACATCGAACACGATGAACGTGGGCTCGTCTTCAATCGCATCAAATGGCTACACTTATCTGCCGAACGGCCTGAAGATGAACTGGGGCCACCTAGTCTGCAACACGACGAGTCAGGTGACGTTCTCGAGCCCGTTCTCAACTGCAGTCCTATCCATAAACGTGACTCCAGCTAACGCCATATACGCAGGCGCAAATACACCATACGTATCGTCTTCAAATACGACGACCGCTAATATCTACTCGGCATCCACGACAACTACGGCGAATGTATACTATACCGCAATAGGTTATTAATGCATGAAAAATTAAATGATGATAATTTCTTGATGTACTGTGCGAAGCACTATGATAACCCGCACTGTCACTCTACAGAAGAGTTTATTGAAGATCTGAAGAGAATAAAGTATATAAAGAAGTTGATAACTAGATTCTTGGACAGCGGTGAGTTGAAAGAGAGACTTATACTGAACCACATAATTATATTGTACAATGTGTTTGGTGCGGAACATCTTTCTAGAATCTTGTACCTAAAGATGAAGTCTCACTTTAAGTACATCAAGCCGTTTTTGATACTTTTGAATGCTCTACCTGAAAGACTCTATGATATTCGAGACGAAAAGAACATAGATACATCATCGATACCGATGGATGATAGGGTAATTGAAGCTATAAGGAAGGTCAAGAATGCGTAAATTAAGAGAAGATGCGACAGCAGCATCCGCAGTCCCGACAAACTCAGCCGCGGCCACCGCGAATCCATCGGGAGCGCCGATCGACGGAATCGGCGTCGGTCCTCGTGGAGAGCCCGGAGTGAAGAAGAAGAAGCTTCGCGACATCGTCATGAACGCTACCCCAATGACGAGAAACATGGGTCAGTGACATGTCTACAGATAGAATAGAATCAATCATAGAGAGACTCACTGATATCTCTTCAGAGCTAAAGTCAATCATCGCGGTTCACGAGCAGCGCCTGAACCAGCAGGAAAAAGATACCAACGTCATTTTCAAGCTTCTTGAAAATAGAAGAAAAGAACTAGATGACAAGATCAATGAAGTGTACGTCGTCATGACCAGTAAAGACAACAGCATCTTAGAACACATCGAGCAGATGAGAAAAGAAGCCAACGAGCAGCACAAGGCGCTGAACGAAAAGATCAGCAAGCTTGAGAAGTTCATCTGGGTCGCCATCGGCGGCGGCATGGTGCTCGTCTGGTTACTATCAAACATATCGACATACTTTAAGTTATTTGTTCACTGACTAAAATAACTGTGTACATTTAATCCAGCTTGTGTATAATAGGTATATGCAATTTGGAGTATTGTTATGAATTGGCTAGACCAAAAGTACATCAGTCTCGTATCACATCGACTAGAGAGATTCAGCAGAAAGTCTTCAGGAAAGTACAACTTTCGCTGCCCCATGTGCGGTGACTCTGAGAAGAGCAAGTACAAGGCCAGAGGGTGGATCTACGAGATACAGGGAAAGAGCAAGTTCCACTGCTTTAACTGCTCGTCTTCCATGTCGGTTCAGAACTTCATAAAGATGCTGGACACCAACCTCCACTCCGAGTACGTGATGGAGAAGATGAGGGACAACAAGAGTCCCCAGCAGATAGAACTAGAGCAGTTCGTCAACAAGATGAAGCCGCCCGAGTTCTCCAAGACCATACTGAAGGGTCTCAAGAAGGTGAGTCAGCTCAGGCACGACAGCCCGATAAAGAGGTATGTAGATGAGAGAAAGATTCCTACGGCTTATCACTCTAAGCTCTACGTCTGTCCTAACTTTTTCACTTTTGTCAACGGCATCGTTCCTGGCAAGTTTTCTGATGGGGCGCTGAAGAGGGACGAGACCAGACTGCTGATACCCTTCATTGACAAGGAGAAGAAGGTTCACGCATTTCAGGGAAGGGCCCTCGGTGCCAGCAAGGTCAAGTACATCACGATAGTAGTAGACGAGGACGTGCCAAAGATCTACGGGCTCGACACGACTGACTTCGATCAGAGGACCTACGTGTTCGAGGGACCGATAGACAGCATGTTCATCCCCAACAGCATAGCGACTGCGGGAGGCGACATATCATCTGCCCTCAAGGGGTTCGACAAGTCCAACCTCGTCATCGTCTACGACAACGAGTCGAGAAGTCATGACACCATCAAGAAGATAAACAAGGCTAGACTCAACGGCTTCAAGGTGTGCGTGTGGCCGGATAACCTAGAGCACAAGGACGTGAACGACATGGTCATGGCCGGAATGAGTCCCGAGCACGTCAAGAGCATTATAGATAGTAGTACGTACGACGGCCTCGCAGCTATGGCCAGAATTAGAGAATGGAGTAAAGTATGAACAGAGCTAAGATCGTAGCAATAACTCAGCCGACCATCAGCAACGGCGATGACCCATTTGATTCTCCGATGAGGGTCGATGAGTTCATCGCGTACGTTGCCCGAGTGTCCAACCCGTCTAACCAGAACAACACCCTGACGGCGAACAAGCTACTGAAGTACCTCGCCAAGCACAAGCACTGGTCGCCTTTCGAGATGGTTCACGTGGTCATGGAGATCAACACGACTCGAGACATTGCTCGTCAGATCTTGCGCCACCGCAGCTTTACTTTTCAAGAGTTCAGCCAGCGCTATGCGGACCCCACTTCAAGCTTGGGCTTCAGTCCTCGCGAGGCTCGGCTACAGGATACTAAGAATCGTCAG
>Ga0208379_1001151_pt1 | contig 10484 bp, 12 predicted proteins | sample CryBogCBE02Aug07_FD_184559 | JGI IMG/M metagenome (GOLD analysis project Ga0208379, IMG submission 184559) | Freshwater microbial communities from Crystal Bog, Wisconsin, USA - CBE02Aug07 (SPAdes) | ecosystem: Environmental > Aquatic > Freshwater > Lake | place: Crystal Bog, Wisconsin, USA... | reverse complement strand
TTTTTGTTTCTGTTGGATCTGTTTAGATCTTACTGCTAGGTTTTTAATATCCTGAGTCGCCATTGGATCACCTGACGTCGCAGCCACAGCCAACGGAGTAACAACATCTTTCATCTTTTTAACTTGTAAAGGATTAGCAGTGCCCTGTGCTAGATCAGTTAGGCCTTTTTCAATATCTTGTGGACTGGCCATTGACCCAGTAGAAGTTTTAATAGTGTTAAGGGCTTGGTTTACTGCCTGTTGATTTACAGGATTAGCAGTTGGATTTTGTCCTGCTTGTGGATTAGCCATTGAAACCATATCTTCTGCGGTCTTTGGTTGTTTTTCTAATTGTTTTAACTGTGCCTGACGTTCTTGTGGTGTAGGAACTTCTAGCTCACCTGCGGCAAATTTTTTAGCACGTTCAATGTCTTTTAATTTATTGGCTAGGATAGTATGTCCACGGCTTTCATCTGTTGTTGCTTTTCCAACTGCTTTGTATTTGAAATCTGAGGCATAAGGTGTATCTTTGAAGGCTTTTTTAGCTGCAGATAGGCTTGGAAATTTCTTGTGATAGGTCTGCAGATGTTGGCCTTCATCATCACTGAGTGTGACTATCCAGCGTGCTTCAACTGGACCATAATAACTTTCATCTACTTGTTTAGACATTTTCTTTTTAATGTCTGCTACTTTCTTTTGGAATGCCTTGCACTTTTCATCATCACCAGCTTTGTTGGCTTTGGCTGCTAGTTCAGTATATTTGTCTGCTTGCTTTTTTAAATCAGCACTTTCATGTAATCCTTGTTCATAAGCACTACGGATAGCTGGAAGATAATCTTCCCAAGCATCTCTGGCACGCTGTTTACCTAGCTCGTAAGCAAAGTATAAGAATGCTTCATTGCCCATGTCTAATCCTGTTAAACCTGGACGCATCTGTTTGACTACTTTGGCAACGATAGGATCTTGTTCAGCACCTTCACTGATTTGTCCTTTACCGCTGAGATATTCTTCAAGCCAACCAGTTAAATGTTCCCATTCATTGCTGTAGTCATCGTTAGGACCAAATTTCTTAAGTGTTCTATAGATGGCTTTGACTGCATTGATGTTTAATCCGTTGTCAGCGATTAGATCAGTTAATTGTTGTAGATCTCTAGCATAGTAGATTTCTTCAAACTGTTCTGCTACTGCCCAACCGTGTATTTCTTCAACTGTGTCATACATGGCCTGTGCCCATTTATCTACTTCTGCACGACCTTCTTCTAAACCCAGTGCTTGTTTGATTTTAGGATTTTGTATGACCAGAGCTTTATTCTTATTAATCCATTCTGTTTTAGTCATGCCATAAGCAGTTTGGAATTGTTTATGAGACATTGAACGATAATCTTGTAGTTCAATATCCTTTTCGCTCATCGCACTTTCATTCTTTGGTTTCTTACCAGCCTTCTTCATAGCGATAGCTATAGCCGCTTGCTGTGCTGGACTTCCAGCTTCATTTGTTTTTGTTTTTCTACTGCGTAAGAATGAAATAAAGTCTGCTAGTTTAGCATCTGGATGTTTTGCTTTGTATTCTTCCCAATTATTTTTAAAGTCTGGATGCTTGGGATCTTCTAATTCGTATGCGTCACGGGTATCATACCCTTCATCTGTTTTAACTGTTTTATAACGTGGGTGAGGTTCATGACCTCTATGATGGCGACTGCCTTTGCGTTGTGGACGTTTAGGTTCTACACCTAGATCTTCTTCATTGAACTGTGCGTATGCTTCTGCTAGTTCTTCTTCAATGGTTTTAGCTCTAGGACCTTTGCTGAGATCTTTGAGTATGCTTTCATCATACTCTTCTGCACCCCCACCTACCATCTTATTGCCTGGTGTACGTGGATCTGTGCCTTTCCAATAGCCTGTGAACTTAGGACCTGTAGGGTCTTTCTCAGCACTTTTCATAGACTTTTTGTTTTCTAGTCTAGATATTGATTCTAAAAGTTTTTTCATATCCATGTTATTATGCCTTTGATGTTGCTCTTAAGAACCAAGCGTGTTTAGCGAATGCATCTTGGCGATCTGCCAGGAAATTACTTAGGCCATGATGCCCAAGAGCTTCTGCTTCTACAAATAATGTTTTCATGATTTCCTGCATCTTTTCTGCATCAGCTAGTAATTCTGCTACCATGGCCTGTGGAGGTAATACTTCTACTTCGTCGCTGATCGCTGTCAGTGCTGAAAAGCGTTCTAGGCTTGCTGGAGTATAGGCTTTGATTTTACGGATGTTTTCTGCAAAGTCATCTACAGCATCATATACTTCTTCATAGATTTTTTGGAATAATTTATGTAGTTGATAGAAATCCTGACCTTCAACATTCCAGTGGAAGTTCTGTGCTTTGATAGCAAACGCATATTGGCTAGCAAAAGCGATCTTTAACTGTGTTGAAAACTTGTCCATTATTTCTTTTTAGCCTTGCTTTTTTTAGGTTGTTGATACGTGCCACCAAATAAACTGCCAACTTGACTGCGTTTAACCATGCCACCCATTGGAGTAGTAGCGATACCACCTGCACTAGTACCACCACCTGTGGCATTTTCTGCTACTGTAGGTTGGATGCCCTGTTCATGTTGGCTGACCATATAGTCCATAGCTGTAACCATCATGCCCTTGGCAAGACTGATTTTTTCTTCTACCCACTCAGGTAAGTCTTCGTTGTTTTTTAATTCTTTAGCTAGATCTACGCTAACACGTACGATAGTATGCAGGTTGTTTTTAACCATGCTTACTTCACCGCTGTATTCGTCATCTGTGCTTAATTCTTCATTGATAAATTCTTGTGGTTTCATAGTGATTTCCTAATATAGTGTATTTATTCTATAATAAAACTTAGTTGAGTCTTTGCTCCACCCCAATCTGGTTTTGGCCAATTGTTTACTCTAAAGTTACGTAGGCCAAATTGTGCTATAGATTGGTGATTCAAAATAGGTTCAATTCTAACAATATGTGATATGTGTGAGGGCACATCTATCCATATATCTTCCTCTATCACTGTATCAATATTCCAAATCCAAGTACGTTCTGTGATTAAATCATCATTGACATATATGCGATATTTGTTAGTTTCATATTCGATCCATCTAGGTTGTAGTGCTTGTACCTGTACTTTAAGATTAACTTCAGCCATGATTAAACAGGTTTTTTGCCTTTGCCTACAGTCTTGCTTACTGGAGTTTGTCGTGTTGGTGCCCCAGGATTTTTACGCCCAACTAAGCCAAATGCTTTCATTTCTTTTCCCAGGGTATTGGGTTTTACATCTACAGTTAGTGCATTTTTATATCTAGGATCATTGCCACCGCGGACCACACCTACACCAGCAGATTCCAGTAACCCCATACCATTGCGCACTGCTTGGAACAATCGTGGTGCTAGCCGTCCAGCACCTGTAGCAGTTTGGAACGCTGACATATTGTCTGCTAGCGCGGCCGCACGTGCTTGGCTAGCACTGACGCCTTCGACGCCTTCTGCACCATCTTCACGGTCACCACTTGAAACAAACTTAATTGTATTAAATTTGTAGTAAGTTTTCTTACCTTCTACACCATTATATGATGTTAATAATTGTTGGAACGATTCTAAACGATCACTGCCTGCTACAAAAGTCACATCTGTGTATCCGTGATCATATAAAAAACCAGCTATTTCCATGATAGTACGTAATCCACCTACGCTGACATGGTCAGCATATTTAGGAAACATACGTTTAACAAATCGTACTTTGGTATCATAATCTAGGGGATTATCTCGTTTGTCTTGGGTATGGCTGAGGAAGATATAGTAGTCACCACCACGAGCGGCTTTGTGTGTGGTGGCCATTAATCGAGCATGCCCTATGGTAGGGGGATTCACGCGGCCAAAACAAAATGCCACATGTTTAGATTGTCTAGCTTCGTATAATTCAGTTAAAAACATAGTAAATCCGCAGATATTACTATATTTATCTTAAAGTTTTTCTAATAGCCAGACGTAAAATGGGCTAGTAAAATTAAGGATGTAAGTACCGTTCCACCCAAGATTGACACAGCCATCTAGATGATCAATAACTCGTCCTTTATATTCGTGTGGATTATCTAACTTATATTCGGCTGACCAAAGCAAGTTACCCAAGCTAATATCATCAATGACAATATCATTGATATTTAGCAGCATATCTTTGATTACTTGACCATTTTCAATTACAGTATCTTGATCAGTTTTATTTTCCAAACGGATTTTAAGACTGTGAAGACCTTCGCAAACAGTGTGTTCGAAATTAAAGGTATGTTGTGCTATGTCAGGTAATTCACTGGATATGATCTGTTGTTCATCAAACCAAATGCTAAACTGAGGTCGTTTGTCCCAAAAGGTACCACTAAGAGATACAACGAAACTCAGTTTCTCTTCGTTCATTATTATTGACCTGCTTGTTTTGCAGCCATTTGATCTGGAGTGATATCAGGCATTGATGGTTTGCCGCCAGTCAATACACTTAAATCACCTGCAAATTCATAGTGCCCGCTGTGGTTTAGTAGTACCTTAGCGTGAGCATAGATCTCACCGCCTAGTTTAGCCCAACGACGACAGAATGTCCAATCTTCACTGAGATAGTGACCTTTTTCGTCAATTTCCGTATCAAAGATACTGTACATAGTTGGTTCATATTGTTTACCTAGACCCACATCGTCTACGTATTTTGTCTCTGGATGAGCAGCGCAGAGCTTTTCATATACGTGACGTTTGAACATCATAAAACCTGTGCCCATTGTGTCTACTGGAAAAATATCATTTTGGATCATTGTACCGGGTTTTACATTAATCACATAACTGATAGGCAGTGCTTTCTTAGGATATAATCCACCGATAACATCTTTGTCAGTGGCCAGCATCATGAAAATAGCTTCTGGTTGGAAACGGATGTCTGCATCGATAAACATAAAGTGAGTAGCCGCAGTATTGGTCATCATCTTAGCCATCAAGTTGTTACGGGCACGTGTGACCAATGATTCATTAACCATAGTATCCAATGACCATTGTAAGTTCATCTTACTAGCCATCAAGATGAAACGCAAGAAGCTGGTAAAACATGGTTCAGTGATCTGACCACCGTAACATGGAATACCAAAATGGATATGTACTTTGCTGAAGTCAAATTGTCCAGGTTGTGCTTGTGATTGCGGGTTTGCTGCTGGAATATTAACCTGCATCATTTTAGGTGAATTAGGTTTGATACGTTTTGATTGTTTGCTCATCGAAAATCTCTCTTAAATAATATAAATTATGCTACTTGAATTTCAACTAGCGTACCAACACCTGCTAGTTCTTGGATTACTGCTTCTAAACTTTGTACGGTTTCGTCATTAAGTATTGTAACAGGTTGTTCTGCATCTTTCAACAGTTTGCTGACCTTAATAACTACAACTTCTTCATGTAATTTTGCCACGATTGTGATTCCTTAATAATATGCTAATATTATTTATCGAGCACAATTTCAGCTGTAAAATTATTCTACTACGATAAAACCGTTTTCGTCAACGGTTTTGTTTTCTAACAGTTCAACTTTTGGAGCGACAACTGTAAATTTAACTGCATCATCTACATAATCAGCAGTGACTATGCTACCATTTTCAATGTGTTCAAATAAGATCTTCTTACTTAGAGGCACTTTGATCATTTCGTTAATCTTACGTGCCAATGGTCTCGCACCCATAGCTGGGTCAAATCCAACTTCTGTTAAATGATCTACTAGAGGTTCTGTTGAACGTATGACAATATTTTTTTCAGCTAGCAAATCATTTAATTCGTTTAAGAACTTGACAACGATTTTCTTCATTGAAATCTTGTCTAGTTTGTTGAACTTGACTACCGCGTCTAATCGATTGCGGAACTCTGGTTTAAAGAACTTCTTAGCCGCTTCGTCATCTGTGCCTTCTTTTTGTAAGCTACGTCCAAAGCCAATGGCATTTTGTTCACCATCTGCCGCACCTAAGTTGCTAGTTAGGATCAAGATACAGTGGCGTGCATCTGCTTTCTTACCGTTTGATCCTGTGATGTAACCTTCGTCCATGATTTGCAGTAATAAGTTACTGATATCAGGATGTGCTTTTTCAACTTCATCTAACAAGATGATAGCATGCGGGTTACGTTCAATTTCACTGATCAATAAGCCACCACCTAGATTACCATCTTCATAGCCAACATAGCCTGGAGGTGCACCAATCAATTTAGCCATAGCATGTTTTTCTTGATATTCACTCATATCATAGCGTAGGAGTTTCATTGCTAGTGCATCTGAAAGCAATTTACATAATTCTGTTTTACCAGTACCGGTTGGTCCTAAGAATAAGAAGTTACCTACAGGTTTGTTCAGTGACTTCATGCCAGCTTTGGCTACATAGATTTTTTCTAATACCTGATCCACTGCTGAATCTTGACCGTATAATTTATCTTTGATAGATGCTTCTAAGTTGATTAAATTCTCTGTGGCTTTTTCACTGAGTAAGTTTTCTTTAGGAATCTTAGTGGCCTTGCTGATAGTATCAACAACATCTAGTTTGGTAACAATAAAGTCTGGATTTTTGATCTTGAGTTTAGCACAGCTCATGTCAATCAAATCGATGGCTTTATCTGGTAAACGTTTATCTGTTTGATAACGCACTGAAAGATCAACTGCGGTTTCGATGGCATCATCTGTAATACTACCACCATGGAATTTCTCAAAGTGCTGGCGTAAACCATATAAGATATCTTTAGCGATAGCTGAAGTAGGTTCGTCTACATTTAATTTGTAGAAACGTCTCATTAATGCACGATCTTTTTCAAATGACTGTGTGTATTCTTCAAATGTGGTACTAGCGATAACTTTAATCTTGCCTTTGGCCAATGCTGGTTTTAACATATTAGCAAAGTCTACTGAACTTGATCCGCCTGCACCTGCACCTTGCATCTGATGTGCTTCATCGATGAACAAGATACAATTACCTTTGGTATTGAGTGCATTTAAAACATCTTTGAGTTTTTCTTCAAACTCACCGCGATACTTGCTACCTGCTAGCAAACTGCCAATTTCTAGGTTATAAACAGTGTATGGTTTTAAATATTCTGGCACTTCACCGTTGACAATCTTGTGTGCTAAGCCTTCTGCGATAGCAGTTTTACCTACACCAGGATCACCAATCATCAATACATTAGATTTAGTACGACGTGCTAAGACCTGTGCTATTTCTTCTAGTTCATAAGCACGACCAATAACTGGATCAATCTTACCTTCTGCTACTTGCGCATTTAGATCTGTACAGTATTCTGCTAGGATCTTGTCAGCAAAGTCTTTCTTACTACCTTCAACTTTCTTAGCACGATTGAAACGATCAGTATTTTGTTCTGCGAAGAAATCAATCAGCTGTTTGCGATTAATACCCCATTTAAGCAAGAAGTATGCTGCATGGCTGTTAGGTTCTTGGCTGATGCTGAGGAATAAGTCTATAGGTTCCATTTGATCACGGCCGCTGAACAAGACCTGTGTAAATGCACGATTGAATACACGCTCTAAGCTGTGTGTGCGTAAAGGGGTTAATTCTTTTTTAACGAGATTGACTAAATGGTCTTGTCGTCCAATATAGTCATATAAATCACGCAGGAGATTTTCTACGTCTACACCATAATCTGTTAATAACTTATTAAAGTTTTTAGATTCTATTAGAGCGATTAGCAAATGCTCTAAGGTAACATATTCGTGTTTGTAATCCTTGGCAAGAACACAAGCGGTATTGATGATATGTTCGATCTCAGGATTGTTTTGCATGTCAGACAAGATTGATTCCTATATAAAAATATTTATTGAATAATGTTGATGTTTCTAAGCATGTTTAATTGTATGTCAGACAACATGGGTGTTTTAACTACCACGTTAACGATCAAATCTCCACGATGCATGGTGTTCATTTGAAATAGCCCTTGTCCTTGTAAACCAAACTTAGTACCGTATTGACAACCTTGTGGAATCTTGACACTGTATTCTCGTCCATCAATACCTTGGACTATTTTATCTACTCCCGTCATAGCTTCTATACTGTTAATTTCTAGATTGGTTACAACGTTAATACCGTGTAATTCAAAGCGATTGTCATTTTCTACATTAATTATAACATATAAATCACCTCTTGTCAAGGTATCAAACATGTTATCGCCCATTTGGGTATATTTGATAGTAGTACCATTGTTGATACCACGTGGAATGTCCACATCTACATTGTAGCGATCGCCTTTGGTAGTTTGGACTGAAATTGTTTTCTTTTGTGGATTGAGCGTATCAGCCAGACTGATAGTCAACTGTACACGCAGATCTTTATTGCGGCGAGGTTGTTGGTGTCTTTGGAATGGATTGCCTCCAAAACCTTGGCTGAAAAACTGTTGGAATATATCTTCAGGACCTCCACCACCAAAATGGAATTCAAATCCGCCACCTGGATGACTGTGGAATCCTGGACCAAATGGGCTTGGATTATCGTGTTGAGCACGTTTATTTGGGTCGCTTAGTGTTTCGTAAGCTGATTGTATTTCTTGGAATCGTGCAGTATCTCCACCTTTATCTGGGTGGTGTTGGCCCGCTAGCCTGCGGTAAGCCTTTTTAATATCTGCATCAGAAGCCCCTCTGGGCACTCCTAATATTTCATATGCGTCTGCCATATCTTTAAGTATACAACTATATTAATCAGTTGTCAAACTTATTTATTTCTTAGCTTTCTGTGCTCGTTTGAGCTCAGCTTCGTACCATTCTTCTTCTTTGACATAGATGTCGTTGAAGTGTTCGTCTAGATTACATTGTTCATCGATTGGTAAATCTAGTGTAGCGAAACTGCGTTTAGCCAGTACGCTGATCCCTGTGCGGCGATTAACTACATTACCATCGCTGTAAAACATGCTACCCCATGGGAATGTGATGAGATCAAATGTACCATCCCAGAACTTAGTACGCAAGTCAATCATGAACTCACGGCAACCATCAATGCTCATAGTATCATGGAATACGATAACACCACATTCACTTAACTGTGGATAGATAGCATCAAAGTCGTTTTTAATACCGTCATAGCTATGGCATCCGTCGATAAATGCCAAGTCAATAACTGGATGTTTGGTTTTAATTAATTCTGCGAATTCTGGAGTACGGCTGTTGATTTTGGTTAATTCAAAATTGTTGTGACCTTTATTACTTAGATATTCTTCGCATTTTTCTTTGCTAGACCAATGCTCAAATTGATTCATTAATCCGTGTGTGTCCCATAGATCATATCCATAGACAAATCCACCACGTAGTTTAGCACCACGACATAACCAATCTGTTGATTTAGCTTCTGCTACGCCAACTTCCACGATTACTTGGGCTTGATTAAGATAAACGAGACTTTCTAGTAAGGGCCCTTGCTCTTCGACGTATTCCATTATAACTCCATTGATAAAAAAAGGTAAGCTACTTGTTAGTATAGCTTACCTTTTATTTAATGTCTAGTAGTTACTAGCTTATTTTTTTGCGTCTTAGAGGACGATCTGCATCTGCTGGAGCAGTTTCAGTTACATTAACCACTTCTTCTACTACCGGAGCACTTGCTGCCGGGGCGTCTCCAAACCCCTGGTTAAAACCCCCGCCAAATCCTGCTGCTGGTGGAGATGCTGGTTGTTGTTGTGGTTGGTTACTTACTTGTACTGTACCACCTGTTGGAGGAACATACGTCGTACCTGCACCTTGACCAAAACCATTCAATCCGCCATTTTCTGCGCCACCTAATTTTTCTTTAGTGCGACCATAGGCTGCGATACCTAACACAGCACCCATGGCCACATGGAACAAACCTGCTCCTTGTAGTGTCAATGGCTGCCATTGGCTGGTCACTGTGCCGTGACTTAGACTCTGTAGTAGGCTCCATAATACTGGAAATACGATGAAGTCACACATACATACCAACATGTACATCCACCCCATCATTGGACGCCATTTGCTGTTCATCCAATCTTCTTTTTTCTTTTCACTTGCGCTTGTCATTGTCTGCTCCTAGTGCTCGATTATAATAGTATTTATTCTTTTTGATTAAGCCAGTGATGCCAGAGCTTTTAACCCTTGTATAACATTATACATAGTAGTTTTCGCGGCTAAATCGTTAGCAGCATCTGCGATAGCTTGGCTATGTGCTAGATCTCCAACCAATTCTGCATATTCATCTTTTGAAATCTTACCTGCTTTGTAGTCAGCTTGTAGTTCATAAGCATCTGCGGCCCAATTGGCGATGCCATCAGATGGATGATCGTTTAAATCTTTTAATTGTTGTTCTAAGCTCATCGCGGTTTAGCTCCTATAGCGTTTTGTATGGTCACTGCGTTCTTTTCGATGGTACCAAATTTAAGAGTACAGTATGAAGTGCTAACTGTTTCTTTGTCATGATACTTTTCATTTAATCCTTTGACTATTTCTGCTAGTTCACTGGTCATCTTGATAGTT
>Ga0208379_1001145_pt1 | contig 10545 bp, 7 predicted proteins | sample CryBogCBE02Aug07_FD_184559 | JGI IMG/M metagenome (GOLD analysis project Ga0208379, IMG submission 184559) | Freshwater microbial communities from Crystal Bog, Wisconsin, USA - CBE02Aug07 (SPAdes) | ecosystem: Environmental > Aquatic > Freshwater > Lake | place: Crystal Bog, Wisconsin, USA... | reverse complement strand
CTTTAAAAGTTGGTACAATTGAGGCATCATCATCAAACATTAATGGTTATGATTTATTGGCATATACTAATGCCGCATTTGGTACTGCTAATTCATCCGCTTCATATGCAAATGCTGCTTTTATACAAGCAAATGCAGTATTCAACCAAGATAATGCAGCATTCAGTACAGCCAACTCAGCAGCACTATATGCTAATGGAGCATTCATTGAAGCCAATGCAGCTTTCAATCAAGCAAACGCTGCGTTTGCATATGCAAATACAATTAGTGGTGGTTCTGCTGTAGATGCCATTGCAAGGTCATTAGCTAATAGTGCTTCAGTATACGCTAATGGTGCATTCGCACAAGCCAATGCGGCTTACGCTGCGGCAAATTCTAGTGCGGGTGCTGCGGCTGCTGGAACATATGCCAATGGTGCTTTTGTTCAAGCTAACTCAGCATTTAATGCAGTAAACAGTTCATTATCACTTATAACAACAGCATTAACTACATCTAATGCTGCCTTCATACAAGCTAATGCGGTATTTAATCAAGATAACGCAGCGTTTGGTAGTGCTAATTCAGCTGCAGCTTATGCCAATGCAGCTTTTGCTCAGGCGAATGCGGCTTATGCAAAAGCAAATACAGGCGGTGGTGGAGGCGGTGGTGGTACCGGTATAACATATACAGCAAGTGCTACTACTCCTGCAACAGCAAACGTTGGTGACCAATGGTTTAATACAACATACAATATTTTATTTGAATTTCAATCAGACGGAACAAACAATACATGGATTGATATATCAAGTTCAGGTGTGGCAACAGGTAATGCCAATGTTGTGTTCAATAATACTTACAATTCGACCTACAATGGATTCTTAGTCATACAGAATTCTGGTGTTCCAGTAACAAATACTGCAAATTTAATTAACTTTACAGGTTCAGCAGTAAACGTTTCAAATACTGGTAACTCTGTGACCGTATCAATATCAAATACAGTCACAAGTATTAATAATGGCACTAGTAACGTAAGTATTTCTGGCAGTAACGGTAATATTAATGCCTATGTTGGTGGAACTAATATAATATCATTAGTCAGTACAGGTATGAATTTAACTGGTAATTTATCAGTTGTTGGTTATGTCACATCAGCAAATTTAACCAATGTAACAATTACAGGTTATACAGAATCTGTACAAGCAGTTGGTACTGTTGGTTCTTCAACTACTTTATCTTTAGCTTCAGGTACCGTGTTAACTGCTACACTAACAGCATCAACACCATGCACATTCACAATGCCTGCAGCAGTTGCTGGTAAATCATTCATATTGAAACTAACTCAAGCTGCAACTGGAATGACTACGGCAACTTTCACGGGTGTGAAATGGCCAGGTGGTACAGCACCAACAATTACGGCTACGGCTTCGGCTGTAGATATTTTAAGTTTTGTGTCTGACGGTACAAACTGGTACGGCACAGCAGCACAGGCGTTCGCATAATGTTTGGCGGAGCAAACTTTTTATTAACTGGTGCGGCTAAGCCCATATCTTTTACTTTTTCTAATTTTGCTAGTAAAGGAACAAGCACAGTTGAATATGGAAGTGTTAATAGTATAGCTGTGAACAATAGTGGTTTTTATGTATCTCAAGGTTCAGCATATCAAGGACCCGGTGCTGGTGGAACTACACTCACATCATACTCAACTAATGGACTAACTTGGTCAACACCAACCGGTTTAGGATATAATTTTTGGAATCCAATGTCTTCAGTTGTAGTTGATCCAACAATGAGTTCAACATACAATTTTGCTATTGCTGGTAATAATAATACTAGTGGTTATGCACTTGCTTGGATATCCACTGACGGCATTTCATGGGCATCGGCAACAGCAGGCATTAATGTAGCTGGAGTTTATCCCGCATTAGGATTTGGAAAGCCGGGTGGCAATAGCATGTGGGTAGCTGTAGGTTACAATACTTCAGGATTATACTACGTTCAAGGAACTGCTCCAAATCTTTGGTATTCAAATGGAAGCTGGCAATCAATAACCAGTAGTCTTACTACTGCCAAAACAGTTGCAATAACCTATACTTCAGGATTAGGTTTTTATGCATGGATTGTTCCTTCAACTAATTATGCTTACTATACAAAATCTACTGATGGAATAACTTGGTCTTCTGTATCTAATTCTACAACAATAAGTCTCACCACTACTTTTAGTATTGTTGCTGCAGCAGTTAGTGGTAGCGGTAGTTCAGATAGTGTTATGTTAATTTCATCCAACCAATGTTGTCTTTTAAATTCAGCTGGTAGTTTTAGTTCAATAAATTCTTTACCGGGTGGTACTAATGTTTGGCAAGTAGTTACTTATCATAAACCATTTAAATGTTGGTTAATATTTGGAAGAGATAGTAGTTATAATGCAATATATAGTTATTCAATCAATAATGGAAGTACTTGGTCGAATCCTGCTTTTGTTGGAACAAGTACTGCTGTTATTATAACAGGTGCAGCTGTAAGTAGTACTGGCCAAGTTGAAGTTGTTGGTTATTCTAACACTACCTCATACGGTGTTTTTTCACATTCTCAATAAAAAAATAAAATGGCATTTCCATCATCACCAACCAATGGCCAAACGATTGTATTAAATAATATAACGTATGCCTACAGTTCAGCAAATAGTGCGTGGATTAAGGTTCCATACACAACCAGCGGTGGTATCTACACATCAGATACACCACCATCTGCGCCATTCAATGGTAATCTTTGGTGGAATACCTCAGAAGGTACACTAAAGATATACTACATTGATCCTAATGGTTCACAATGGGTCGATGCTGTTGCTTCTATTCCTGGTCCAACAGGTCCTCAAGGTCCACAAGGTGTTGTTCCTCCAGTATATGATTTAGATGATATTTCATATAAGGCTGATGGTTTCACCAATGTATTTCCTTTGACATACAACACAGCTAATGTTAGTGTTTCGAGTCCATTCACAATCATGGTTACTGTGAATGGTTTAGTTCAACCGGCATTTGATTATAAGTATGATACTGTTTGGCAATCTTCTGTTCTTACAGCATCAAAAGGTTACTGTATAGATAATACTGGTAATCCCACATCTAATGGTTATTTAAAATTTGCAGATTGTCCACCACAAGGTTCACAAATTCTTATCAGAACAGGCGTTGGTTCTGCACCAACAACAGTTAAAACATACCCATTCAAACCAGTTGATGTTTTCATGGGTTACTAAATAGTACATTAATAGTCAATATTTTGGAGTTAAAATGGCACGTAAAGCAATATTAGATACATACTACACGTTTATACCTTCAACACGAACAGTCATCATACCGCATGCTGTTCCAAAGGAACGTTTAGTCTTGATTACAGACTTGACTACCAATCAGGTTCTGTATAACTTTTCCGATCCAAACTTAACAACAACCTCTTATGCTATTGCTACAGACTCAACTGGTGCCAATACAACTACAACACTAACTCTAAACTATAATACATCAGGTTTAAGTTCAACAGATAAGCTCCAAATTGTAGTTGACGAATATGCTGAGACATTCCAACCAGCAGAGACTTACCTTGATCCTATTAATAAATTACGTACTTCAAATCCACAAAGTTTAATTGATACTGACTATGAATATTCAATTCAAACCACAAAGTGGGAACAATTGGGTATGGTTAACAATCAGCCATATGCTTACTATGTAACTGCTACTGGTAACTTAGGTGTAATTGATGTTAGAGCAAATAACGGATCAAGAATCTATACTGCTAACACAGGTTCAACTACACCACCAGCAGTTGGATCGCCTGTTGTAATTTTAGATACAATATATTCTGGTGCTGACGGTCTTTATGTTGTTGATTCAAATAACGTTGTTACTGGCGCAAATACATTTAACTATACTGGTAAATATTTCTTCACTGGTGCAAATAACTTCTCAATTTTTAATGCCGGTGTAACAATTGGTTATCAAGGTTTTACTTTCAGTAACGCTGCAATTGCAATGTCTGCAGCAAATGCTGTTGGTAATATTGTTACAGTTACAACAGCTAACGGCCACGGACTCGCAGTAGGTAATGAAATTGCTTTGACTGGTGCAAATACAGCAAACGGATCATGGGTTGTTTCAACAGTTGTAAGTCCAAATACATTCCAATTTTATACTCAAACATTAACACCAGGTCAAGGTGCATTGACATTGACTACTGCAAACTTGTATGTACGTCCACAAGGTCTTGCTGTTCACCGTTCTTTCGATGGTGGTGTTCGTTTCTCTACAAATGCATCTTCACACAATCAACAATACATTCGTCAGACTCGTAGGTATTTCCGTTACCAATCTGGTAAAGGTATTCAGATGTCTACTGGTACTGTGTTGAAATCACAGTTTAACTTAGACGGTATCACATCAAACAACAGTACATTGTGTACAGTCATCACAAAAGACCCACACAATATCTTTGCTACGATGAACGTTGCAGTTAGTGGTGCAAATGAAACAGCATACAATGGTACATTCCAAGTTGTGAACGTTGTCGATCCATATCGTTTCCAATATTTGGCAAACACAGTACCTGCAGCAAACATTGCTAGTGGTCCAATTTATGGTTCAGCACAAAACTGGTACGGCGGTACAAATCGTATTGGTATTTTTGATTCACAAAATGGTTTGTTCTGGGAATATGATGGACAAGGTCTATATGCTGTAAGAAGAAACTCTACATATCAGATTTCTGGTCAAGTTGTTGTAACTCCTGGTTCTACAATAGTTACAGCTTCAACATTGTATCCAACATATTTCAATAAACAATTAGCAGTTAATGACTTTATTGTTATCAAAGGTATGTCATATCGTGTTGTTAATATCAACTCAGACACTAATATGCAAATTCAACCAGCGTATCGTGGTACAGTAGTATCAAACAATGCTGTTGTAAGTAGAACGGTTGACTTGCGTATACCAGCTTCTTCATTCAATATTGACCGTTTAGATGGAACTGGTCCATCAGGTTATAATATTGACTTGACTAAGATGCAGATGTTCTACATTGACTACTCTTGGTACGGTGCAGGTTTCATCCGTTTTGGTGTTCGTGGTCCTGATGGTAACGTTATTTACTGCCATAAGATTATTAACAATAACGTCAACTACTTAGCATATATGCGTTCAGGTAACTTACCTGGTCGTTACGAAACTAATACCTTCAGTAAGACAACATACATGACTGGCGGTGCAGCTGGTTTAGGTTCAAATCTATTCCCAACAGACTCAACCATATATGTAGGAAGTACGTCAGGTTTCCCAAATACAGGAACAATATGGGTTAGAAATGGTTATGGTGGAGCGGGTGCAGTTGCTTCCGAATACATAAACTATACAGGTATAACTGGTAACTCATTCACTGGTTTGATTAGAGGTCAAGCAGGTAACACTGCTATCTATGCCAATACAGTTTCAGGCAACAATACATTGACAGTTGTTTCTGGAAATGGTACAACAGGTATTCAAGTTGGTCAATTAGTTTATGGTCCAAACGTTGCATCACAAACATATATTCAAAGTTTTGTTCCAAATACAAGTATCACTTTGAATAATGCTACTTATGGTAACACCGCTTATGGACAGTTTGTATTCATGCCAATGGCTAACGTAGCACAGACATTTACATATTCTGCTACAGCACAGACAGCAGTTGAATTACATGCACCACAGTTTAGTCCAGAGATTAATCATTGGGGTACTTCTGCAATTATGGATGGCGGTTTCACAAACGATAAGTCATTCATCTTTACAAAAGGTATGACAACTACAATTCCTGTTGCTCAAGGTGCTTCACAGGCAGTTATGAGTTTCCGTATTTCACCTTCTGCAAGTAATGGTATCGCTGGTCCATCTCTTGGTGTACGTGAAATTATTAATCGTATGCAACAATTACCATTTGAAACTGATATGTATGCGAACGGTTCATTCTTGATTACTTGTGTATTGAATGGTACTACATCAAATACAGCAGAAAACTGGACAAACGTTGGTGGTTCAAGTCTTTCACAATACATCTTCCATAATCCAGGTACAACATTGACTAGTGGTGAACCTGTTTTTGGATTCTATTTGAATACTGCTCAAGGTACATTTGCTACAACACAACAAGACTTGACACAGTTGCTTGCATTAGGTACTAGTATTGTTGGTGGTGGTACTGCGAATGCTGCAGTTGGTATCTATCCAAATGGTCCTGACGTATTGACATTCGTAGCGCAGAATATTGATACTGCAACTCGTGTAATTCAGGCTCGTTACTCATGGAATGAGGCACAAGCTTAATTTGGAATTAACATGTCATTAAATTTTCCAGCAAGTCCGTCAGTCAATCAAACATACACCTCCAATGGACGTTCTTGGATTTGGAATGGTGCGACTTGGGTTGGCAACACGACTAATTTATACAATTCATTCAATTATGATAAATTTTCTGGAGATGGTGCAACAGTAACGTTTACGTTGAATTATGCCGCACCTAACAATTCTTCTGTAATTGTTAGTGTGTCTGGTGTACAACAGATACCAGATGGAACTTCTTATAATATTTCATCAAATCGAATAACATTTACTAATGCACCACCAGCAGGAACTAATAATATTGTAGTATTGTATATGACTACGTTTGGCGCCTACAATGCATCTATCATAAATTTAGTCAATGCTAATACGGTTTCTGGAACATTGTATCCTTTATTTTCTACAAATGTTTCTGGTAACAATTCAATATATGTTTCAAATTCATTTCAATTTTTAAGCTCAAATGGTTTCTTTAGTGCAAATACAGTTAATGCAAATACAATTGTTGCAAATACAATTACTGTAAATGCAATGAACATAGGCAGTCAAACCGTTAACACATACATACAATCATACTTACAACAGAATATACAACAAAATACATTAAGTCCATTTCTGTTTATACACTAAGGAAATATAATGCCAATTAATTATAAAATTTTGGGACAATCAAATCCGGCAGCAAGTACTCCAACATTGTTATACACAGTTCCAGTGAGCACTCAAGCTGTCGTGTCTTCAATTGTGGTGACTAACTTAGCTTCAACTACAGCAGTTTTCAATCTATCATTACAAAAAGCAGGAGCGTCATTGACTCCTTCTCAGTATGTGGCTTACGGAACATCAATACCCGGTAATGATTCAATCACATATGCAATTGGTATTACATTAGGTAATACTGATACTATAACTGTATCTGCAAATACATCAACAGTTACCTTTTCAGCCTTCGGATCAGAGATTTCATAATGGGTATTCGTAGAGCTTCAATACAAACAACAGCCGATAGTACGGTTTCGTTTCAAGCAATACAACCACAAACTGGCGGTTATAGTGGTACTTCTGTCACATCTATTGTTTATACAGATAATAATTACAATACAGTATCTGCAAATGCTGCCAATGTAACATATGGAAATTTTCGTATTCTTGGAGCTGGTTTTATAAGTAGTTCTAACGTTTTAATACAGAATACCTCTAGTGGAATATCAAATAATATTACATCAAGCACCACATTTATAGGTTCGGGTGAAATACGTGCAAACGTTAGTGCAAGTATGGGTTCAAACTATAACTTATATGTTTATAATTCGACTGGTACTGCAGGGTACATTGGTGGTTTAAATATTGAACCATTACCATATTTTAGTGCAAATACTTTAACTTTTCTGGGTGCCAATAACAGCGGTTATATAAACAATGTGAGAATAAATGTTTATTCTATTGCAGTTTCAACTGCTGTACCCAGTACTACCACATTTGCATTAGCTTCAGGAAATACTTTGCCTTCAGGACTAACTCTATATTCAAACGGTGTAATATCTGGAAATTTAGTTTGGTCTGTACCCGCAGCAACACAAACATTTTCAGCTAATCTTATTGTTTTTAATGCTTACAACCAAGCTGCAACATCAAATATAGCTTTAGTTATTACTACAGGTTATCCTTTTAATGCATTAAATGTTCCTGTATTATTTAACGGTTATTCAACAGTAAATGGCCAAACAGTTACGGGTGTTGCATATTCGGCAGCATTAGGTTATCATGTAGCAGTTTCATGGGATTCTAATCCTTATCCATGTTATTCGACATCCAGTGATGGTCTTAATTGGACTTCATTTACTCAAATTGAGACATCTCGAAACTTAAAACCAGGAACAATTTTTAGAAATGTTACAGATACGTCATTTACACTTTTCTGCGGGGATAGTTCATCCAATCCTTGGGTTTTAAATTCCACAAACGGAATTAGTTGGAGTTCACCAGTACAACTTACAACAAATAGTGGTTTTCCAAACGGTTGGGATTATTCACCATCTCAAGGACTTTATGTTGCTGGATTTTCTGGATCATATGTACAACAATCTTGGTCAACTGATGCTATTACTTGGAATAGTCCTACATACTCAACTAATATGGGTTACACCCAAGGCCTTGCATGGTCACCAACACTTACCATTTGGATTCAAATAGGTTTTGCAACGGGTGTAAGAACTTCTCAATACAGTTATTCATTTGACGGAAAAACGTGGGGTGTAGCTTCAAATATTCCAAGTCCTTTCTCTACTGGCCAGTTTGCTCAAGGCATTGTTTGGTCTACAAAAGATAATGTCTTTATGATTGCTGGATTTAATGATGTAAATTCTGGTAATAATTTGCAAATTTGGCAATATGGTGGCAGCGGTTGGGCATATTTTCCTACTCAACCACCAGTTCCATCATTTGTGGGTTCTTCTAATTATGCAATGTATACTAAATTATATCGATTATCCAATGGAAATATTATATTATTTTATATGGATCCTTCGTATAATTTTATATTTTCCACTATTTGGAATGGAAGTACTTGGACAACTCCACAAGCAATTGGTGGACAATCATCTACTATAACTGTAAATGGCGGAAAAGTATTTTACGGTACTTTTTATAGTGGAACGACTTATACTGGTTGGACATATCCACATATTGCATATACAGCAAATTCAGGTGGAGGAGTGGTTGTTGTTTATGAAGCTAATACTGGTATTCCATATGCTGCAACAAGTTACTAATCTACAATACGTGAAATAAATACTTTATAAAAGAGATATAAATGCCATTAACACAAGTATCAAGCGGACTATTAGCAAACACAGCTGTAACACCAGGAATATATGGTGGATCAAATTCAGTTCCTGTCATAACAGTTAATTCTGAAGGTCAAGTTATTGGTATTTCTAATACTACTATTTCTACACCTAATGTTTTCATCAATATCAACACAACAGCTAACGGTTCAATATTAGTTTATTCGAACCTAGTATCATATAATGTTGTATTATCAGGAAGTGGACTAACAGTTGGACCTATTTCAATAGCTGCAGGTAATACCGTTACGATACCTTCAGGTGCTCGTTGGATTATAATTTAAAAAGAATAAAAAATGAGTCTAATTTCAGCAGGTACAAACTTATTAACATCGATAACTTTTATCGGTGACCAGACAGGCAATTTAGTATTTCAGTCTAATGGTACGACTGCGTTAACTTTATCTAATAACACATCTATACATACTGGTACAGCGACATTTGCCAACTCAGCAACATTTGCAAATACGATTAGTGCACCAAACACATTTGGATTTAAGAATCGTGTAATAAACGGTGATATGCGTATATGGCAAAGAGGAACTTCTTTTAGTCCAAGTGGTACGAATGTATCATCATATTATGTTCCTGACCGTTATTTTATAGAAACCACTAATTCAGGTGCAACTGCAACATGGGCACAGTCTACTGATGTACCGTTTGGTCAAGGTTTTCCATATTCAATAATACAAACAGTAACAACAGCACAATCATCAGTTGCCTCGACTGGACAATTCTATGGTATTTGTCAAGGTATTGAAGCTACAAATTTTTTAGATTTTGCTTATGGTACATCTGCAGCAAAAACAGGAACATTAAGTTTTTGGGTTAAATCTAGTATTACTGGAACATTTGTTGGAAGTTTTTATCAAGTATCTGGTACATACAACAGAAGTTTTCCTTTTAGTTATACAATTGCACTATCAAATACTTGGCAACAAGTTACGATAGTAATTCCGGGCGATACAACAGCAAATGCATTACCTACTACTAATAGCAATGTATGTATAATTAAAATAGAATTATATTCTATGTTGAGTCCAGGTTATGCAAACGGCACATTGAATGCATGGAATTCAAATTCAAGTTCTAATCAATATGGTCCAACAGGTGTTAGTTATAATAACTTGTTTGCAACCAATGGTGCAACTTGGCAAATGACAGGTATGCAATTTGAATTAGGATCACAAGCAACACCATATGAATTTTTACCTATAACTCAAGAGTTGGCATTATGTCAGAGATATTATTATCAATGGCAAGCACTATCAGGATATTACACAACTTTCTGTAATGTTTTTGCTATATCATCAACTAATGGATATGGTGTATTTAAATTACAAGTAACAATG
>Ga0208379_1001123_pt1 | contig 10636 bp, 9 predicted proteins | sample CryBogCBE02Aug07_FD_184559 | JGI IMG/M metagenome (GOLD analysis project Ga0208379, IMG submission 184559) | Freshwater microbial communities from Crystal Bog, Wisconsin, USA - CBE02Aug07 (SPAdes) | ecosystem: Environmental > Aquatic > Freshwater > Lake | place: Crystal Bog, Wisconsin, USA... | reverse complement strand
GGCGCCGCTAGTGGCGCAGGACTCGGTGCGACGCTCGCACTCATAAGTACACACGGTAATTCCTATGCCCTACTCCCAATCTTTTCTTTTATTGGTGGGGTGCTTGCGGTTCTGACATCGTTTTTCATCTCCGGCAAATTCTTTGCTGAACCAAATACCTTGCTCCTTTCTGGAATCGCTGTCGGTTCTTTTGCCACTGCTATTCAAACTTATTTGCAGCAGCGCCATAGCGCGGTGCTGCGCCCTGTGTATTCGTGGATTCTTGGTGATCTCACCTCTGCCAGTTGGAGCGTGGTGGCATGGTCATCTGTCTATATAGCGATCGCGCTATTTATTCTCTTCAGCGTTTCAAAGCAACTAGATGGCTTAATGCTCAGCGATGAAGAAGCATTCTCGCTTGGCATAAATCCCAACAGATTGCGCATTATGGCCGTAGGGGCAGCAACTCTTGCCACCGCCACTGCTGTTTCAGCTTCTGGCCTTATTGGATTCGTGGGAATTGTCGTTCCGCATCTTGTTCGTGGCATCACTCGTCGGGTGACAAACAGATCACTGATAACTATCGCTCTGACCGGAGCTGCCTTTCTTGTTCTGGCAGATCTTGGCGCGCGAACACTCCTCTCCCCTGCTGAGCTGCCTATCGGCGTCATCACCGCATTTGTTGGCGCTCCGTTCTTCTTATTTGTTCTTCGAAATCGCAGAAAGGCAGGTTCATGAGCGATCACATCCAAGTAACTGATCTCACTGTTCGATATGGAGATCAGACCATTCTCAACGACATCAATGTGAGTATTTCTCATGGCAGTTGGACATGTTTAGTTGGCCCAAACGGAGCTGGTAAGACAACATTTCTAAAATCACTCCTCGGAATGACGCCCTACTCAGGATCTATTGAAGACAAAGGTAAAGAAGTATTTAAAAACCACCAACGAAACGTTGCCTTTGTTCCGCAAAACCCACAGATCCCTCAAGGGATGAGTGTTGCCGAGTATGTGATGCTCGGACGCTCAAAGAAAGACGGTTGGGGAAATGAAAGTGCAAAGAGCCGATCATTTATTCATGATGTCTTAGTCCAAACCCATCTCTATGGAATGCAAGGAAATCTCGTTTCACATTTATCAGGCGGTGAGATGCAGCGAGCACTCATAGCTAGAGCCCTAGCCCAAGAGCCAGAACTAATTCTTTTAGATGAGCCAACAAGTGCACTTGATTTACATCATCAAATTGCTGTTCTAAACAATATTGAATTGCTCAAGGAGCGAGGCGTAACAATTATTTCAACGATGCACGACATCACTCTGGCTGCCATGTATGCGACTCAGATTGTGGTTATGCACCAAGGAAAAGTCTTGCTTTCAGGTTTAGCTGCAGATGTCATCCACTCACCAGAATTAAAGAACGCATTCGATAACAGAATCTCGGTATATACCCTTGAGAGTGGTCGTCCAGTTATTGTTGCCAGTAAGGACGAAGTCCTTTAACGAACGTGGCTTGGCACAAAAGGGGGCTTTGTGACAATTACATCACTTGTTCTGCCACGCACATCAATTTTCAAAGCTGAGCCAATAGCAATATCTGGCTTTATCAACGCCAAACCAATTCCCGCTTTGAGTGTTGGGGAGAAAGTTCCGGATGTAATAATTCCAACTACCTGATCATTGCCATCAATTACATTCATACCAGCTCGAGGGATGCCGCGATCTTGACTCAAAAGTCCTCTAAGAATCCGGCCAACACCTTTTTCTTTCGCGCCAACTAATGCATTTTTTCCATGAAATTCACTCTTACTCAGCGCAACAGCCCAACCAGCGCTTGCTTGCAGAGGTGAGATTTCAAGAGATAGTTCATGTCCATGCAATGGATAGCCCATCTCCGTGCGAAGAGTATCTCTGGAACCAAGCCCACAGACGCGTCCATCAAATTTACCTAGGGCTTGGAACATGTATTCCCAGAGCTGAGTTGCGCTATTCCAGGCAGGAAGAAGCTCATATCCAAATTCACCGGTGTAGCCAGTCCTGCAAATAATCACTTTTCCTAAGGCCTCTTTACCCGCAATTGTGATCTCGGTAAAGGCCATGTAATCCAAATTAACTTCAATTCCTAATTCCTTCAGGAACGCAGCGCTCTTTGGCCCCTGAACTGCAAGAACTCCGTAACTCTTATGGGCATTTGTAATTTCAAGACCTTGATCATTAGCCGCCACAAGTACGTCATATACAGAGGCACAGTTAGCGGCATTGGGGATTAGAAAGAGGTGATCTTCGCTATATCGATAGACGATGAGATCATCAATCACGCCGCCACTCTCATCACATAGCAAGTTGTATTGGGCGTTTGCATTGCCAATCTTATTCAGATCATTTGTAATAATTTTGTTAAGGAATGCAAGTGCGCCTTCACCTTTTATTTCAATTTTTCCAAGGTGTGAGACATCAAATATTCCAACGCTGGTTCGAACTGCTGTGTGTTCTGCGATCACTCCACCGGCTGAGAGCGCTCCAATTTCTTTGCCATACTCAATTGGCATCTGCCAGCCACCAAAATCTGCCATCTTCGCTCCGGCATTGATATGCCACTTATAGAGGGGTGACTCCAAGGCTGCGTTCTCCATAGACCGAACTTATCTCAACTTCACATTTCTAGCCCCCTAGTGAGAGGATTCTCGAATGACCGCCTTGAAGACTAGCGATAAGACAAATAGCGAAATTCTGGTACTCGGGGTAGCAAAGAAATCAGGCAAGTTAGCGATCGAATCTGGCGCCGCCAATATCGACACAAAAGCCCTCCTGGGAATTCTGACTGACCTAGGCGCCACAGGAAAAGCTGACGAAGTAACTAAGGTTCCTGTCTCACACCCTCGTCTTATTTATTTTGTTGGTCTAGGTGAAAGCACAGGCAGTACTTACGCCCACGAAACGCTTCGCCGAGCTGCTGGCGCTGCAAGTCGTGAGTTGGCTGGGACTGCTCACGCGGATTTCGCTCTCCCGCATTCAAGTAGCGCTGAGTTTGCGGCAATTGCTGAAGGCATCGCATTGGGGGCTTATAACTTCACAGAGTTCCGCGGTTCGACTAAAGCAGAGCAAAAAGTTCCCCTAAAAAGTGCAACCTTGATTTCAAAGTTAGGGGCATCGGTCGCAATTAAGAACGCACTCAAGCGCGCTGAAATTATCGCCGAGCACACGCATTTGGCCAGAGACCTTATTAATACTCCCCCAAGCCATCTGACTCCTTCATCATTTTGTGATCGCATCAAAAAGATTGCCTACCGCAAGGGTGTGAAGATTGAAATTTTAAATGAAGGACAATTGCGCTCTAAGGGTTACGGTGGAATAACTTCGGTTGGCCAAGGATCGGCAAATCCTCCTCGCTTATTACATATCTCTTACTCCCCAGCAAAGCCTAAGAAACGCTACGCCTTTGTCGGCAAAGGAATCACCTTTGACTCTGGCGGTTATGCACTCAAGCCAGCAAACGGCATGGAAGATATGAAGTCAGATATGAGTGGGGCCGCTGCAGTTATTGCCGCAACCTTAGCGATTGTCGATCTTAAATTGCCGATCGCCATTGATGCCTACGCTTGTTTAGCTGAAAACATGATCAGCGACAATGCAACAAGGCCAAGTGATGTCATCACAATTTATGGCGGTAAGACCGTTGAAGTTCTCAACCCTGATGCTGAAGGACGGCTTGTCTTGGCAGATGGCTTAGTTCGAGCCGCCGAAGATGCCAAACGTCATGGCCACCTTGATGGCATTATTGACGTTGCCACATTAACTGGCGCACAAGTCGTTGCACTTGGTACTCGGACAAGTGCCGTGATGAGTAATAACGAAGAATTGAAAGATCATTTCTTGAAAGCCGCAGAGATTTCTGGTGAAGCATTTTGGCCAATGCCACTTCCTGAAGAACTTCGGGCATCTCTTGATTCCCCAACGGCTGATATCGCAAACATTGGTGACCGTTTTGGTGGCATGTTGGTTGCAGGTCTTTTCTTGCGCGAATTTGTTTCACCTGATCAACCATGGGTGCATCTTGATATTGCAGGACCCGCCTATAACACCGCAGCGGCCCACGGCTATACAACGGTCGGCGGCACCGGAATCGCTCTTCGCTCTCTGGTCACCTTGGCCGAGTTAGCCGCATCACAGCAATAGGCACGAGCAACCGCAGGTTTAGCGCCGCCAAATTAGTGGCAGGATTAGACCCGCACAACTGAATTGAGAGGCGAGAGATTTGAACGACTTCGATCTAGTCATCCTTGGCGCTGGTAGCGGTGGTTATGCAGCGGCCCTTCGCGGAGCACAGCTTGGACTTTCCGTTGCGCTCATCGAGAAAGAAAAAGTTGGCGGAACATGTCTTCATAAGGGTTGTATCCCAACCAAAGCCCTTCTTCATGCAGGTGAGATTGCAGATAACACCAAGCACGCTGCTGAATTCGGAGTAAAAGCCCAATTCATTTCTATGGATATGTTGGCAGTCAATGCCTATAAAGATGGTGTCATTTCAAAACTCCATAAAGGTTTGCAGGGACTCGTGAAGTCTCGCAATATTAATTTTGTTGAGGGACACGGAAAACTCGTTGGTAAGAATCAAGTTGAAGTCAACGGAACTGTCTACACCGGTAAGAACATCATCTTGGCTACTGGGTCTTATCCAAAAACCCTTCCTGGTCTTGAGATCGACGGCAAACAGATCGTGACAAGCGAAGAGGCAATGTCTTTTGATTATGTACCAAAATCGGTCATCGTTCTTGGTGGCGGAGTCATCGGTTGCGAATTCGCATCGGTCTGGAATTCATTTGGTTCAGAGGTAACGATTATCGAAGGTTTACCTCGCCTTGTTGCACTTGAAGACGAATCATCAAGTAAGCAACTAGAGCGCGCCTTCCGCAAGCGTGGAATCAACTTTGAAGTAGGAGTGAAGTTTGCGTCTGCTACTAAAGATAAAAAAGGCGTCACTGTTACTTTAGAAAATGGAGCCAAGCACACAGCGGATGTACTTCTCGTTGCTGTTGGCCGTGGCCCAGTTTCAGCGAATCTTGGCTATGAAGAACAAGGCATCACGATGGACCGTGGTTATGTGATGGTTGATGAGAAGTGCCGAACGAACGTTCCAGGAATCTGGGCAGTAGGAGATCTCATCCCAACACTTCAACTTGCTCACGTTGGTTTCGCTGAAGGCATCTTGGTTGCCGAAGAAATTGCAGGTTTAAACCCTCGCGCAATCAACTATGACGGTGTTCCACGCGTTACCTATTCAGAACCTGAAGTTGCTTCCGTTGGTCTCACAACTGCGGTTGCTAAAGAGCGCGGGTATGACGTTGTTGAACTCAGTTATGACCTTGCTGGAAATGGAAAAGCAAACATTCTTAAGACCGCTGGTTCGATCAAGCTTGTTGCCCAAAAGAATGGTCCCGTCCTTGGAGTCCACATGGTTGGCTCACGCGTAGGAGAACTACTCGCCGAAGGACAGCTCATTTACAACTGGGAAGCAGACGCAAATGATGTTGCATCACTCATTCATGCCCACCCAACTCTCTCAGAGGCCATGGGTGAGGCACACTTAGCACTTGCCGGTAAACCACTTCACGCCCACGGGTAACTAGGAGAACACGTCATGACCTTTTCAGTAACAATGCCTGCTCTCGGTGAGAGCGTCACAGAAGGCACGGTCACTCGTTGGCTTAAAAATGAAGGCGACCACGTAAACGTTGATGAACCGCTCCTTGAAGTTTCTACCGACAAAGTTGATACAGAGATTCCTTCACCAGTTTCAGGAACTCTCACAAAGATTGTTGTGCCAGTTGATTCAACTGTTGCAGTCGGCGCAGAACTTGCAGTTATTGCAGATGGAGCATCTGCTCCCGCAACAACTCCTGCTCCTGCAGCTCCCGTAGCGGCTGCTCCAACACCACCACCTGTTGCTCCAACTCCACCACCTGTCGCAGCTCCAGTTGTTGCCGCGCCAGTTGCGGCGCCATCATCTTCTGCAGGAGTTGTTGTCACAATGCCTGCTCTAGGAGAGTCTGTAACAGAAGGAACTGTTACACGTTGGCTTAAGAGCGTTGGCGACACTATTAATGTCGATGAACCACTTCTTGAAGTTTCTACCGACAAAGTTGATACAGAAATTCCTTCACCAGTATCTGGAACTATTCTTGCAATTGATGTGCCAGTTGATTCAACTGTTGCAGTCGGCGCTCGTCTTGCATTAATTGGAAGTGCTAACGCAGCTCCTGTTGCAGCACCGGTAGCTCCAACTCCCCCACCCGTTGCAGCTCCTGTTCAAGCCGCTCCTGTTCAAGCCGCTCCTGTTCAAGCTGTGCCAGTGCAATCAGCGCCTGCGCCAGTTACTGCGGCCCCAGTTGCAGCAGCAAGACCTGCAGCGACACTTGATGATTCATATGTCACCCCAATTGTTCGAAAGCTTGCCCAGGAATTAGGCGTTGATCTAAGTCGGGTTAAGGGATCAGGCGTTGGCGGACGTATTCGCAAAGAAGACGTGCAAGCGGCTTCAAAACCAGTAGCGCTATCGTCATCTCCAGTAAGCGCTCCAGCAACCGGCCAATCAAAGCCTGCAACTCCCGTTGCTATCTCTCCTCTTCGCGGAACAACCGTGACTATGTCACGTCTTCGCAAAGTTATTGCTGCTCGCATGGTCGAGTCACTTCAGACAAGCGCTCAACTCACAACTGTTATTGAAGTAGATGTCACAAAGATTGCTCGTTTGCGCGATCAAGCGAAGGCATCATTTGCTGAGCGTGAGGGAGTCAACCTGACTTTCTTGCCATTCTTCTCAGTTGCAGTCTGTGAAGCACTTAAGCAACACCCAGTATTAAATGCATCAGTAGAGGGCGATCAAGTTACTTATCACGGCGCAGAACACCTTGGTGTTGCAGTTGATACAGAGCGTGGTCTTCTTGTTCCAGTGATTCGTGACGCTGGAGATCTCAATATGGGTGGGGTTGCTCGCCGTATTGTTGATGTCGCTGCTCGCACACGCGATAACAAGATCACCCCAGATGAACTTGGTGGCGGAACATTCACCATTACAAACACAGGTTCACGTGGCGCACTCTTTGATACACCAATCATCAACCAACCACAGGTAGCAATTCTTGGAATTGGATCGATTGTTAAGAGGCCAATGGTGATGAAGGGAACAGATGGCGGAGAAACTATCGCTGTTCGTTCAATGGTCTATTTAGCCCTCTCATACGATCACAGAATCGTTGATGGCGCAGATGCTGCCCGCTTCCTCGTTACTCTTAAAGAGCGACTAGAAGAAGGTCGCTTTGAATCTGATCTAGGTCTCTAACTTTCATGCCAGCAAAGCGCATTGCAGTAACAGGCTCTTCGGGGCTCATTGGTAGCGCGCTGGTTGGTCATCTCAAAGAACAAGGTTATGAAGTTCAACGTTTAGTCCGCCGCAAGGCAACAACAAGTGAGGAAATCTCATGGGATCCAGCGGCAGGAACTGTTGATCTTGATGCTCTTGACGGCGTCCACGGCGTTATCCATCTAGCGGGAGCTGGTGTTGGAGATAAGCGTTGGACAAAAAGCTATCGCGCAACAATTTTGAATTCTCGTTTACTTGGAACAACAGCAATTGCACATGCTGTTGAAAAGGTAAAGCCCTCCGTATTTATCTCCGCAAGTGCCATTGGTTATTACGGTGAGACAGGCAATCGCGCAGTAACTGAATCCGACCGCGTAGGCGATGACTTTTTAGCAACTGTCTGCCGCGAATGGGAAGCAGCAGCTGACCTTGCCGGAAGCGTACGCACAGTAAAGATCCGTACAGGTTTAGTTTTGGATCCAGTTGGTGGGGCCCTTGGAAGAATGCTTCCGCTCTTTCGTTTAGGCGTTGGTGGAAAGCTTGGTTCTGGAAAGCAGTGGTGGTCTTGGATCACTTTGCATGATGAAATTAATGCGATTACACATCTACTTAATTCTTCAATTTCAGGTCCCGTAAATTTGACCTCTCCATTTCCTGTAACAAACCAAGAGTTCACTGGAACACTTGCACGCTCTCTTCACCGACCAGCGCTCTTTCCGGTTCCTGGTTTTGCACTCAAGGTTGCACTCGGTGGCTTTTCAACAGAGATTCTCGGATCAAAGAAGGTCTTGCCTTCAGTACTCAGTGAAGATGGCTTTGCCTTTGATTACCCACATCTAACCGGAGCACTTGCTGCGCTCTGCGAGACAGAGACGAAGTAAACAGAAATGACAACTCTTCTTACACAAAGCACGATTACTACCCAGCACCTGGGTTTAGTCGATTACATGAATACATGGAATTATCAACGCGAGCTTGTTGACGCTATTGCAGAAGGAAGCAAACCAAACACTCTGCTTCTACTTGAACACCCCTCTGTCTATACAGCAGGACGGATGACAAAGATTGATGAGCGTCCAGTCGATGGAACTCCTGTTATTGATGTAGATCGTGGCGGAAAAATTACCTGGCACGGAGAAGGCCAACTTGTTGGCTATCCAATTGTGAAATTGAAGAATAGAAATGAAGTAGTGGGCTTTGTTCGCGAAATCGAAAGCGCTCTCATCGACGTATGTAGTGATTTTGGAATTGCAACAGAGCGTATTTGTGAAAGATCTGGTGTCTGGATCAAAGACGTCAAAGGCGATCGCAAGATTGCTGCAATTGGTGTGCGCGTCTCAAAAGGTGTCACGATGCACGGCTTTGCTCTCAACGTTAACCCAGATATGAGCGCATTTTCTAAGATCGTTCCTTGCGGAATCGCTGATGCCGATGTCACTTCCATGGCCAAAGAGCTTGGTAGACAGATCAACATCGCCGAAGTTTCCTCTACAGTTGAGAAAAGAGTGCTTGAAGCACTTGGACGGGTGATCTAATGACACTTGCTCCTGAAGGCCGCCGCCTACTTCGCATTGAAGCACGTAATGCTGCTGTGCCAATTGAACGTAAGCCAGAGTGGATTAAAACTCGCGCCAATATGGGCCCGGAATACACAAAGCTTCGATCACTTGTCGTGAGTGAAGGCTTACACACTGTCTGCCAAGAAGCGGCTTGCCCAAACATCTTTGAGTGCTGGGAAGACCGCGAAGCGACATTCCTTATTGGCGGAGAGCGCTGCACCAGACGATGCGATTTTTGCAATATTGATACAGGTAAGCCAGAAGAGCTGGATCGTGATGAACCAAGGCGCGTTGCAGAATCAGTAAAGAGCATGGAACTTCGATATGCAACGATCACCGGCGTCACTCGCGATGATCTTGAAGATGAAGGTGCTTGGCTCTATGCGGAGACGATCCGCGCAGTTCATGCTCTAAACCCAGATACCGGAGTTGAAATGCTCGCTCCAGATTTCAGTGGGAAACCACATCTGCTCAATGAGGTATTTGAAACTCGTCCAGAAGTCTTTGCGCATAACCTTGAAACAGTTCCACGTATTTTTAAAGAGATCCGACCAGCATTTCGTTATGAGCGCTCTCTGGATGTAATTTCACAAGCACAGGCCTTTGGTCTGGTCACAAAGTCCAATCTGATTCTTGGCATGGGTGAGACCCGCGAGGAAGTTTCACAAGCACTACAAGATCTTCATGACGCAGGATGCGATTTGATCACCATTACGCAATATCTACGCCCAACACCAAAGCACCATCCTGTAATGCGTTGGGTAAAGCCCCACGAGTTTGTTGAGCTAGCAGCCGAAGCAGAGGCAATTGGTTTCCTTGGAGTAATGAGTGGTCCACTTGTTCGCTCAAGCTACAGAGCAGGAAGACTTTATAAGCAGGCACAGGAGAAGAAGGCCTTGCTTCGTGGCTGATCTGGTTTATCCCCCAGTAATTGTTGCGATAAAAACTCTTTGGAAGTATCTAGGTTTGCGCTTTGATTTTCAGGGTATTGAAAATGTGCCTAAAACTGGCGGAGCAGTAATCTGTATGAATCACGTTGGTTATCTAGATTTTGCACTAGTTGGAACAGCAGCGCTTCCGGCTCATCGCTATATCCGCTTCATGGCAAAGCGGGAGATCTTTGATCATAAAATTTCTGGTCCCCTCATGCGCGGCATGCACCACATCAGCGTTGATCGGGATAGCGGTACTGGTTCATTTGTTGCCGCGCTTCGAGCACTACGTAAAGGTGAGATCGTTGGAATATTTCCCGAGGGAACTACCTCACTAAGTTTTGAAATCGATGAACTTAAAAGTGGAGCAGTCCGCTTGGCAATGGGAGCTGGTGTTCCAATCATCCCTGCAGCGGTTTGGGGTAGCCAAAGAATCATGACAAAAAAGCAAAAGCCAAACTTTGGCCGCAACAAATTCCCAATTTCAGTCTCTTTTGGTGAACCTTTCACCGTTGCAAAAGGTGATGATGTTGAGGCTGTTGAGGCTGATTTGAAGAACCGTATGCTCAAACTTTTAGATTCAGTCCAATCCAATTATCCTGACTCCCATACGGGTCAATGGTGGGCGCCAGCTCGTTTGGGTGGCACAGCGATAACGCTCGAGGAATCACGCAATCAACGTACAAAGGAGCAAGACAATGGCTGAAGCAGAGAAGCAGGGACAACTAGCTGTTCTGAAAGATGCATTTGCCATGACACGGAAGAACAAGCCACTTTCACTTCTGTGGTGCGCACTTGCCTTCGTCG
>Ga0208379_1001106_pt1 | contig 10751 bp, 8 predicted proteins | sample CryBogCBE02Aug07_FD_184559 | JGI IMG/M metagenome (GOLD analysis project Ga0208379, IMG submission 184559) | Freshwater microbial communities from Crystal Bog, Wisconsin, USA - CBE02Aug07 (SPAdes) | ecosystem: Environmental > Aquatic > Freshwater > Lake | place: Crystal Bog, Wisconsin, USA... | reverse complement strand
TGCGGTTAAGACGACCTATGTCGAAAACGTCAAGGAAGATGCTAGTGCGATTCCAATTCTCCGCGACCTTGCCCGTCAGGGTAACAAGCTGATTTTCGCAACCTCATTCGGTTATATGGATCAGGTTCTCGAAGTCGCGAAAGAATTCCCAGATGTGAAATTCGAACATTGCACGGGCTTTAAGCGTGCTGCGAATGTTTCGACCTATAACTCGCGCTTTCATGAAGGCCGCGCGGTAACCGGAACGATTGCTGGTAAGGTGTCGAAGTCCGGCGTCATCGGTTATCTTGGCTCGTTCAAGATTCCAGAAGTCGTGATGGGCGTGAATGCGTTCACCCTTGCAGCCCAAGCGGTTAATCCAAAGATCCAGACCAAGCTTGTCATGATTGACTCGTGGTTCGACCCAGCGAAGGAAACCGCTGCTACGGAAACATTGGCTAACCTTGGCTGCGACGTGATCGCAACGCATACGGATAGCCCTGCTCCTCTGCAATTCTGCCAGAAGAAAGGCATTTTTGGTTTCGGTCAGGGTGCCGATATGTCGAAATTTGCTCCAAAGGCACATTTGACGGCTATCGAAGACATTTGGGGTCCGCATTATACGGCGCGCGTTAAGGCAGCCATTGCTGGCACTTGGAAGTCGGAAGATTTCTGGGATGGCATCAAGGAAGGCGCTGTTAAGGTTTCCGCCTATAACGCATCGCTCGCCAAGGACGCTCAAGACGCAGCCAATAAGGTCATCGAAGGCTATAAGGCCGGTTCGTATGACGTCTTCACCGGCCCAATCTATGATCAGGGCGGTGCGTTGAAGGTCAAGGAAGGCCAGAAGATGGGTCTCGGCGATCTCGCGACGATCGATTGGTACGTCAAGGGTATCCAAAGCGCATAAGGTTTAAACGCTTATCACGTAAATCAACGCCCGCCCTTTTAGGCGGGCGTTGTCTTTTGTCACGGCAAGAGCGAAACTATCGACTTAGAGATCCGTCTACCAACACTGATTTTTTACGTGAGGGCTAATAGGAAAATAGGGAGATTGGTTTGTTTCAGTATTTTCGAAAAGTCGCCGGGCGTGATCGAAGCGAGCGATTTGACGAGCACCTTGCCCAGTTTCTGACCTTTATTGCCGGTGCGACGAATGCCGGCGGCTATATGGCCATTCGCCAATATACCTCGCATATGACGGGCATTGCATCCGCCGCAGCCGATGCATTGGCGTTGGGTGATCTTATGAAAGTTGAAGCAGCTTTTGCCGCGATCTTTTCGTTTGTGGCTGGCGCGGGTACTTCGGCGATCTTGATCAATTGGGGACGGAGAAAAGGAATGCAAAGCCAGTTTGCCCTGCCCTTGCTCTTGGAGGCTGCCTTGCTCGGTGGGTTCGGCTTTTTGGGAGAATGGTTGCAATCTTATAAGGGCTTTATCGTTCCCCTCACCGTCATGCTGCTCTGTTTCATTATGGGATTACAGAATGCGATGATTACCAAGCTTTCAGGCGCTCGTATTCGCACGACCCATATTACCGGAATGGTTACCGATATCGGAATTGAATTGGGTAAGTTTGTTTATATCAACCGCAACACCGATCTATCCGAACGGGTCGTGGCCGATTGGCCGAAAATGCGGCTGCTCGCCACGTTGATTTTTCTCTTCTTTACGGGCGGAGTTTTAGGCGCCATCGGGTTTAATTATTCCGGCTTTATCGCAACGCTTTTTCTGGCCATATTGCTCTTGTTATTGGCCGTTATTCCGGTGATTGAAGATCTGATGTCTGTTCCCGCCGCAACAGGCCGAGGGCGATAAAATAAAACCCGATAAGCCCAAGCGTCCATTTTGTTAGCGGATCAACGAGCATATCCTCGAGAATGGCTACAATGCCCGCTGCCGACCAAACAACCAGCAAAGTGAGGGTTAAGGGCCGCAGCATTTTTACACGAACGGGATGGACAAAGGTAAAATTGGACGCCTGCGCAAGCGCTAAGCCGATAATGCCCAAAGTGGCGATAATCGCCGGCGGATCAAATACGAGCACAAGAAATACAACGAGATTCCAAACGGCAGGAAAGCCGCGGAACCAATAATCATCGGTCTTCATCGTGTTCGATGCAAAATAGAGCGCTGCCGATAAAACGATGATCGCCCCTTGGGTCGCTAAGAGCCAATGCGGATAAATTCCGCTCATGAGCAAAATGACCGCGGGCACGAAAACATAGGTGACATAGTCGACAACCAAATCGAGCACATCGCCTGAAAGCTGGGGAGCGTAGGTCTTGACCGCCCAAGCACGCGCGAAGCTGCCATCGATGCCGTCAACCAGAAGGGCAAGGCCGAGCCATGCGAAAGCCAGTCCCATTTGATGTTCGATCGCGGCGGTAAGCGACAAAAAAGCGATGGCCGCGCCGGAGGCGGTAAACACATGAACGGAAAAAGCCCGATAGTGGTATGAACGCGATCCCTTACGGGCATTTTCGGTGTGTTTATGGTTATGTTCCGCTTCCGCCATCGAAATCTCTCTTTTTCATGCGACACGGTGGCACGATCTACAAAAGAATGTCGCACGAACCTCATTTTCTTGTAAACTTAGTTTCGTATCTGAACTTCATCTTATTAAACACCTAAAAAGGCGCGCCTCGATGTTGCAGAGCTTTGACATGCTGATCATCGGCACGGGTCCGGTTGGTTATGTGTCCGCGATCGGGTTCGCTCGGGCCGGTATGAAGGTCGCGCTGATAGGGCCCGCCGACAGCGTTAAGCGAGATGGCCGGACAGTCGCCATTTTGGATGGATCGGTGCAATTGCTCGGTCGTTTGGGATGTTGGGACGCTATTTCACCCTTTGCAGCGCCCCTTTCGCATATGAGAATTATTGACGACACGGGAAGCCTTTTTCGGGCGCCGCCTGTTACGTTCAAGTCCTCCGAGCTCAAGCTCGACGCCTTTGGCTATAATGTTGAATTGGCCGATCTTGTCGCCTGTTTGTCGAATATCGCGTCCGACCAAGCCTTGATCACGCGTTTTGATTCCCGGGTTGCGGAACTGAGTACCGCAGCCGATGGTCGGTTGGCCGCCATTTTAGTTTCCGGACAAACGCTTCATGCGCCCATAATCTTAGGTGCAGATGGGCGAAAATCAGCTGTTCGCGCGTTTGCCGGGATCGAGGCCAAAGAGTGGTCTTATCCGCAGACGGCCTTAACCGCGATTTTTAAGCATCAACGCGACCATCATGATATATCAACTGAATTCCATACCCGTCAGGGTCCCTTCACCCTCGTTCCATTACCGGGCAAGCGTTCGAGCCTTGTTTGGATGATGGATCCTAAAAAAGCAGAACGTTTAGCCAGTTTGAGCGATAAGGCGCTAACGCAGGAAGTCGAAAAGCAGTCCCAATATATTTTGGGGACGATAGCGATTGATGGTGATCGGGGCTTGGTGCCAATGGCTGGGCTTACGGTTAATCGGTATGCGAATGATCATGTAGCACTGGTGGGTGAAGCCGCACATGTTTTCCCGCCCATCGGGGCGCAGGGTTTGAACCTTGGGTTCCGCGACGTCTCATCGCTTTTAGAGGCGTTTAGCAACCACCGCGGCCATGAAGCGCTCATGAAATACAACGCCGCGCGACAGGCCGACGTTAAGCTGCGTACAGCGGCTGTTGATGTGATGAATAAATCGCTCTTGGCCGATTATCTCCCCATCGATCTTGCCCGAAGCATCGGTCTGTTGACCATTGCCTCAATCCCACCGCTTCGCCGGTTTATGATGCAGCGCGGTGCCGGTTACTAAGATCTAATTTCCAGATACCCGAATTGCTCGCGGTTATTCGGGTAATGATTGACAGATTGAGCAAGGGCGCATTATCCCTTCAGCATGGAAACGCGTCAGGCTAAATACGCTATTGGGGATGTTGTTAAACACCGGATCTACCCGTTCCGTGGTGTCGTGTTCGATGTCGATCCGACTTTTTCAAATACCGAGGAATGGTACAATTCTATTCCGGAAGAAGTACGGCCGAAACGGGATCAGCCATTTTATCACCTTTTCGCGGAAAACGCGGAATCTGAATATATAGCCTATGTTTCGGAGCAAAATTTAGTTCCGGACACGTCAAATGAACCTGTTCGTCACCCTCAAATCGACGAAATGTTCGAAATTGGCGATGATGGCCGCTACCATACGCGTAGCGTGAATTTTAATTAATCAGATCCAAATAAAAAAGGCGGGCCGGAATATTTCCTAGCCCGCCCATAATTGTTGAATTGACGAGATTATTGCGCCGGAGCTGCCGGTTGAGCTGGTGCCGCGCCTGCTGGAGCCTGGCCTTGGGCATCCATCTTTTTCCGCATTTCCTCGGCCTGCTTTTGCATCTGCTCTTGAAGCTTTTGCTGCTGCGCCTGAAGGACGGCTGGATCGATCGGAGGACCGTCAAATACTTTGCCGAAAGTAGCCAAAGGCACCTGGAAGACAACTTCCTTGGCGAATTGGTTTTGAACGCTGATTGAAAGGGCCGTGCCTTTTTTCATTCCCGCAACGATATCATCCTTCACTGGCACTTCGGCGAAGCAGCCATTCGGGAAGCAAACCGCATATTTGCCCGGTTGAGGTGCCCCCTGATCGACCGAAAAACGTACACCTGGCGCTAAAATGAAACCGAGGGGTAGGAGAAAGCGAACGACTTTTTGCGGCTCGCCCTGAATGTCATATACCGCAACCGCTAAAACGGGTTGGTTTTGATCGGAAACGAAATCGCGGGTCGTGTAGCAAATCTTTTTCTTTGCGGCCTGATCCTCGCCACAAATTTTAATCCAGTCGGACTGAGTTGGTTCGGGCTGGACTTGGACGATCGCAGCAGGCGCATTCGCTGGCGCTGGGGCGGGAGCAGCGGCAGGCGCCGGAGCAGGTGCTGGGGCGGGCTTCTTCGCCGCCTGCGCATAGGCGGAACCACCAATAACAACGGGAGCCAGCATCAACGCTGCTATCAGGCCAACAACTCGTAAAGGAATTCGCGCAATCATTCTTATTATCCTCTGGACCCGTAAGAATCCGATTTCAGACGAAAATTATCAATTTTCCAAGAATCGATCTTCCTGGAACCCTTCTGGCTCATACTCTTTTACCGCTCTTCTTGCCATCCAAAATCTGTTTGGCTTGTAAAATAAGGCGAATTACTTCGAATCATATATCAACGCTCTAACCAATAAGGACTTTGGTCTGGACCTTAAATGCGCAAAGTGATGTTAGGTGTGGCGGCCTGTTTTGCCTTTGGTACACAGATCGCTTTGGCTGAACCAAAAGCGGCAATCGCGCTTTATGGTGAACCCGTTTTAACGGCTGATTTTCAACATTTTCCCTACGCGAATATCGATGCCCCCAAAAAGGGAATGATTACCTTCGGGGTGATGGGAACTTTTGATACGTTAAACCCCTATTCGGTTAGGGGGATTGCCGCGCAAGGCGTTGCTCCACCCATGGGCCTTGTCATCCAAAGCCTTATGGTGCGATCAGCGGACGAGCCTTTTTCGCTTTATGCATCGGTTGCGCAATCCGTCGACATTTCTAACGATCTAAGTACCGTAACCTTTAACATCGATCCTCTCGCTCATTTTTCCGACGGTCATCCCCTCACATCAGCTGATGTGATTTTTTCTTGGTCCCTTCTAAAAGAAAAAGGGAAGCCGAATTTACGGGGTTATTACAACAAAGTTGTCTCGGTGGATGCGCCCGATCCATCTACGGTTCGCTTTAAGCTCGGCGACGGGCATGACCGCGAATTGCCGATGATTTTAGCGCTGATGCCCGTCTTGGCTAAACATGCCACGGATGCCGAACATTTCGATGAAACGACGTTAAAGGCGCCCGTCGGATCGGGGCCCTATATTGTATCTGAAGTTAAAGCAGGCGAGAGCATCATCTATCGACGTGATCCTCAATTTTGGGGAAGAGATCTGCCGGTCAATATAGGCATGTATAATGCCGACGCCTATCGTTATGATTATTACCGTGATGCCAACACGCTCTTCGAAGCCTTTAAGGCAGGTCTATATGATGTTCGGAGCGAAGATAATCCTACCCGTTGGGTAACGGGTTATGATTTTCCAAGAATGTTGGATGGCCGCGCTATCAAAGATCCGATTTCGGTTCGAACCCCAAAAGGAATGGCGGGCCTAGTGTTTAACACTCGTCGGCCGGTCTTTGCCGATATTAGAACACGTGAGGCTCTAAGTTATCTCTTCGATTTCGAATGGATCAACACGGTACTCTTTGAAGGTGTTTATAAAAGGACAGGAAGCTATTTCGAAGGGTCAGATCTCTCAACAACAGGTACGCCAGCAACAAAAGGTGAAAGATCTATTTTGGCGCCGTATCCCGAAGCAGTTCGAAGCGACATTCTTGAAGGGCAATGGCATCCGCCCTTCTCCGATGGATCGGGACGTGACCGTGCAAACGCACGAAAAGCCTTTGAACTTTTACAAGCCGCAGGTTGGTCTTTAAATAAAGGAACGATGACGAATACGAAAGGCGACGCTTTGGCTTTTGAAATCGTTGTTGTCAGCCGTGTTCAAGAACGTCTCGCTTTAAATTTCTCCGAATCCTTACAACGTCTCGGCATTAAAATGACCGTTCGTTTGGTCGATGACGTGCAATATTGGCAACGGGTCTCGGCGTTTGATTTTGATATGATCCAATTTACCTGGGGTGCCTCGCCCTCCCCCGGAAATGAACAATATAACCGTTGGGGCTCGCGCTCCAAGGATCGGCAAGGTTCTCTTAATTATGCCGGCGCCTCCAATCCTGCAATCGATGCTGCCATTGATGCGATGTTGGGAGCGCCTTCGCGGGATGCATGGCTGGATGCCGTTCATGCGCTCGACAGGGTTCTAATTTCCGGATTTTATGTGGTTCCACTGTTCCACGCGCCAGAACAATGGATCGTGCGTAACGCCGCCGTCAAAAGGCCGGATTATACTCCGCTTTTTGGCTTTGCCCCTGAAACCCTCTGGCGTGAGGATTAACGTATGTCAGAACCGCTAGTAATTGATATTGTGTCTGATGTTGTTTGTCCGTGGTGCTATGTCGGCAAGAAGCACATTGAAAAAGCACTTGAAAATATGTCGGACATCGAAGCGATTATCCGATGGCATCCATTTCAATTGGATCCAACGATTCCCGCCGACGGATATGATCGCAAAGCCTATATGGCTAAAAAGTTTGGCGATGGTGGCCAACTGAAAGCAGCTCATGAGCGGCTTGAAGGGCTGGGAAAATCCAACGGTATCGCCTTTCAATTTGATGCGATCAGCCGTTCACCCAATACACTTAATGCGCATCGCTTGATCCGCTGGGCTGATGAGGCTGGGGTTCAAGACGCGATTGTATCAAGCCTCTTTCAATCTTATTTCGAAGAAGGTTTGGATATAGGTGATAGTTCAATCTTGGCTTTCATAGCCGGTAAAGCCGGTATGGATTCCGATTTGGTTGCCGCGCGGCTAGAGACGGATATGGATGTAGAATCCATTCGCTCTGAGATTGCAGAAGCTGGACGCATCGGTGTATCAGGCGTTCCGTTTTTCATCTTGGCGCAAAAGCTTGCTGTTTCGGGTGCGCAACCCAGTGAAGTGCTGATGGATGCTATTCGCCAAGCTATGGCTGCTTAAATGGTTGTTCGGTTGGATCAGCGAATTCGAGCCGCACTTTTTTTGTGTTTGGCGATGGTGTTGGCCGTCTCGTGCGACACGATTTCGAAATTTCTGAGTGCGAGATACCCCATTCATGAAATAGGATTGGTTCGATATTCTGTGACCATTCCGATTGGTATCATGATGGCTTGGTCAGCCCTTCGCTCAACACAAACAGGCATTTTGAATTGGCGACCGCTTTTTCTACGAGGCTTTTTAATCGCGACCGGTAATTTGCTCTTCATGTTGGCGGCGGCAACCATTTCACTCGCCGATGGCGTCGCCATTTATTTTACGATGCCCTTTTTTGTAGCGGGTATTGTTCCCTTTATTCTTGGCGAGAAAGTGCCGTTGCTGCGATGGATTGTGATCGCCATCGGCTTTGGTGGCGTGTTGGTTATGACACGGCCCGGATCAACGGTTTTCCAGCCAGAAGCCTTATTGGCCTTAGGCTGTGCTTTTTTATATGGCTTGGGTCAGGTTCTCACGCGGAAGATTGATCAATCGCTTCCGACCTCGATTACATCCCTATGGCAAAGTGGTGTCTTCACTTTGTTTTACGCGAGCTTTGCTTTGATCTTTTATGCGCTTGATCTCGGTGAAGGAGGCAATAAGAGCCTGGCGTTTTTAACGCGGGCTTGGACGTCTCCAGCATCGATAGATTTAACGATGATGATGGCTGCAGGTATTCTTTCATCGCTGCAATTACCGCTGGTTGTCTATGCCTATAAGCATGCCGAAGCCTCGTTTATCGCGCCGTTTGAATATACGGCGATGATCTGGGCTGTAATGTGGGGCATGATTGTATTTGGTGATGTGCCTGACGAGATGACGGTATTGGGTGCAGCTATCGTTATCATTGCCGGCATCTTTATGGTGCGGTTTGATCGCTCCACCCCCCTGCCCTGACGCTCATTTCTTTTTCTTTTCTTCGGCAATCCTAACAAGATCGCGAAGTAGCGCTTGCGAGGCCTTGAGACGGGCATTGGGCGTGTCAAACTCGTCGATAAACACGATGCGCATATCGGGCCTGACTTTAGCGAGTGATCCGTATTGCCCAATATAGCGGATAAGACCGTCCGGATTGGCAAAGGAATTGTCGCGGAAGCTGATAATGATGCCACGCGGGCCGGCGTCAATTTTTTCAACATTGGCGCGAAGACAAAGCGCTTTAATTCCGACGATCGAAAGTAATTGTCTTACTTCGTCGGGTAGCGGCCCGAAGCGATCGATGAGTTCAGCGCCGAACGCATCAATATCGCTATCGGTTTCCAAGCCTGCAAGGCGCTTATACAATTGCATTCTAAGGGTTAGATCAGGCACGTACGGCTCGGGGATCATCACGGGTGTGCCGATGGTGATGGATGGCGACCAATGGCCTTCAATCGCATCATCGTCTTCAATGCCCGCTTTGAGCTGAGCGACCGCTTCCTCAAGCATTTGCTGATAGAGCTCGTAGCCAACTTCTTTGATATGGCCCGATTGTTCATCGCCCAAGAGATTGCCAGCACCCCGCAAATCCAAATCATGCGAAGCAAGCTCAAAGCCCGCGCCCAAACGATCAAGCGATTGCAACACTTTGAGACGCTTCTCGGCTTGCACAGTGAGTGTTCGGTTAGAAGGGACCGTGAAGAGCGCATAAGCACGTGTTTTGCCGCGTCCGACACGCCCGCGAAGTTGATAAAGAGCGGCCAATCCGAACATATCGGCGCGATGAATGATCAGCGTATTCGCACTTGGAATATCAAGTCCTGACTCAACAATCGCCGTTGAAAGCAGAATATCATATTGGCCCTCATAGAAGGCCGTCATGACACTTTCGAGTTCCTGAGCTGGCATCTGACCATGCGCAACACCCACTTTCGCTTCCGGTACTTCTGATGCCAAGAAGGCTTGTACTTCGGCGATATCTTCAATGCGCGGACAGACGTAGAAGCTTTGACCACCACGGTATCGTTCCCGCAGTAAGGCCTCGCGGATCATCAACGGATCAAACGGCATCACGAAGGTGCGGACGGCCAAACGATCGACGGGTGGGGTCGCCATAATCGATAGATCGCGAACGCCTGTCATCGCCAATTGCAGCGTGCGCGGAATTGGCGTTGCAGTAAGCGTTAACACGTGTACTTCGGCGCGGAGTTCTTTGAGCCGTTCTTTATGACCGACACCGAAATGTTGCTCCTCATCCACGATAAGAAGGCCGAGATCTTTAAAGGCTATCGCTTTGCCTAAAAGCGCGTGGGTGCCGATCACGATATCGACCGTTCCATCGGTTAATCCAGCCTTGGTCTCTTTAGCTTCAGTGGTAGATACAAAGCGCGACAATTGACGAACAACAACGGGAAGGCCCGCAAAACGCGTCGCAAAGGTCTTATAATGTTGCCGCGCCAAGAGCGTTGTTGGAACGACTACGGCAACTTGTTTTCCTGCCAAAGCCGCTACAAAAGCCGCGCGTAAGGCGACTTCTGTTTTGCCAAAACCAACATCGCCACAGAGCAAGCGATCCATTGGACGACCGGACGCTAGATCGCCCAAAACAGAGTCGATTGAAGTCAGCTGATCTTCGGTTTCATCATAAGGAAATTTCGCCGAGAATTCCTCGTAAAGACCATGCGCAACCGTCAGCTTTGGCGCTTCTTTCATCAGACGGGCGGCAGCGATTTTAATCAGTGCATGCGCCATTTCGCGGATGCGTTGTTTGAGCTTCGCCTTACGCGCTTGCCAAGCGCCACCACCTAATCGATCAAGCGCAATTTCGGTATCTTCAGAACCGTAGCGCGATAAAAGGTCCAGATTTTCGACGGGCAAAAAGAGCCTATCACCACCCGCGTAATGCAGCTCAACGCAATCATGCGGCGCGCCTGCGGCATCAATTGTTTTAAGACCAACGAAACGCCCGATACCGTGATCGACATGGACGACGAGGTCACCGGGCGTCAGGCTTCCTGCTTCCGCAATGACATCTTGTGCACGTTTGGAGCGACGCGCTTTACGTACAAGCCGATCACCAAGAATATCCTGCTCGCCAACGACAACCAACGTATCGGTTTCAAAGCCGCGCTCAATGCCCCACACGGCGAGACCC
>Ga0208379_1001103_pt1 | contig 10765 bp, 9 predicted proteins | sample CryBogCBE02Aug07_FD_184559 | JGI IMG/M metagenome (GOLD analysis project Ga0208379, IMG submission 184559) | Freshwater microbial communities from Crystal Bog, Wisconsin, USA - CBE02Aug07 (SPAdes) | ecosystem: Environmental > Aquatic > Freshwater > Lake | place: Crystal Bog, Wisconsin, USA... | reverse complement strand
AGAATCTGTCACTGCAACGCTTGTGCCAGTGTAAAGAGTAGTCCAATTAGTGCCATCAGCAGAGCCTTGGAAGGTGTAATTCCAAGATTGGCTACCTCCACCAGAGATATAGGGCATAAAGCCTATAGAACCGATGTAATTTGGGTTGCCAGTGCCGTAAAACACTGAAATATTGCCGTTTGCTGAGGTCTGTTGGCAATAAGTGTTGATATTATTGTCGTAAACATTAGCAACCGTGCCCCCTGCGCTTGTTGAATAGCTACCAGAAGGCTGATTCATGGTGCGATACAGCGCATTTAAGATGTCATTGGCACCATTGGGCAGGGAATAGATGTATTGATCAGCGTTAAGCCCTAAAACTAGCTTATCTACCGCCCAATATTGAATACCTTGGTTGATTAGGTTAGACAGAATGTAAAACAGGGACTCTTTAGCAGACTGTACCTGCTCATCCGTTAACTCTTCAGCAAGCTTACCCGCACGCCGAGCACCGTGATCTATCAATGTTTGGACATTGATGACTGTATTGCCAACGGTTCCTGAATATGACATTGATTACCACCCTGGGCATTTCCAACGCTTAAGAGATGCTTTTGCCCGTTCTGCATCACCTTTTGAATGACTTACTACACCAGACATACGGGCACAGAATGAATCTTTTCTGCTTCCACCTTGGGGCTGTGGAGCCTTTAGATGGGAACCCGTCTCTCTGTTGTACTTTTCCCTACCTTTGGCGGTTAATCCTGCGCCCTTAGATACTGGCAACTTTTCGCCCCTACCTACCGCAAGACTTGGACCGCCTTCCTTTTTCTTTACTGTTTTGGCTGACTCTATGAACGCTTCAGCAGTTGGCGCACCTTTGCTACCAGGCTTACGCATATGTTCTTTAGAGCCGTGAGCAATACGCTCTTGTTTAGCGTGAATATTGGCATATAGTCCACCTTCTTTGAATTTTTTACCTTTATCAGCACTGGCAAAATCTTTGCCGACCTTTTGGGAAATTCCAACCTTCTTGGCGAAAGCGGGGCTGTGAGCCACCGCCTCCATCAAGTTGTGTTGAGCTTTAGACTTGCTAGGCATTATGCTTGTGACTCTTGCCAGTTGAGACGAGCCACAACAGTGTTTGAAGCACCCGCATTAAGCGTTGTAGCTACGATGTACAGAATGTCTGGTCCATCTGGATATTGACCCGCTTGAGATGTTGGGACACTGTTAGATGTACCACCACCGTTTGCAGAGTTACCAATCGCAGAGATAGATGCTAGAGGATAACCAGTTTGACCAGAGCTATTTGTATAGAAAGCCGCAATTGACTCACCACCTGAAATAGTCACTGTATTGGTTGTATTAACCGCAATCTGAACCAAAGAACTGGTATTGGTACCACCCTGGATAGGAGATACAAAAGAACCAGAGAATGCTCCAGAAGGTATACCGTTAAGAACCAATTGAATAAGATATGTTGTATTGGTAACAACAGCAATCTCGTTCAGTTGTAACTGTAAACGGTTAATAACTTCTTTAATACCAAGCAATCCAACAGTACCATTGTCAACAGATGGAGCCAAACGAATAGCCATAATTGGCACGTTAGCTGTGCTGTTAGGGCTAGTCAAAGCGGTCAACATACCGTAGTTGTAAATGGCAGATACGTCTTGGTTAAATCCACCATCCATCACCACTGAAGAACCCCAGTGAGACAACATCGCCGCAGAATCAGGAGACCCATATTCAACAGCCACAGGAGCAGTTGCAGAATATGTGAATGCCGTAGCCGCAGATCCACCAGTTGTACCACGAGTCAAACCAGTCAACTGTGGATAACCTGTTGATGAATTAGCCGCACTTGTTATTCCAGTGTATGTGAAATACTCAATAACACCAGATGTACCGCTACCAATAAATCTAGCAGTACCACCTGCGGGGTTAAATCCTGCTGTACTCAATACATTGATTGTTGTATCTGTAGATGCAACACTAGATGTAATTGATGTAATTGGTAATACACCATTTTGCTCATAATGAGATGGTAAATTACCAGATCTCATGTAAGCAGTGTAGTTTACGTTATTGTTTTGGAAGTTGTAGATGTAAGTAATCGAGCCACCAGTGGTTCTAATGCCAAATCTAGCTACACCTGCACCATACCAAGAGTAGTCAATGTAGAACATTTGTACTTTGGTGAGGTCAAGGTTGTATCCAGATGGGTTAGATGCTGATGAAGATCCATCTAATACGTCATACCAAGATGATTGAGGTACTTTTTGTTCAATAGTACGGGACACAATTGCATTTGCAATCGTAGTTCCACGATACTCAGGACTAATGTACATACTTGTATCACTTGCAATACTTAAAACACGATAAGATTGACCACGAATAACAATATAGTCACCCACAACCAATTGTGTAGTAAATTGAGTGCTTGACCCAGTAACTGCACCACTTCCATTGGTAACAGAAACTGTTCCAACTATTTGATTGATTGAGTTGCGATAAACCGCATACAGTGTTTGCCCATCATATTGGAAGAAAAGACCGTTTTGTTGATCAAAAAATCCAATCTTATTGCTTGCGCCGTACCAAGAATATGGACTTACGTGAATAAATCCACCCGTGGAAGTTGCAGGCGTTGCTGAGGGAACAATGTTATTCAGCGTTGTATAAGTAAAAGTTAATGCAGTAGGTACTGTTTTGACAACAAAAGTACCGTTATAAGCACTTTGATCAGCGCCACTGACAACAATAACCGTATTAACAGTCAAATTGTGCGGGAACTTGGTTGTAACAGTAACTGTTGCACTAGAAGATGTCAGTACTGGTTGCTGAAGCTGTGGCTTAAGAATTGTTCCAGTAGAGAATTGAATACCTTTACCTGATTGGTAACGGAAATATCTACGAGTTTGACGTTGCAACAACTGATTTGGTATTGAAGCGCCAACCGTAAAGTTTACAGATCCATCATAAGCGTGTGTATCAACATATCCCGCAGGACGAGCGTACAAATTGCTCTGACCCGCTGTATTAGCGATTGTGGTCGAAGGTGTACCGTTGATATTGGTGAACGTAAATGTCGTTGCTGTGGGCGTTGTAGCCACAATCTGAGGGCCATTTATCGTTGTCGCTGTGCTTGGTCCAGTCGTTCCAGTGATATAAATCAAAGAACCTGCTGATAAACCATGTGGATAAGTAGTTGTACAACTAATTGTTGAACCACTAAAAGTAAATGCTGTTGTACCAGTTAAGTTGTAAGCATAGTTGCTATACGTATAACCTAGGTAAACATAAGTAGAAGTAGCCGACCAACAAGTAGCTGTTGTGATTGGCTGAGCCATGTTTACAGTAATAGAAGTGGCTGTAGAACCGCCTCCAGAAGCCACCCAACCCCAACCATTAGCGTTAGGGTCAATTGCATCTTCAATGAAGATTGGAGAGCCGTTTGGCACGTTTGAGGAGGTCATTGTGATGACCAACTGATTTGTTGTGGACTGATTACCTGTAATTGCTGATACTGGCAATGGAGCATTAACTAAATAATACAAAGATGCACGATTGTTCTGCATCGAAGTTTGTTCCCACTTCGTACCTTGCTGACCATATTCAAAGTCAGTGTCAATCAAAGATTGAGGTGTGGAAACACGCATTTTATCTACTGGATCATACGCAGTAGAACGCTGTGCCTGCTGAATTCTTAATTGATTATCGGAATTGGATGACGGACCTGTATAGACTGAGATTTCAGACATATTTCACCTATTAGAGTGGTGGGAGCCGAAGCCCCCACCGATTTTTACTTCTTGGCTCTACCGCCATGCTTTCTGCCAACAGACATTTTCTGTCTCTCAGCATCTGTCATAGCACCCATGCCTCTTCTAGCAAGTGCTCCTGGAATCGTTGTTGGTTGTCCCATCCTATTCATTTCGTAGTCGGACATAGATCCCATTCCTCTTGCTTGGTCATAAGCTCTAGTTTGCATAGCCCTTGTCTTGGCATCAGCAACGTCTTGTGGAGATACATCTCTCATATTTTGACCAGGAGCAAATTCCATCATCCTTTGATCATAATCAGATATAGCTCCCCCATCCGCATGATGCTTAACTTTTCCGCCCTTCTTGAAGGTGCCAGACAAACGAGTTATAGCAACTGGTGGAGATGCAGGCTTTTTACCTTGAGGCATAGCCACAGCAGAACCCTGTTTATTAACAGCGCCCCCCGTGGCGAAGTGCTTTTTTGAAGCCTTGCCTCCGTGCTTAAAGCCACCTGCATTACCTTCCTTGACAGCACCAGTAGTCTGCATACGCACACCAGGCTTAGTTGTGTCAGCAGGACGGTTTTCCCAGTCACCACCTTCAACAGTGTCTTTCAGGTTAAGGTCAGGAGCAACATTGCCACCCTTAGCGTAGTGGTGTTTGCCACCATGCTTGTGATGAGCTTTTCCGCCGTGTTTAAATCCACCTGCGTTTGACTCTTTCACCTCACCAGTACCGTGTACTGAATCATGGTGTTCGCCATCAACCATCATTGTGTTTTCAAACTTCTTAGCAACATTGTCGGAAACAGTGCCACCAATAGCGTACTTACCACCTTTGCACATAGCTTTGTGGTGCTCAGCCATCTTGTGATGGTGATGAGATCCGCCTTCTTTGTGCATCTTGGCGTGGTGTTTAGCCATAGCCTTGTGGTGCTCATGAGAACCCTCTGGATGACCAGAGATGTGATGAACTTTACCGCCATGCTTATGATGTGCCTTACCACCATGCTTGAAACCACCTGCGTTTCCTTCCTTAACCATGCCAGTGCCATGAACTGAATCATGGTGCTCACCATCATGCATTTCAGTCTCTAAGAACTTTTTAGGTGCTTTTTCGTCAGTAGTCTTAGTCTCAAACTTGTCGATCCCTTTGCCCATTGCTGAGCCGCCTTTAGCAAAATGCTTCTTAGCGTGACCGCCTTTTTTCAGACCGTGATGAGCCTTTCCTGCCTTCATGCCTTCGTGATGCTTAAGCTCTTTCTCAATCTTTTGCATCTCGTGCATTTCAGCCTTGTGCTCTTTACCGCCTTCAGCTTTTCCGCCCTTCTTCATCAAAGGAGTTGGCATACCCTTCATCGCCGCCCTACGAGCCGCAAGAGCACCCATCTTAGGAGCCATAGCAGGAGCCATTCCACCACGAGCAGGCAGAGTGGTTGCACCGTCCATCATTCCGCCCATAGCTTTGTGCATAGTCTTATGACCATGCTCTTCGTGCTTTCCACCCTTTTTATGAGTAGCAGATCCGCCTTTTTTGAGCTTCAGAATAACTGAAGGCTCATCGGTGATCATCTTTGGCATTTGGCTGAAACCGCCTGCCCCTTTTGTTGCTTTAGCCATAATTTAGTCTCCTTAAGCTTGGGTGATACCGAGCAGACCTGTTGCCGTAGCATTAGGGCCAACTTGGATTGCTGTCAAACCGAGTGTAAGCACCAGTCTTGCCAATCCGTTTAATGTACCACCAGGTGTATATGTACCACGTACATCAGGAGTTACAGAAGTCGAAGTGAACTGAGGAACCATACTGGAAGCGCTTGCTGTGTATGAACCAGAAGTATTTACAAACACACCTGCCAAATAGTTGGCTTGGCTTGTTGAAATCTTACCAGTCGTACCAGAAACGTATGTCCACCAGTAGTTAGTACTTGTGCTAACGCCAGTTGGAGGTGTACCTGTGAACTGAACGATTGATCCGCTTGCAGGTGAATAACCAACTGTTAATACGCCAGGAGAAGCGATTGTCCAACCAGTTACAGCTTGTGTAGCATAAGTTGTTGTGTTGGAGTAGTAACCCAAAGCCAAAGTTCCAGAGTCATTTGATAATGAACCACTGAATCTATTGCTTATGATGTATGACGCATCAGAGATACGAGCAGGTAAACCTAACACATTAGATGTGTCTGCTGACATTGCAATACCAGATGCGGCTCCAAAAGTAACAGAGTAAACCTGGAAGAAGGCTTTACGTCCAACTACTTGAGTAGCAGATGATGTGCTATTTAGGATGATCTCAGTCATTGGCTGACCGTAGTAATCGTATCCAGACACAGTTGCTGATACAGCAGTAATGGAGTTAGCGAAAGTCAAACCAGTGTTTGATCCTGCCGCAGTAGTAGTTACAACGCCACCAGTAGTTGTGGTCAGTGTAAATGTTGTAGTACCGTTCGTTGCAGAGATCAGGTATGTACCTGCCGCAAGTCCAGAAGTACCAGAGTTAGTTCCAGTTACAGTCACTGTTTGACCAACTGCCAATCCAACGAGAGCAGTTGTTGAAACAACGAAAGAACCAGTTGTACCACCTGCGCCAGATGCGGCAGTGGCAATGTTAGCCGTTACAAAAGTAGCGGCGGTGAAAGAACCAGTAGTAATTGCTACTGCTCTTGGATAGTCGAACTGAACAACAGTCGTACCGTCACCACGAACAACACGAGTTGTACCCGCAGATGCTGATGCCGCCGCAAGTGAAGTTCCACTATAAGTCGTTGCTGTAGTAGGTGTAACAGCCGCTAAAACAGCCGCAGTTGTTCCAACTGAAGCAGTTGTATCATAAAGAAAAACACGACCCATTGGGCCAAAACCCAAGGACATTGGTGATGGATCACCCAAATTGCTGTTTACGTTTGTACCCGCATTTGATTGGGCACTACCTAAGAAGAGATCGTCGCTAAATTGCGGCATATTTTTTCCTTTTGGGCATGAACCCGTTAAGAACTAAAAAACATAGATGATTTACGTTGATTTACTATAGCAGGTATAACTTGTAAATTAGTTGGGACATGAAAACCAGATACATTCTTTCCATGAAGAGGAATAATATGATCAACGTGCCATTGAAATCCAAATAACTTGGTTCGTCTTTGTGCTAACTCGTAAGCTTCTTCAATCATCCACAAATCGTCGGTTGTTAACCAACTTGGAGTTTGTTTTCTAATAGATGCTCTTCTTTTTGAAGCCATTGCACAAACCTTATGAGGATTTGTTTTTGACCAAACTTTCATGTAGCAAACTTTACACAAATCTTTAGAAAATACTTCAGATGTGCAACCATTAGAAAAACAAACTCCAATTGCGGGATTGCGTTTTACAACAGGCTTTTCAAATTTTGAATTTCTTAAAATTCTATTGCGATGTGTAGCGCACAATCCCAAACCACGATATTTTGCAGAGTTAGAACAACCATCCGCAGTACACATTAAATGTGATCCTTTGTGTGGTTGTCCTTTAATTCCACTCATATCGTGATTTATTCCTTACACGCCAGGTGTACCGAAGAGCGCTCTAGGATCTGTCCATCCTATTGCATAACGCTCAGTTGCTTTATAGCGCATAGAGTCAGTCTCGAAGTCACCTTCCATAGTCTTCTCTAAACGTCTACGCATCAACAGCTTCATGCCTTCTGGTGCGTCTGTCTGTACCCACCATGCGGTAGATGAAGTCAAACGTGACAGAACAGCGGCACCCTCATCCAATAAGCCAATAGACTTAACGGGGTTGATGTCGTTGTTGGCAGTACCTGTACGCAATACTGATTTGAGCAACACTTCAGCTTGGAAAATGTTACCAGGAGCCACGACCAATTGGCGTGGAACCAAGCGAATTTTCTTCTGATTGTTGTCAACAGCATTACGAATCTGAATCAACATTTGCTCTAAAGAAGTCTGTGACAAAACTGCCGCAGTAGACAACTGGTTAGAGAAAGTGCCGTTCACGATTGGGTGTGATGCGCTGATTAAAGATACACCGTCACCACCAACATAGTTGGAGTTGAAAGCGTTATTGAGCACGTTTGCGGCTAAAGTCTCTTTTGTCTCAATCAAAGACTGAGCTAAGTGACGAGCGTAAACTTGTCCAATACGGATATGGTCACCGTCTTCTACCAACACTTTAGTCAATGCAAAGGCAAGCCCATACACTGAGTAGATATAGCGTTGGAGGAAGAGTACACCACCTTGCTGATAGGACACTGGTGTTCCATCAGGCAGTTGAGGTGCGGCGCCAAATCCATAAAGAACTGGCTCTTCATGGTAGTTACGTGGAATACCTTCTTGTTCACGGAAAACACGTGACCATTCGTCTTCACGGAGATCGTAAACGCCATCAAAACATTCGTTAAGGATAGGTTCGACAATACTTCTAAAGTCCGTACTTCGCATTGGTGCGGCCATAATTTACTCCTTAAGCGAACGCAGTGAAGCTACCGAACATCTGAGATGCTGATACAACAACACGAACGATAGTGTATGTATCGCCCCAAGCATTGCCTGGAACGGGCGAAAGATCAACAACACGCATTTGACCTTGTGAACTATTACCTACTGCTGTAGAAGCGCCTAGTGTCGCTTGTGACAGACCTGTGGTAGTAGAACCATTGGTTATATTGCTGAAGTTGTACTCATTACCGATACTGGTTTGAGCCATAGATCCGTCTGCTTGGATTTCATAAACGATGTTGTTATCGTTGTAGAAATAAGCAATGCAAGATCCAGTGATGTATGTAGTACTGGCAGGCCAGTAGTTACTAACACGGCGGCGACCTGTTGAGTCTGTCCACTCGCAACCTGCAAATGCGCCAGAAAACGCTTCTGTAGTTGATACGGGGACGATTACACCTGCTGACGCAGAGTATTTAACTGGCTGACCCTTCAAAATGTTTGAAGAGTATCCAGAAGTGATTCCTCCTGCTAACGCCTGAGCACGATCCAAACCTGATGGATGGAACGCAGGGCGTAAACCGAAGGGTTGCAATAATGCTGACATATGCAAAACTCCTTAGTTACTTCACCTACCCAGAAAATACGGGTGCGGGAAGTGGTTCATCAATTTTGCCAATACCTTCACCTTCTAGTCTTCCAAGTGACTTGCCATTACTGTCTCGACCCATTGTTTGCTCCGCTTGGATGCGAATTTTGTTCGCTTCCTCAAGAGGCATATCATGGTGGAAGTGTTGCATTACTTCCTGATACACATCCATTGGTATCTTATACAGTAACATTTCGTTGCAAGACACATATCCAACGTGTTCACCTGATTTGACTTTGTGGCTTTCGTATTGTGGTACTTCCTCAGTTTTCACTGGGACGTATCCAAGACGAATCCGCTTGTCAATGCTGTCATATGAGTTAGTAGTTGATAACCAACACACGTGCCAACCAGGGATTTCAGGGACATCTGGCAATGCTCTTTGTGTCCACTCATCACTCCACATCTTTCGGCGTTCCTGTGCTGAGACGAACTTCTCTTCTGGTGCCTTGCGGGATTCATCTTGCTGAGCACGATTCTGTCTACCGCCTGCATTCAAAGATTTTTTTAAACGTGATTCCATAATTAATTACTCCTTTGTGAACGTGCTTCCATTGCATAACGCTTTATCATCTTTGCTCTCTTCTGGGGGTCATCCCAGAATCCTGCGTCCTTCATTGCTCTCACCTGTTCGGGGTTGAGTGTGAAGGTGTTACGGCCTGCACTTGCCGCTGATGATTCACGTCCTGAACTCGTCACAACATTCCTAGGTCGTTGTCTAATTACAGGTTCATCGTCTGTGCTGTCATTGTATCTGTGCGGGAGACGTCTTTGCAAGCGATTATCTAACTCATCCCAGTAGGCAGGATTCTTTGGGTCCCAACCCTCTTCGATCAGTCGTTTGTCAATAATCTTTGCAATCTCAGTATCCTCGTCACCGCTATCTGGGCTATACCAGTCATTGCGTTTCATCCACTCTGCGGCGTTGCGCTGTATCTGTGGATCGGGCAGGCTACGGTCATTGTTTGGCTTAACCGCCTGAGTTTTCACGTTTTTCAATGATTCGATCTTCTGTCTAGACTCGTACCACATCTCTTGCGCTTTAACCAAAGCCTCGCCATCACCCGCTTGAGTAGCCTCTTGAAGCTTGAGCTTGGCATATTGGAACTGAAGCTCAGCGTCCTCTATAGCCTTGTCAACCCTCGCTAATTCTGCGCCATGTGTGCGTCTTTCAACATTAGAGAGTCGTTCCATTAACTCACGGTTAACTCTTTCTAGTTGCTGAAGCTTGATATCCTTCTCGGCATGATCTTGCTTCGCTCTTTGACGGCGTAGTTTCCTACGGTTGATCTTCTCTTGACGTACCTCATCGGAGTCATCAGGATGATCGTTGTCCTCTGTTGAGGATTCTGCCTTGACACTTCCACCTTCTGCTTCACTTTCGCCTGCATCGGGGCTTTTGATGTCATCTGGAAGGTCAACTACTGCTGAACCGTCCATCTCTTCTTTGACTTTTAAGTCTTCTTCTTTGCTTTCTGCTACTTCACTCATGCTTTTCCCTCTTTACGGTAGTCTTGCACGCATTTACACATATTCCGCCATTGCTAACGGATCTCCTTTAACCCTAGAGATAACCTCATGGTCGTTAAGAACCATAAACATGGCCTTATCTTCAATGTGATCTTCCCCAGGCACTGCAACTTCCCATCTATCCCCACCCCATTTAGGGACACGGATGTAATCACCCACCTTTACCCATGAACCTTCAGGCCAAGCCTCCATCGTGTCACGGTTACGGTAGGCCAACGGGCCAATCTCAATGACTTTTGCGACCATGTTCTGCCATTTTTCGTTCTCACGAGTTTCCTCGGCAAGAATAATGCCAGATGCGGTCATTTTCTTCTTCGTTCTCTTTAGTTGAACAAGTACTCGTGCTCCCAAAGGCTCTACACCTGCTTCTACAGCAGGAAAAGCCCATGCCAAGTCTGTATCACTCAT
>Ga0208379_1001093_pt1 | contig 10827 bp, 11 predicted proteins | sample CryBogCBE02Aug07_FD_184559 | JGI IMG/M metagenome (GOLD analysis project Ga0208379, IMG submission 184559) | Freshwater microbial communities from Crystal Bog, Wisconsin, USA - CBE02Aug07 (SPAdes) | ecosystem: Environmental > Aquatic > Freshwater > Lake | place: Crystal Bog, Wisconsin, USA... | reverse complement strand
CATGCACGAGTGGAAGCATCTTGAGCAAATGATCGGATCGGAGACATACTCCGAGCGAACGAAGAAGGGCGGCTGGGAAGATGCTCTAAGCAACGCTCGGTGGTATCTCTACAATCGACCCGACAGCCTGGGTGCAGGGTACGCTTACAACTTTGAGGCGTCACACCGCACCAAGCAGGAACTGATGCACGGCTTGCGCGGCACGTACGTCACCCGCGAATTGCTCGTGCGGTCACTACCGCTACTGCGTGAGATGGGCAATGTCGTGCAGGACGGTTCGTCGATCGAGGCACCGGAGAGCAGCAACCCGGAAAAGAAAGACGACCGTGTGTTCGCGGCTGGACTTGCTGTGCGTGCATGGTTGAACTGGCGTAGACCCGAAATGTTGGCGGAAGGTTTGTCGTATGAGCGCGTGACAGCCGAGGAGACGGGTGCTATCACTCAGCAGGCTCGATCACTGAACGGACTTGTTGCCCGCTATTTTGCGTGGCAAGAGGAACTTGATGAAGACGATAACATAGTGGACAACCGTCCACAGTGGAGACTGGACCGAGGATTGATATGACCACCGATATTGAACCCGCATTTGCTAACATGCCAGATCGCTTGCTGGGCATTCCCGCTGAGGAAGAGCCGGTACGCAAACGTCGCACCCGCAAGGCGTCAAGTGACACTTTACACCTTGCGATGGAAGATGCGCCCCGTGACGGTACGCGTGTGTGGATCGAAACGTCCGAGGGCGTTCAGATTGACGCATTTTGGTGCAAGTCGCGCCGTTTCAGCGGCAATCAGTGGTCAGACGCTAGTTGGTGGGCGCACTGGGGTACTCGGTCTCCGCTTCCCGACAATGTTGCAGGGTGGTATCCTTATGACCAGTGACACGACGTATACCGGCTACGAGAGCGAGCCGTCCGAAGGGTACTTGCAACCCGACAAGGTTCGTGTCCACTTTCGTTGCGACCGTTGCGGACACGAGTATAGCCGCGTTTACAACGCTATACCCCGCAAGAACGCTGTCTGCCCCAAACAGTCGTGCAAGACCGCTGCTGCGGTTGAACAGGCAGCATTGGCACAACGCAACATCACTGAGATTGTCGAGGAAGGTAAATCACCGGGTATCACGGGCCGTAACCCGATGGTGGGGATCGTTGATCAGACAGCCGCACAGGTGATGGAAGATTATCAGTTGACGGATTTGAAGGACAACATTCGTCCGGGTGAGTCAATGGCACCCAAGCTGCCGGGCAAACTTCAGACCGCTGCCGATAATTTCTTCTCGGGTGGTGCAGGTCAAACCAGTAAGCAGGCGCAACTTATCACGCGTCGAGCACTGTCCGGTGCGTATCGCAACATGTCGGTTGCGCCGACGGATGTTTTTCCGGGACAGCGGGGAGCATCCCCTTTACGCAAGGTTTGAGTTGAGATATAAATTTCTCCGAGCGCCGTCCCAACGCCCAGAGGTTACCCGTGTCTGAACAAGGACGAATGCTCAGTGATGAGGATGTGAAAGCTATTGTCGATGTGCTCGAAGAGCGCATGACAGAAAAGTTTTATCGCGATCTCGGAAAAGGTGTTTGGGGATTTTTTTGGCGAGCCATAGTGATCGTCATGCTGATCGTAGCGGCATGGGGCGCGGGTCACGAAAAGATGATTGGTTGACGCGGGGTGGAGCAGTCCGGTAGCTCGCTTGCCTCATAAGCAAGAGGTCACAGGTTCAAATCCTGTTCCCGCAACCATATTGACGCTTGGTCGGAGTTGAGATACCGTAAGGAACTCCTCCCCCAAACTCACCCGCCGGGCCGCGCATGACCCGGCGGGTGTTTTTTATTGCACCGACCCAACTTCAATCGTGTACTCTCGTCCGTCAGCAGAGTGATGGACAAAGATGTCGGGCCGATCTGGCTCCGGCGTTGGACGACACCAGCAATCATTGTGCCAGTGCAGACGCAGGTCGTCTTTTGGCCAAACGTGCCAACAATTCTCGACCCGTTCTGTGATCCATCCGATCAATGTTTACCGCCCTTCTGCTGTGCCTTGGCTTGCGCTTCGGCAGCATGAGCCTGCTGTGCGGCAATCTCGCGGCGCATAATACCGGCAATGAGCCCTTCGGGATCGGGCGCATCGGTATGTTCGACCACATCCTCGGTGCTAGCAGCACGGATCTTGAACAGATCAAAGATGAGGTTCTTCGCGTCGGCTGCAAAAGCGGGCGAGGATGAGTGAGAGTCGATTGAGAGCTTCATGCTGTCGTCCACATCAGCGAGCTGGAACGGCACGGCCACCAATCCGGGAGCAGGAGGCACGATCAGCGGATTGTCCTGCGCACCTTCCAGACCTGCTTGTTCCTTGGGAACCCACGCAAGGAGCTTCTGGTCAACATGAGCCTTGCCGAGTTCCATCATCAGCGTGCCGAGTGAAGCAATATCACGTTCGATCAGCAGCGCACGATCCTTGAAACGCGGGGAGAACATGCGAACCAGTGTCTCGGCATGACCCTGACCGCGCACACCAGCTTCACCACGACCCTTGGCAATGGGTGGTAAACCGCCCATTTCGTCGAACATACGCTCATATTCGTGCAGCGAACCCCACAGATCCTGCGGAATAGCCGGCGCTTCGACTTCAATCTTCGCGTTCGGGTTATTATCAACAAAGTAACCGCCAGGCTTGTTAAACCGGGCGAGAGCCTGCTGGTTGACACCTGTCGAACCGACAAATTTCTTTGGCGGATCTTCCTGCAAGCGCAACAGTTTGTTGGTACCGTTAATGCGACTGTTAATTGCTTCCTGAAGCATCGCCACATTGACAATTTCGCTACGACCCCAGAAATACTGGTCGATGCGGTTCGGTGAAAATTCAGTGTAAGGGTGACGACCAACGAGATCGTCCTGTGGCTTCAATGTTGCCGGGTTCCATGCAAGTGCGTTGAACCGCACGTACTTGCCCATGACAAGCATATCTTCGCCGATGATCTGGAATGTGGCCCAGTCGGCACGCTCATCGTCCCACACCCACAATTCGTCCAAGCGCATAAGGCTGCCCTCCATACGCACGGAGAACATTGGGTCGGCAGAACTCATCCAATCAACCATACCGCGTGAGGACGAATTGCCCTGCCCACCGGCTTGGAACGGTTGTGTACCGCCAGTAGTGACAGTCATACCACCAGACGGGCGATCTTTCTGCGCTGTATATTTCTTTGCGCGCTTGCGAAGTTGCTCTTTGTCCGGGTGGTTCCAGATCATGCGCTCAAACTGATATGGAGTAATCCACATGGTGTGGACAAATGCTTCCATGTCCTCATCAAGCGAGTCATGGTTTTCACGCAGAACACCCATGTCGTCAGGCTGAACAAGATCAGTAACAAACGACTTTCGCTTGTACCCAACCTTGAGAAAAGTCTTTCCTTTAATCAGAGACCACAACACCGCTTCAGAAATTCTGGTGTCGGTGTTGGAACTTTTGGCCGATGAGCGCAGGTAGTTGGCAATGGCACGACCCTTTGCTTCTTCCAAAATGTTGGGAAGATCAGGGTCAGAAACCTTGAAACGCAGTGAAATTGGTGAGTAAAGCAACGATTCCAAGTCGTCTAGATACGCAAACGTCTTGTTGTACATCGCCGAGTTTGATGGATCGTCAGCACCAAACATGAAATAGTTCTTGAAGTATTCGTAACGCATACGACGATCTGACTGGGAAACCAGACACTCATCGACTAATTCACGAACAAAACGCTCAAGGTTTCGCTTGGGTATTCTCATACGATACTATCCTATGGTGTCGAACTCGGTTGACATACTCGGGCATAGCATATAATTTGTCCAGTGTCCGGGGTTTTTTAGGACGCTCTCTCGGACGATCGAACTCAAACTAGGAGATCCAATATGGCCAAGCGTGGCAAGCGGTCGCACAAGCGCAAGTAATCTTGCGTGAGACCGGAACCGTCCCGTGGCCATGTGTCTCGGGACGGTTCGCACTTTTTATGGGATTTGACAGGTAATGCTACCACCGATGCCAGGAATGCCAACGCCCCCTCCCGGTCTTGCCGGAGGCACTGGACCTGTGTCTGTACCGACCCCAATGGCTGGAGCCGCGTCTCAAGGGATCGCTGGTGTAAAGACCGCATTGGAGCTTCTTCAGAAGGCTCTCGGTACTGTCCCGATGGGTTCCGATCTGCACATGTCTGTGTTGAAGGCTGTGACGGATCTTTCCAAACACATGGCTGATTTGCCGAGCCAGCCCGGTTCGCAAGAAGTCGTTCAGCAACTGGCCCAGTTGGCGCGTCAAGCGCAATCTGGTGGCGGTAACCCGCTCGCTGGCATGATGCCCGGCGCTGGCGCTCACCCGGGTGGCCCTCCTCCCGGTGGCGCACCTAATCCACTTGCCGGCATGATGCCGCCACCTTCACCTCAAGGAGCAATGTAATGGCTCGTTTTCCCAAGCCTTACGTCAACGAAGTCCCGGAGACGAACCGTCACCCGGGTATTGTTCGTGTCAATCTCGACACGATGGACATTGGTGCCCGCAAATCGGGTCTTCCGTCCGCTGCTTCGACCGGTCCCGACCGTATCGAGCATGTGGGCAAAGACGCCATCGGCGGTCGTTAAGGAGTATAGGGTATGACCACCACCCCTACCACTGAAGCCGAACGCGCCCAGCAGCTTGTTGCTGCCCTTTGGGACAATCCCTCCGTACGTGCGAAGGCAAAGGAGTTGTTCCCGGACATCACCGTGCCTGAAGATCACGTCAATCCTCTGGTTGAGCCCCTCCGGGCACAACTTGATGAGACCAAGAGCGAGCTGGAAAAGATGCGCGCCGAGGCTGCCGAAGAGCGTAAGGCTCGCGAGGAAGCCAAGATGGAACGCTCGTTCCACCAGCGCATCGAAGAAGCTCGCAACAAATTCCCGTCTCTGACGGACGATGGTTACAATCGTGCCCTCGACCGTATGAAGGAAACGGGTAACTACGGTGATCCCGAAGCCGCGATGGCATGGGTTGCGCGTCAGGAGACGCCAGCCAATTCGCCGACCAAGGCTGACTGGTTACCCAAGAAGCTCGACCTGTTCGGTCACCACAACGAACGACAGGAGGAATCGTTCCGACTCCTCCATCGTGACCCTGACGCCTACATGGACAACGAGTTGGCTAAGTTTGTAGCCAACCCGGAAGCCTATACAAACGAGACGTTGGGGCTGTGATTTATATACCACATGCCACTTCGCTTAACGGCGCAAGGGCTTTTTATCCAGGAGTATGATAAATGGCTTTTCCTAACGCGCCGGTAGCGCCTATTACTGGCAACGGCATTACCCCCGGCGGTACTTTGGGTGCACAACTCGCCGCTATTACTCGGCGCGCATTCATCCCGTCGTTGTACGTGCAGATTTACAGCAGCCACCCCTTGCTGTCGCTGTTCATGAGCAACGCGCAGGCGGCTCGTGGCGGTGTTGGTCAGATCACCGTACCTGTTCAGGGTGCTTCGTTCACCAGCTTTAACTGGGGTTCGTTTGCTGGTGACTTCCCGATGCCGACCGATCAGGCCGCTATCGAGAACGCTCAGTTCAACCTGAAGCTGGGCATGGTTCCGATCGGCTTCTTCGGCATGGAAGCGATCCTTCAGTCTTCCGAGACTGTGATCCCGAAGCTGCGCGCCGTGATGAGCGATGGCGGCGTGGTGATGAAGCAGGCTTTTGCCAACTCCCTGTACTCGAACAACGTGTCGAATGCTCAGGCTTGGGACAGCCTCTCGATGGCTTACGACGACGGTACGAACGTGCCGACCTACGGCGGTATCAACCGTTCGCAGAACTCGTTCTTCAAGGGTCAGTTGATCACCAACACTGGCGGTCTGGCGACGACCCGCGTTGGTATGACTCAGCTCATCATGCGCGTCCTGAGCGGTGCGGGTGGTGAAGCTCCTGACTACGGCGTGATGAACCCGGCCAACTGGGCTGTGCTTCAGGCCGACTTCCAGAACTTGGAAATGTACATGACGACCCCGAAGTCGATTTATGGCAAGGACGATGCCGTGAACACCGGCTTCCGTGCGATCAACGTCATGGGCGTTCCGATCTTCCCGGATCCGTTCTGCCCGCTCGGCAGCATGTATCTCATCAACTCGCGTTATACCGGTCTGTATATGTCCGAGCACGCGCCGATGACGTTCTCCGGGTTTGAAAGCCAAATCCCTGTCGGTCAGATCTCGGACATTGGCGTCCTGATCTCTGCTTCGGATCTTGTCTGTGCAAAGCCTTCCTCGGGTGCTCAGGTCACTGGCATCACGGGCGCGGCGTGGCCGAATGTTCCGGGCACCACGCCCGCTATCCAGTAAGGAGTTTTAATCATGGGTCTTTTCTCTGGTCCCGGTCTTACGCCCACTCTCAAGGGTGCAACGACCAACGTAATTACGATTGGTGCAGGCAACGAAACGCTGATCCAGCCCGCTGGTTGGTATTATATCAGCCTCGGCAAGTACACTGCTCTTCAGCAGTACGATCCGATCACCGCTTCGTGGCGCACGGTTGGCAGCGGTTCGACCTCTGGCGATCAGTACATCTATTCGGATGGCGTCAACTATCGTCTGGCCAACCTCACCGGTTGCGTTGTGGGCGCTCTGCTGACCAACGCCGGTTCGGGTTACACTTCGGCTCCGACCGTGACGGCTTCGGCTGGTAGTTCGCTCTGGCGTGCGATTGTCGGCGGTGCGGTGAACACCACAGTTACCGTGACCAATGGTGGTACCGGTTACGTGTACTCTCCGATTGTTGAGTTCTCGGCCCCGCCCGCTGGCGGTATTCAGGCTGAAGGCTATGCCACCATCAGCGGCGGTGTAGTCACCTCGATCACCGTCACCAACCAAGGTGCTGGTTACGTCACGCCGCCGACCGTGGTGCTGTCGAACGACTCGGACGAAGGTGCCAACGGCCTCGGCTCGGGTTCGGGTGCTACTGCGGTTGCTACCCTGACCGGCGCGGGCACGATCACTGGTCTGATCTGCATTGATCCGGGCAACTCGGTGACCTCGCTCCCCACCCTGTCGTTCAGCGGCGGTGGCGGTTCGAGCGCGGCGGCTACAGCGATCTGGTGTGCGACCATCACTGGTATTGCCGTGACGACCGCTGGTGCTGGTCTGTCGGGCAGCTATGTGCGTGTGACTGCGGAAGACGCTTTCCCCACCACGGCTGCGGCCTATACCAACCCCACCACCCAGTCGGGCTTGGTTCGTATCCGCAACGCCGACATTCGTGCTGCGGTCAGCAGCGGCGGCGTGACGGCCACTGGTGCAGTGATCTACGACGGTGGCATCTACACCTCGGCACCTTCGGTGTTGGTACTGTCCAACGCTTCGGTCGTGACCACCGCTCCGGTTGTGACTGCCACGATGGGTGGCGTTGCTGATACGACCTATATCACCCAGGTGTAAGTTTCGCTTGGTGGTTTGGCGAAAGGAGCCCCTCCCTGCCGATGGTGGGGAGGGGTTTTCTTATTTAGGAGCGTGACGTGTCGTATCAGTTCTACATTCAGGACACTCGGTCGTTGATCAACGATACGTCGGCCCTGTTCATCTCCGACAATCAACTCACTCGCTGGATCAATCAGGCTCGCCAAGACGTTGCAAAGCTCACCGGGTGTATTCAGCGCCTGATCAGCGGTCAGAGCGCACAGGGTGCCGGCGCACAACCGGGTAACATGCTTCCGGGTGGTATTCAGCCGGGCGCACTACCGGGAGCCATTACGCCCGCCACGGGCTTTCCGTACACCTCATTTAACGGGATGCAGACACTTCCGGGCGTTGAGCGGTATCCGTTCAAGGGGTTCTTCAACCCGTTCCTGACGCAACAGTATGCTGGTATGAAGGGTGTGATGGATTGCATCCAAATTGCCATCGCTTGGGAAACGACGTTTCGACCTGCGCTGAGGTGGATGGCGTGGGACGACTTCCAAGCCTATTGCCGGGCCTATTCAAACCAGACGACGAGCTACCCGTCGGTTTGGTCGGTGTTCAACGACGGCGAGGACGGTGAAGTATGGATGTTTCCGGTGCCGTCGAGTCCGTGCGAGATTGATGCGTATGTGGCATGTATGCCGATGGACATCTACAGCGACAACGACTACGATGCGATCCCGGATGGTTTCAAGAGTACCATCAAATATCGGGCAGCGGAGTTGGCATTCTTGAGCGGTCAGCGGTATCAACAGTCGCAACTCATGGGTCAGAAGTTCCTTGAACAGGCTGGTCTGGGCGTGATGTCGCGTGATCGTGGGAAGACGCCGAATTATTATGCTAGGGTGTTCTGATGGCCGACCCACTCACCGCATACCCGCAACTCACGCCCAGCGTGACAATGCCTGCACCTGCGACACCGGTCGATCCGGGCGCTGCAATACTTGCTCAAGCCCAACAGCAATATCCGTTTATCAAGCAGTATAACCCGATGGTGATCATAAACCCCAAGTCGGGGGATGATCTGGCTGAGACGTGGCGCATGCATGACGAAGGAGCGAAAGACGCACCGAGGCCCGCAGGTATCCCGATGGATCGCATCGGGGTCGAAGTGTACAATCCTCAAAAATTTGGTGCTCAAGATTTAGCTGCTGAGTTTTTGCATGTTGACCCTCGGGCAAATCAAGCACGCGCAATGCTGATGCAATCTCTTTCACCGGAACAAGTGCAACGGCTTCAGCGCGAAGCTGAAGATTACGCGGTCACCATGAAGGAAATTCAACCCGATATGAAGCCTGAACAGGTTGAACAGATAAAGCATCGGGCGATGGAAAACGCTGTAGATTCTGCTTTGCGCGGTTATGTCATGGGGCAGTGGCCTGCCGAAGCTAATGCGTCTATGGGTTATACTCCTGAGCAGTTACAGGCCCTCAACGCACTCAAGCAATATGTGACCACCGGAGCGCAATGATGGCCAGCCAAGGCGCACGTAATCCCTCACCCAAGTTCTTCTCGCCCTATCCGTTCGGCGGGATGAATCTGCTCGCCTCACCACTCAGCATCGGCGACAACGAGTTCATTTGGGTTGAGAATTTTGTGCGTCTGGGCGACGGCAAGTACCGCACCGCTTGGGACATCGGCACACCACTCTATACCGCTACGGGCGGTGCGACGATCATCTACTTTGAGTTCTTCTCGATCGGCACGTCCTATTACACCGCTGTGTTCCTCAGTGACGGGTCGGCAGTGCAGGTCGATATGTCGGGGAATGTCACCCAGATCGGCCCGGCTGGTACGTTCTGGGTTGCCGGTATGGCGGATCTGCCGATTGCTACCACTTGGGGCACCCAGTTGCTGCTCATTTCCAGTCGCATCAACCAGAACGCCTATTGGATCTGGGACGGCACGTTACTGTATGGTGCTGGCGGCGCATCACCGTTCGGTGTCAACATCTTGTCAGGTGGCAACAACTATACCACAGTGCCGACTGTTACGACTTTTGGTGGTACGGGTAGTGGTATGACATTCACCACCACAGTGACTGGCGGTGCTGTCACAAACATTCAAATTACCAATCCGGGCAGTGGGTATCAGGTCGGTGACATTGTTCAGTTGTCGTTCAGCGGCGGCGGGTCGGACACCAGTGCGATACTGACGGCAAACATTTCAGCAGGTGGTGTTGCGGCGGTCAACGTCAATTCCCCCGGATCGGGTTACACTGCACCTTTTGCTGTATCCTTCTCGGGTGGTGGCGGCTCAAGCGCGGCAGGAACGGCGAATGTCAGCGGTGGTCAGGTCACGGGCGTTACCATCACCAACGCAGGCACAGGCTATACCAGTGCACCCACAGCGTCGTTCAGTGCTGGTAGCGGCACAGGAGCTGGTGGTTACGCGGTGTTGGTGACCGGTGGTGTGGCAAGCGTTTCGGTAGTCAATGGCGGCTCGGGTTACACACAGGCTCCCAGCGTGACATTTGAAGGCGGCGGTGGTTCGGGTGCAACGGGTATTTGCGTACTGAACGGCACGACCATCCAGTCCGTAAATGTGATTGCTGGCGGAACTGGTTATCAGAAGGTGCCCACGGTGTCATTTTCCGGTGGTGGCAGTCCCACAACGACAGCTACTGCCACGGCGGTTATTGCCCAAGGGCAGGTGGTGCAGATCAACGTCACTAACGCAGGCGCAGGTTATACTACGCAGCCGTTGGTTACTATCCTACCGAATGGATACGGCACGAGCGGTGCCGACACCGGAACTGGTGCAGCCGCTCAAGCTGTGCTGTCACCTACCAGTATTGCAAGTGTGACTGTGGCTTCCAAGGGTAAAGGGTATACCACTGCACCAGCGGTCGTGCTGGGTTCTGGTGCAAACAACGCGGCTAGTGCAACGGTCAGTCTGATGCCGTTCGGTGTCAGCGGGGCGGCTCTCAATACCTATCAGCAACGTGTGTGGATTGCGAATCCTGCTGTCACTCCGTCACAGACCGTACCTCCGGGCGGACAGTTCAGCGTCAGTGCTCCGGGGTCATACACGGACTTTGCTACGTCCGACGGCGGTGTGCTGTTCACGAACTCGGACAACTTCCTCAACACGAAGTATACCGCGATCCACCAGTCGAACGGTTATCTCTATATGTTGGCCGACGGTTCGGTGAGTATCGTATCGAGCGTGAATACATCAGGTAGTCCAGCAACGACGACATTCAATTACCAGAATGTGGATCCACAGACGGGTGCGCTGTTCCCTAACTCTGTGCAGGACTTCGGTAAGACCATCTTGTTTGGTAATGAGACTGGTGTGTTCGGCATCTACGGTGGTAGTGCCACACTGGCATCGGCCAAACTGAACGATCTGTTCCTGACCCTCAACACCTCCACGGGCGT
>Ga0208379_1001090_pt1 | contig 10859 bp, 9 predicted proteins | sample CryBogCBE02Aug07_FD_184559 | JGI IMG/M metagenome (GOLD analysis project Ga0208379, IMG submission 184559) | Freshwater microbial communities from Crystal Bog, Wisconsin, USA - CBE02Aug07 (SPAdes) | ecosystem: Environmental > Aquatic > Freshwater > Lake | place: Crystal Bog, Wisconsin, USA... | reverse complement strand
CCAAGATGAAGTTATATAATTTAGAAAGTAGCGCACAAGAAAACATTTCAGAATCAGGTCAAGATGATAAACCTGTATTCGATAAGTCGGATTTTGGTAAACGAGTTAAAGCGGAAGAATTTGAAGGATTTAAATTCTAGGAGAGAATTATGGTAAGAGTTATTGTAGCAGATAGAAAATATGACTGCACAGATTTATTGGGGAAATTCGTAGATGAGAACCATTATGATATTCTTGTTGAAGAAGATTGCGATGTATACGCACCAGCTGACTGCGACCTTGGAGAGCAAGCAGGTTGCCAAAGAGACTGCGCCAGTTGCGAAACAGGAACAGACGAAAGAAAAATCGTCTTTAAATTTAGAAAAAATTGGTTTTCTAAAGAAGAACAAGAAATGGCTTATCAAGGATTACGAGAAGCAGCTACTAGAACGGAAAATCGTGGCATCGCCTCGGGCATCAAAGAAGGTGTAATCGCAACTGACGAAGGTCGCGAGTGGGTTACAAACTATCAAGATGAGATGTGTTCAGCTTTGATTGCTAATCGTAACGCAGCACTTGACGAAGAAGTAGATGTTATTGATGCTATTCGTTCCAAGTATCCAACTATGGAAGATAAGAAGCGTGCTGGCGGTCAAGGTAAAAATAATGTATGGGTAATCTCTCGTTATCGTGGTGGCGCATTCGACTTTGAAGCATGGTTAGATTCTATCAAACCATTGAGTCGTGCTGAACGAGCAGCAAGAACTGAAGAAGTTATGACCATGATGAGTTTAACTACCTATGGTACTGCTGTTAATTCTGGTATCGCAGGTTGGTTTGATCGTTATCCTCGCATTCCTTATGGTCGAGCAACTTCTTACACAGCGAATAACTTCGACAAGTTTAAGATGTCTTATCCATTCCTACAATCGTTGGCTCGTGGTTTCAAAGAACTCTTGCCTTGGAGATATGGTAATCAAATGGAAGCAGCAAGTAAAGTTGATCCAGCTTTCTTGGTTCCAGGAACTCCCTTTACTACTGTTACTGTAAACAAAACATTTAGAACTGCTTGTCACTACGATGCTGGCGATTTAACAACTGGTTTATCTAATCTCTTGACATTATCTAACGATGGTAACTACACAGGTGGATATCTTGTTGCACCTGAGTATCGTGTCGCAGTTAATGTTCGTCCAGGAGATTTGTTACTGATTAACAATCACGAAGTTATGCATGGTAACACTCCGATTGAATGTGCCGAGGGTTCTGAGCGTATCTCTTTGGTTGTATATTTCCGTGAGAAAATGCTTGAGTTGGGTTCTAAACAATATGAAGACTGCCGTTTCAATTTCGTTGAATCACGCAGACTTAACAAAGAACATCCTGAACAACGCAAACTTTGGAATGGCATTAGTCCAGGAATGTGGGAGTCTAAAGAATGGTACGACTACTGCGAGAAAGAACTTGGTCGTGATGAGTTAATTAAATATCATCCAGCAGCAAACGCTGGATCACTTGAGGAGTTCTTCGGATGAAAATTATGATGGTAATGCATACCTTCAATAACTTTGGAGGTATTATCAACCACTGTGAACATCTCATGGCTGGCTTGAAAGAGTTGGGTCATGAGGTAACTTTCGCTTATCTCAAACCAAACAAACAAGTAAAGGCAGTTGAGATTCCAACTACTTTGAAAGAAGGTTATGAGATTGGTGTTGGTTCAGGTTATCCTGTCCATCAAGGTGATGGATGGATTGCTCCATATTATTCTTACAAAGTTAAAGAATCTATTCAGCAGTTCGTTAAAGATGCCAACAAACACGACTTGGTAATTTGGCAGTCTATCTTTGGATTTAAAAACAAAGACACTGAAAATGACTTGTCATGGTTACCAATGATTGAGGATCTTACAGTTCCACAAGTGCCAATCATTCACGATGCGAATCTGAAGAAACTCTACCCATGGATTAAGTTGTTCGAACATAAATTTGCTGGACTTGCTTGCGTTCATCCAGCAGCCTACGACTCGGCAGATTTTATGAATGTTCCACGAGCATTGATTTTAAATCCGCAGGATATCGCTGGCATTCCAGAAACTCCAACATTCGCTGGTCGTGAAGATAAGGTTCTTTCTATTCAAACATTCAAGCGTTGGAAGCGTGTCGATGATTTGATTCGTGCAGTTCCCTACACCGATGCTAAAGTTTTGGTTGGTGGATATGGTATTGAAGCAGCATACATGATGTCCAAGGACAAGTGTAAAGAAGAATATTTTGCCACTAAAGAATACGATCCAGATGTAACAGCTGATCGTGAGGGTAAGCGTATCTGGGAGAATGCCGAGAACTCAGGTAACTTTGAATATCTTGGCTTTATTTCTGGAGCAAAGCGTGACGAAATTCTTGCTACATCTAAGTTTTTGGTCGATCCAAGTTGGTCTAACACTTTCGGTGAGCATTTCAATAGGGTTGTTATTGATGCTATGCGTATTGGGACTGTACCTATTGCCATCAACTTCGGGGTCTCCAACAACGAAGAAGGTATGGGTGTAGTTCTAAAAGCTGGTATAAACTACTGTATGATCAAGAAGGGATCCACTCCAAAAGAATATGGGCAAGCGATCACTAACTTCTGTAATATGAGCGAAGCTGACTATAAACAGATTCAACTAAATAACTACGAGTTGATCAAGCAATTCGACCGAAAAGTCATTGCCCAACACTATATAGATTTGGCTAATCAGAAGGAAACAGGTTATCTTGGAGAGTTAAAAACCAAGTCTAACCATGATCCAGCTTTGCACAGACAAGCCCAAGATATGTTCGATGCACACTTCGAGGTAAAAGAGGAAGTTAATCTTGAATCACTATTTGGATAACTAAATGAACTACCTACAAAGTTTAGATTTCGATTTTATTGACTTCTTAAACTTTGAGGTAAGACCATTTCGTGCTAAATTCGTTCCAGCTAAAATCTGGGAAGACCTTGATAAGTACAAAAATGACGCCACTGGCTTGAGGAATTACTTCAAGAAGTGGCGTTTCCGCATTGTATGGATGAAAGAAACAAAGCCAGACAGTCGTATTCTGGTTGGTGGTGGTTATTATTTGGACGAAGAGTTTTCTGAGTTGGAGGTATGGACTGGTCCAAATTCTTCCTACAAAAAGTTTAAGTTCAATGAAAAGTCTTGGGACAGATTTAAGTTCAGAGTAATCCAAGTAGCAATGCATGAGCTGATTCACTGTAGACAGTATCTTGGAAAGCATGAAGATTATAATGCCAGCAAGGTATATTATAAGAAATCTGGTATCGCAAAGGTTGATGAGAATCGCGAATACCATGCTGGACGAGATGAGATTGAGGCATATGCTCACTGCGTATATCTCGACTTTAGAATGAGAAGACCTACCATTCCAATCTCAGAAATGATTCGATACTCCAAGTATCATAGCGTATCCAAGAATCTAAATGGTGTTCTAAAGGTTTTCAGAACAGACAAGTATAACGATGTAGTTCCGCTTATGCTTCGTAAAATCCTCACATGGGAAAGAAAATATAATCGCTGGGGTGTTTGACAAATATATCCTAAATATAGTATAATTACTATAAACACGGGATATTATGGCAAGTATTGTTGGAAGCGCAACCTATGGTGAGGGACACAAAGTTGTCCTCAAAGATTCCACTCAGCTCAAAGCTGCAGCAGTGGTGGGACAACTAACCAAAGAAGGATACAAGTTGGGCGAAACTGTATTCTCCATCACCAAAACCAAAACCAAATCTGATAAGACTATTATCGTTACCACAACAGGTAAGGATAAGATCTTCCTCAAGGATCCAAAGAACAAAGTAGTTCTATTTACTGGATCTGCCAGTGCAATCAATAACATCTTTAATCACTTTACTGCCAATGCAAAGTCAGATACTAGACAGCTGACAGCGATTAAAGAAAAACTCAGTATGTGGATGTTTGAGTCTGTTATTGAGAAGGGAATCTATCCAAAGGAAGATGCTCTCATTAATAAACTTAGTGTAGCTGAAAAGACACTATACGACCATACCTACTATGAGTCTGCCGTTAAACAAGCAAAGGTATTGAAGCCAAAAATTAAGGGTAACGGATTCTCCTATGAGCGACAGGCAGAAGGTGATACGAAAGATCTTTATGCTCTGGGTAGAAAGTTATCTGGTAAGGCAAACGATAACTGGAATCCTGCAGATGTCTGGATGATTAAGAAAACATTTACTCTTACCAATCTATTAAAATCTACCACGATTGATCAGCTTAATGAAGGTATCGCTGCAGCGTATAAGAAGGGTGTTTTAATACCAATCTCTCTTAAGCAGGTTACTACAGACAAAGCCAAGTTTGCTGTTATCGATGTTAAGACAATGTTGTCGCAGCCACTTGAATATGACATGTCTTTTGAAAAGGTAGACTTGTCTGACACCTTCAACAATTTTATTTTACAAACTAAATCTGGTTTTGCAGTTAGAGCTGGATTTAAAGCATCAGCCACAACCCTTAATGTTTCTTTAGAGGGTAGATTTGTTGGCGCAGGATACCAGCTTGGTGCGATCGATGCTGGAACTTTCCCAGCACATATTAGCAACAAGTATGGATACACAGTTCGTGGAAGTGCCAATGTTCCTAAGACTGACCACGCTAAAGCCAAGACCGAATTGAAGGCGATCATTGATAGATATGGTCGTTTCTCAAATACGCTTGCCGATTTTAAAGCTGCAGAATCTGCATACAATAAAGGTAATGCTCTTGTAAAAGATCGTTTTGCCAACCTTATGTCTTACATGTATGCCCTTTTGGCAGCTCCAAAAACAGCAAAAGCGTTCAAAGAATTAATGACTTACTGCTTCTATTCCTCTAAAAAGTTGGTTGCAGATGCAAGTATGTATGTCATTATTGAAAACGGATAACCCTGTAAATCAATAAATATAGATAAACTCGAGGACTTTACCCATGAAATCATTCCAATCATTCCTTAAAGAGGAAGACGAAGGCTCTAAACTGAAGCATATCCACCATGTGGAAGATCGTCCTCTACTACACGGACATGAAGGTTTTGAGCATGCTCATGCTGCTCTCTTACATGCCCACGAACATATCAAAGCTGGTCACAAGTCAAGCAATTTGACTATGAAATACGATGGTTCTCCAGCTGTTGTTTTTGGTCATCATCCAAAGACTGGTAAGTTTTTTGTAGCATCCAAGTCTGCTTTCAATAAGAATCCAAAGATTAACCATACTCATGCTGATATTGAAAAACACCATGGTCATGCTCCTGGATTGGCATCTAAGTTGCACGCTGCTTTGGATCATTTACCAAAGGTAACTCCAAAGAAAGGTGTTTATCAGGGCGACTTGATGTATCACCATGAAGACCACGATAAAGAACATCTTCATGAAGACTTGAATCATCACAAGAATGGTGATGTTTCCTTCACTCCAAATACAATTACCTATAAAGCCAAAGGCGAAACTGCCAAGAAAATCAAAGGTTCTAAATTAGGTATCGCGATTCATACAAAATATCATGGTAACGACATTCACTCTATGTCTGCACACCACGATGTTGATCACGAAAACTTTAAACAACATAAAGATGTATATCACCATACTGCTGAACATGACACAAGCAAAGTAAATCACTCTGCTGAAAATGAGAGAATGTTCCATAAGCACATGGCTGCTGCTAAAGAGATTCATGATACTCATGGTTCTAAAATGTACCACGCTACTGAGAAACATCAGGGCGAAGGTGGTCACTTAGCAACTTACATCAATCACACTGTTCGCCACGATGAAGTTCCATCTGCCGAAGGTTTCAAGAAACATCTTAAAGGGCACTTCGACAAAGCTGCTTCTAAATTAAAATCAGAAGCTGGTCAAGCAAAGAAACATGCTGAAGCAAAAGAGCATATCGACCATGTTGAAAAGAACAAACACCACTACGATAATTTGTTGAAGATGCATCACCATCTTCAGACTGCCAAGAACCATTTAGTTAGATCTTTAGAAACACACGAAGGTGAATATGAACATCATATCGAAGGTAAGAAATCTAAGCCAGAAGGTTTTGTTCTTCACCACGAACATGAAGGTAAGCATGAGCCAAGCAAGTTAGTTAATCGTGCTGAGTTCGCCAAAGCAAATCTACTTAAAGTTCGCAAGCCAGCAAAGGAAGAATAATGATCTCTTTCAAAGAATTTCTAGACGAGAAGCGTGGTTTATGGGATAACATCCATGCTAAACAAGAAAGAATTAAGAATGGTTCTGGTGAGCGCATGCGCAAACCAGGAAGCAAAGGTGCTCCAACTGCTGCCGACTTTAAAGCATCCGAAGCAACTTCTAAGAATGAAGAAATAGAATTAGAAGAAGGCACATTTAAATATCATATGGATAAAGCAGTTGCTGCTCATATGAAAGGCGACTCAAAGAAAGCAATGTATCATTTAGATAATGCTAAGACTGCTCGCTATGCTATGTCAACAAAAGATTATCCTAAGAATAAAGATCTACTCGACAAGTATAAGAAAATGACTGAAGAAGTAGAGTTGACAGAGGGAGCAGCTGACAAGTTAGGCGATAAGATCGATAATGCAGAGTCAAGCGAACACGCTAAGAGCATTATTTCTAAAGCACCAACTAAACATTTACAATATTTGCACCATTGGAATATGGGATTATCTGGTGGCAGAACTCACAAAGATATGCCACATATTAAAGCTGAATTAACTAAGCGTAAATCTTTATTGTCGAGCGCAGAATCTTCAAAACATTTTGACGAATCAATTGAAGAAGACGCAAAAGGTTATAAGAATCCAACTGGTGGTCTAACACAAAAAGGTCGCGACCACTATAATAGAGAAACAGGTGGACATTTAAAAGCTCCAGTAACAACTCCCCCTTCAGAATTGAAGAAAGGAAGTAAAGCTGCTAATCGTAGAAAATCTTTCTGCGCTCGTATGTCTGGTGTTAAAGGTCCAATGAAAAAACCAAATGGAGAACCAAGTAGAAAGGCTCTCGCTTTAAGAAAGTGGAACTGCTAATGTTATCTTTTAAATCATTCATTGTTGAAGAAGCAAAAGAAAAACACCATACTATTGCTTTCGGTCGTATGAATCCAATCACAACTGGACACGAATCCGTTGTTAAAAAAATTCATGATGTTGCCAAAGAACATGGTGGAGATCATACTCTTATCGTTTCTCACTCTCATGATTCGAAAAAGAATCCACTAACTGCAGCTCAAAAAGTTAAACATGCTAAACGAGCATTCCCAGGAACAAAAGTAAAAGCTGCTTCTAAAGAAGCGCCAACAATCCTACATCATGCTGCTGAGTTACACAAGAAAGGTGTTCAACATCTTCATGTTGTAGCTGGCTCTGATCGTCATGAAGAAATGCACAAGTTGTTACACAAATACAACACTGGCGAAAACCATGCGCATGGCTCGTATCATTTTAAATCAATCACAGTGCATTCTTCTGGTCATCGCGACCCAGACTCTGAAGGAACTGAAGGTATTTCCGCATCCAAAATGCGCGAACATGCATCCTCTGGAAATAAAAAAGCGTTTCATGCAGGCGCTCCATCAAGTATGAGCACTAAACATAAAGAGGAAATGTACCATGATGTTCGTAAGGGCATGGGGCATTCTGAATAACAAGGAATTATAATGTCAACATTCGTGCCATACATAGAGAAAATTGGGCATACTGATGCTACTTCATACATTGGAAAGTATGGTGAATTGTTTTATGATCCAGCATTAGCTCAACTTCGTGTTTCTGATGGATCGACAGTAGGTGGTAAACCTCTTGCTCTTGACATTGCCAATCTTATTAAAGATGGCGATATTATTCCATCAGCAGATAATACCTACACACTAGGTAACGCAACCTATCGTTGGAAAAATATCTATATTGGTCCAGGAACTCTTTATATTACTGACCAAACTCTTGGAACTCAGGCATCTCTTGCTGTTAACAATGGTGTCCTTGCTATTAACAATGCTCCTCAAGTTCAATTATCAACACTTGTTGCAACAAAAGTTACTGGTCCAACTTCTAGTAGCGACTTAACAGTTGGTAACGCTGGTGATACTGGAACATTATACTTAAATCGTATGGTTAAGTTTCCAGATGGATCCACTCAGACAACAGCATATGTTCCAGGATTAAAAACTCCAAGAATTATTTCTGGTATTACAACTGCATTTACTATTGATTTTAGTTCAGATGTTTTAATCCACTTACATACTAATGCTGCCACAGTAACAGCAACTCTAACAAACTACACAGCTGGTAAACAAGTTGATGTAGTTATTTACAACAATGTTGGTGGAACTCAGCAATTTAATCATGGATTATCCAGTAGCAATGCCACTGGTGGAAACTCCTTTTATCTATGTAGTCACCCTACAATGTGGGTAACTTATATTTGTATGGATGGAACTTCAGGAAATACATTTGTGAGGGCAGTTGTATAATAACTAAATAATGTAGTAAGATTAATTTATAGATGGGTCAACATGAAGAACTTTAAGCAATTAGTAAGAGAATTACCTTCAAACAAAGTAGTAGTCGCCTTTGGCCAGTTCCAGCCACCTACAGCTGGACACGAACTACTTGTCAAGACCGTCCAAAAAGTGGGCGAGTCAATCGACCATGTTATCTTTACCTCTGTAACTGAGGATAAAAAGAATAACCCACTTCCAACAGACAGAAAAATTTACTTCTTGAAGCGTATGTTTCCAGAAGCGAACTTCGTTCCATCAGATAAATCTATCCTCGAAACTGTTCAAGCATTATCAAGCAAATATAAACATATTACTGTTGTTGCTGCCAGCGACTCTATCGCCAAGTACGAAAAAGAGTTGAAGGAATGCTCCAATATTAAAATTATTTCCACTGGTGGTGTAGATCCAGATAACAATACTGTTTCTGCAATCTCAGGTGTTAGAATGTGTGAGTCTGCCAAGAGAGGCAACTTTACACAATTTAAAAAGGGTGTTCCTCATACTCTTACTGAGTTGGATTCCCGTCGTTTAATGAATGATGTTCGTAAGGGTATGGGTCTTGATCCACTTCGCGAAGAAATCAACTTGGTAAATAACAATATTCGTGAACAATATTTCCGTGGTGAAATCTTCAATGTTGGAGAGTTCGTTGAATCTGCTGGTAATGTATATGAAATTATCAAGCGTGGTTCTAATCACTTATTGTTAAAGAACAATAAAGGTAACTTGGTAACTAAGTGGGTGACTGATGTTCAACCTGTTACCGAAGAAGCCAAAGTAACTGATGTTAAGAAAGTTGCCATTCGTTACAAGGAATTCATGAAGAAGTCGATGTCCAGCGAGAAGCCAGTTGATATTGCCAAACCAGAAATTGGTGGCAAGATGGCAGTTCTTCCAGCAGATAATAGTCCTCATGATGAAAACACTGAACAATATAACATGGCTGCAGCAAGTTTAGCAGCAGCCAAAGCTGCTCGTGAAGTTAATAATCTAAATCGTTTCCATGCTCATATGGCCAACTATCACGATCATATCGGCAACTGGCACAAGAATGCTGGTCGTGATAATCAAGCAGAAAAAGATTTTGAAATTGCCAGCCAACATCATGGTGAGGCAATGAAACATCCATTTATGAACGAGGAAACTCTTCATGAGTCGTATGGTAAAGTTGAACACCACAAAGACCACAAGATTATTTCCCATGGTCCAGATGTTCAAATCAAAATTGACAAGAAACACCATGACAAAATTTCCAAGTTGGAACATGGCGATCGTCATATCTTCAAACACAAAGATAACGATTTAGAATATGGGGTTTGGAGAGATGGCGATCATCTACACTTCAAACAACATTCTCTCGACTCTGGTCTTTATAGCAACATGAGTTTGCGTATCCCACAATCTGACTGGGAAGAAAAAGAAGAACCAACTCCAGAGCCAAAGTATCATGTTGAATCTGAGTATCAAGCAGACGACAGAGATCGTGCGATTGATCCAGAATACGGTAGCGATATCGAGAGCAACATAAAGAAAAAGAAAAAACTTAAAGAAGATGCTTATACTTCTGACTTTGCTGTGAAGAAAGTTCAAGGTCCAGATGGTGAGTGGAAAGATCGTAAATATCATCCAAAGAAAATTACTTTTGCTGATAAATTTAAAGGTTCAGCTGCCAAGGAAGCTCCAAAACAAATGAGTCCTGGATCTAATCAACCACCAGCACCAAAAGCGCCTGCTTCTCCATTAAAGTTTAACAACCAAACAATGCAGAAGAAGTCAACTGTTACTTCTACTCCAAAACAAACTCGCACAGGTGGGTTTAATACCGAGGCATTATCCTTTGAATCATGGGTTTTAAATGGTCCAACTCCAAAGAAAAATGGAGAAAAGAAGAAGGAAAAGAATAAGAAGGCAACCTCTATTACAACTCCACAAACTAAGAATACAGATGATAAAGATGCATTTGATTCCAAGTCTCCAGGAGGTAATGGTGGGTTTGATCCTTTCGGTCCAACTGGTGGTGTTGGAAGAGCATATTAATCTCTTTGGACTATAAATAGCATATGGATGAATTAATCAAACAATTGAATACAGTTTTGGCAGATAGTTATGTGACTTATCTAAAGGCGCATGGGTATCATTGGAACATTGAGGGAAGAGATTTCTATCAATTACACAAACTGTTAGAACTAATTTACGAAGAGATCCAAGAAGCAATTGACGATATCGGCGAACAGGTTCGCCAAATTAATGGTCGTGCGATTCACACATTACTTGAGTTTGATTCGTATAAAACTATCCCTGACATGGCTGTTTTAGATGGTCATGATAATACAGGAATGC